>Ga0065711_1029975_pt1 | contig 34172 bp, 17 predicted proteins | sample Hoacrofraction12_FD_59098 | JGI IMG/M metagenome (GOLD analysis project Ga0065711, IMG submission 59098) | Hoatzin crop microbial communities from Cojedes, Venezuela - Epithelial fraction 12 v2 (version 2) | ecosystem: Host-associated > Birds > Digestive system > Esophagus > Crop | place...
AAAAAAAAAAAAAAAAAAAAAAAAATCTATTTAGAAACCAATGAAGAACGTGCCCAAAATACTTGGCCTACACTTATTGCCTTGGTTTCGATTCCCACCTTATCTTTCTTTAGGACTTCCTATTTAGTCTTCCTGTATGTGAGCTGAAAAAACATTATCATAAAATCATAGAATCATAGAATGATTTGGGTTCGAAGCGACCTTAAAGATCATCTAGTTCAACCCCCCCTGCCATCGACAGGGAAGCCCTCCACTACCCCAGGTTGCTCAAAGCCCTGTCCAACATGGCCTTGAACACTTCCAGGGAGGGGGCATCCACAACTTCTCTGGGCAACCTGTTCCTGTGCATCTCAACCCTCACAATAAAGAATTTCTTCCTTATGTCTAACCTAAACCTACCCTATCTTAGTTTAAAGTCATTACCCCTTTTTTCATCACTACAAGCACTTGTAAAAAGTCCCTCTCCAGCTTTCTTGTAGGCCCCCTTCAGGTACTGGAAGGCTGCTATAAGGTCTCCCCAGAGCCTTCTCTTCTCCAGGCTGAACACTGCCAACTCTCGCAGCCTTTCTTCATTGGAGAGGTGTTCTCTGATCATTTTTGTGGCCCTCCTCTTGACCTGCTCCAACAGGTCCATGTCTTTCCTGTGCTGAGGGCTCATTAGCCCAGCTATCACAGGGAAAATCTGCTCAGTTCATGTAATTAAGGTAAATCAGGATTGAAGTGTTTTTATTGATTTACAAATGACATAAAATTAGCTGGCAAACAGTGAATTGTACCTTCAGGATCAATAGGAGTAACAGAATGAATAAACTGCAATCCGGGTTGCTTACAAAGTGCTAATAAACACCCAAATCCCAGAGAGTTCTTTTTCTCTCACACACACAGGTGCACACACACACACACACGGGATGCACACACACACACACACACACAATTAGGGGCATCCCCACCCTCTGAGCAGTGTGGAAGACAAGCACACACCACCTTTCGAGGACTGTAGTGTAAGCGGATGATCCAGCTTTACATGGACTTGTTCTGTTCTCTAAAACCTGCTAAAGCATGAGCCACTGAAAAAGCACCCCAAGAGTCTTCATATGCACACCTGAGGTGTACATACTACCTGTGTCATCCCCCGATGTTGGTCCCACTACTGGAGAGCAGAAGCTGCTCATTGCATTTGGTGCCCGGCAGCGAGACTGCAAAGTCTGGCAAAGGCAGAGGTCGCCAGTGTCGGTGGGGTGTCTCTGTGTGTATATGGCATCTGGCAGCATCAAACTGGAGCTTGACTTCCACTCCCAGGTCTCTTCCCTCAACTACAAATTTGTCTGATTCTTTTAGATGTCTTTTCAGACCAACTCCTTCGCTGTTGCTAGGGTGTCATGGTAGTTCCTTGGTTACTCTTTAATCTGCCTAATGGTCTTCCTTTTCACTATGACCAGCTTTGTGCAGCCACTCTCCCAGATGACTTTCGTTATTTGATTCACCCAGGTTGTTGATGCACATGTTCCTCCTGTCCTAGCAGCTGTTGTTATCCAGGCCATTTTGCCAACAGTGGGCTGTAATAAAGCTCCCACGTACAGCCTGCTTGTCTTAAATAATCTTTTCAGTAGTAGATTCATAAGTGATCAGAGGTTATCTTGCTTTCAGTACTTGACTTTGTGTCTCGTATGCTTTAAGAATATGAAATGTTATTGCAAACCATTTTTCTATGTGCTCCAATAAAAGCTTATTTTCCAAGAAATCCTACTTTGTCAATTAAGATTTTGTTGAACAGTTGTATAATCTTTGCTTTTGTGGACTAGATCTCCAGCAGCCACTTGCCAGTTGAAGTTACAATCATCCAATAATTAAAATTTCAATTACAAAGCAATGAGCTTTTTGAATTTAGGGCTCCAGTTAAAAGAAATCAAAAAAACCAACAGATAAACAAACTCCCCCAAAACCCCCCACATGAGCTACTGGCATAACTGGCACTTAAGGACCAAATTCTGTTGACAACGAGTGTAAGTTTTCAGAATCTAGCACTGGTGCTATGTGATTCTTAGGGCTATCAGAAAATGTAGGCAGTGGTTTTCAAGCTTTGATGGAAACACCAAGGTAACAAAATTAAAATCAGTTTTGAAGAGAAAAATAATTTCTTCTGCGATCAACTCAGGTTTAGGATTGACGAAGTTTCAGCTTTGGTTTTAGACTTATTCTGAATATTATAGGAGCATGGATGTTTGCTCACAAAGAGGAAGACACCTGTTTGTTGCAAAATACTGAAAGGATTTACAAATATGTTTGGAGATATTTTTCCTGATTTGTTTCTTTGTCCTATAGCACACATATTTCCTGATGTTTACACTCCTTCACTCCAGTTTAAAAAACACAGTAGCCCAGCATTTTGGGAAACCTTAGCAATTAAGGACTTTCTTGTGTTTCAAAGGACTGTCCGAAGTATTTTGTTAACTGCTATTTTGTAGAGATTAGCATTTTTTAATGAATTATTATCACTGTGTGAAATAATTTAATACTAATCCTTCTTTTCTTTTGTCTTCCATCTTCAAGCCCTGAACTATATCTGTTAGAGGTTGTATGGGTCTGTTTATGTTTATGCAGTTCCTTGTGGGCTTATTTTCTACTGTTAACTTTTTTGGAAGTGGAGTAAAAGACCTTTTTTTTTTTTTCCGTTTACAGCTGGGATTTTATGTGCCACGGAACTCTCCAACAGCATCTGTGCATATCAGCCCACCATATGGGTGGGAGGGAAATAGCTTGATTTAGTGCATATGCATAAAGCAGATGAAGGCTTGACTATTGCTAGGCTACAAATCACTGAACACTGTAAAGAACAGTACATTGGGGAAGGGTTACAAGAAACCAAAGGGCAAATATGATCTCAGTGCTATTATATTGTTTCTGCTAGATGTTTCTTCAGTGTTTGTCCAAAGCAGTGATTCAGCAAGCACATGTCTAGCCAGAAAATCATTAGAAGCTAAAGCCTGAGCAATATGAATGAAATGACATTGACTAAAAGTTCAGCTGAGGGCTCACAGGCTTACTTTTTTCCAGTGAGACAGAGTATTAGCTTCACTGATTCAGCTAAAGGCACCAGTAGTCCCAAAATAGTTTCACTGATAACATGTAGCCAGAAGTCCAAATCTTCTCTGACTTCATTTTTTTATTATTATTTTTAATTCCTCTCATCCGCTGTTGCAATGGGTCAGCTTTATATCTAATATTTCTGACATAAGAGACTTTTCTAAATATACGGTGACATTCACACGGATTTGGTTTGGAGAAGCAGATATGTATAGGGTTTGAAGAAATAACTCCATCACCTCTGAGTTTTAGCTAATTTATCTTGCTGAACTGCTAGAGGTGTTGAAAGAATCTTTTGTTTATGGCTATAACATAGCTGGTAAAGAGACAGATACATCACTGAAGAAGATAATTTCTTCTTATGACATCACTTGGTGCGAAATTCTTATGCCACTGCTGATTCTTTAGCACAGATATGGCAATAAGCAAAGTCTAAGTAATCTGGCATCTTGAATAAATAACAGGTTAGAGATGGCTTGTGAGCAACCTAATGGCTGATCTTGGTTAGGCCAGTGAAAAGTGCAGAGATGTTAATTTCTGTAGCACATATTTTATCTCCAAATACTAGCCAAAAGTGGCTTCCTGAGCAAGAACAGAATATGATTGTGTGAGATGGGAATAGCTACAGTTGTCTAGAAAAGCTGGAAAGCACCATATAGTTGAGGTCTGCCCATGTCACTGAAATGCATGCCTACCTATTGTTTCTTTTTTGTTTTCAATTAAGATCTTTACCTATGTGATTAGCTTTACAGAGGTGACCTGAAAAACTCACACCTGCTCACTTTTGGTCGTGAATTGTGTGAGTTAGTAGTTAGCTTTTAAGGTTTTTGTTTGTGTTTGAATCTACAGAAACAGACAGTCATATTTAACAAAGCTGAGATGAATTAAAACTGTAAGTTTTCAGATTGTGATTGTATGATGTCTAATACTAGTCAGTAGGAAAAATACATAAACAGTTCTTGGATGAGGGATGAAAACCCTCAACCTTCTTCTTCCAAACCAGCATCACACAATTGGACTAGATTCAGATACATCCTATCCAGTCATCTCTAATCAATTTTTAATTATTTCCTAACCAATGGAAGATGTATTTTCAATTGCATGATCTACATAAAGAATTTAAAGTGAATGTCAGTCTTCCAGCAAAAACACTTAAATAAAAGGCTGTGCCTCTTTCTCTGGGTTGCATATAAAAAGGACTAGGTCCCATCTCTAGGGAATGTCAATAATGACAACTTCAGCAAACTGTTTATTTCCTGGGATATGTGGAATCCTTCCTAACATGCCTATTCCTCACATAATGCTTTACATATAACACCAAGTGAAGTGTTTTATCAAAGGTGTGTAACACGTGGCACCCTGTAACACAGTGTGGAGGTCAGTTCCTAAGAGAATCTCGCAGAGCTGTTAATAAATTCATAATTCAAGCTTTCTGCTAATGTAGCTATACTACTTGCCATGCTGGAGTTCCCGTGCGTAGTGGTGTATATAGTAGCTTTTTATTTTGTTGTACAGGCATACTTTCATATTTCCAGGAGTAAGTACTTGAATATGTACACGTTGCAACGTTGGAAGGCTTTTGGTCTGCTAAATTCTAAATTTGTGAGTCTGCAGTGAGTTTTGGACTGTTAACCACAAGCAGTGCTAAATAGAAAATCCACTCTTGAAGAAGTTTTTGGTGCACAGGGAAAAATCAAAACCTCAAAAATCTTTGACTGAAAACATTTAACAAGGAGAGCCTAGAGTATCTCAAATAAGTAAATAAATAGATGAATGAAACACAAGAAAGAAAAGGAAGTCTCATACAGTCAAATCAACAGTATTTATTATGCCCAGAATTCAATTTTGGCAAGCACTAGTCATTATATTGTAATACTTAGTGTGACAGGATAGTTGACAGTGAAAACGTAAAAGCTGCAGATGTTTTAATGTGTGTATGCTAAAACTGGTGAAGAGCTTTCCTTTGCAATTACTTTCATGTTTTTCTCTGGAATTGTCATGAAGTTTCTAAGTTTACTTACATCTTGTGAATTATAGAAAGAAAATTTGAAGAAATCTTTGCACATGTTCATCCTTTTGTAATATGTATTGGGACATAGTCTGAAATTTGTTTATAATTTTTAAAACAAAACCAAAGTGTCATAGTGTTCCTGAAATATGATTTTCATAGTAAAGGTGAGCGATAGTAAACTTTGCACAAAGTTCTTCTAATGGCAGGATGAAGCAATGACATCCCTTGACTTCTGAAATGCTGCCCAATAGAATTTGGCAGATGAATAATCTGTAAACTGCACTTCTGAGCATAGAAAACAAAACAAATTCATGTGAGGTGTGAGTAACAGTAGAACAAGCAAAGAACCGCTTTTCACTGAGACACGACGCAGCGTCACACAAAGTATTAATCTAGTCTATTACTTCATAGCAGATGGACTTTGTTACGTATTCAGTATCTTCAAAGTTATTTTAAGGTTGCACAATTCAAAGACTAAAGTCTTGTTTCACAACTGGATTACACAAACATTCCAGACAGAAGACGCAGTGGAGGGGTGTGTGTATTAAATATTCATAGTGGTTCTTTTTTTAATTTGCTTTGCACTAGCCTACCAACATGAAACACACTTCTGACTAAGTATACCAAGACCATACCTTAACAAAAAAGACAATACAGAAGTTTCTTTCAAAAATCAGCTTTATTAGAGGAATTAAAAGAACAAAAGATAATTAATGAAAATTAAATTGAAAATAATAGGTAAATATGTTTTGTCTATATGTCCTTCACTCAAACTCTCCTTCAAATCAGCTTGTACTAATAGTGGAAATCAACAGGAGAATTTCCTGTAGTGTCTGTGGCCACTGACCATATCACTATGTCCTGGTTTCGGCTGGGATAGAGTTGATTATTCTCCCAGTAGCTGTGTTTTGTATTTAGTACAAGAAGCATGTTGATAACACTTATGTTTTCAGTTGTTTCTATGAAATCAAGGACTTCTTCCAGTCTCTTGTATTCAGCTAATGAGCAGGTGTGCAGGAGCCGGGAAGGAGCACAGCCAGACAGCTAGCCAGAGCTGGCCCATGTAAATATTCCATACCATAGGCATCATGCTCAATTTATGAATAGGGGTTGGCTAGGGAGACAGGAATCTGCTCTGTTTTTTCCTATGAGTTCGAATCCTCTCTTGTCCAGCAGTCCAAAATTTTCCAGGAGTTCAGTCTTTTGTGTGAGTTTTGCAAAATTCATAAAATTCACGAGTTTGGTGTTCCACAGTTGCTGCTCTGGGACTGACTGCACAATCAGTCATCGGGTAGTGAAAAAATTGTATAGTACATAGTTTGTTTTACATATTATTTATTATCATTATTATTATCATTAGTATTAGCGTTAGTATTTACTGTGTTGTCTTACTAAACTGTCTTTATCTCAACCCACAAGTTTTAACTTTTTTCCTTTTCTCCTCCCCGTCCCACTGGGGAAGGAAGGCAAGGGGTGAGCGAGTGGCTGTCAGGTCCTAATTGCTGGTTGCTGGGTTAAACCATGACACAATATTACCACTATCAAAGAAGTTTAGGGACAAATATATTTACCTACATGCTATTCCTGCAAGTCTGAACAGATTTATGACAGAAACCTGACATAAGTTTGTACATTTGAAGCCAGAGACAATGTTTGAAGAAGATTTAAGTTCAGAGAGCTAAAGTAATCCATACATCTGCACAGTCAAAGATTTGCAGTGTCATAGATGCTTGATTCAGACAAATTTGCTGTCAATGATATGTGCTTCAGACAGGAGCCAGAGTTATGAAAATTTGAAGCTGTTCATTTCCAAATTGCTTTCTCCGTGGTTGTGTGTGACTTCTAAGCTCTATAAAGTATGTACTATAGAAATGTATTTAGTACTTAAACACACACAACTACATGAACTTCTGATAAATGCATGCATAAAACACAAGTACAAATGCGGTCCATGGGCCTCAGCTACCACTCTCTTGTTATTTCTCTTATAGGTCCACCCTGTCATGTTCAAACTTCTCACGTTAGGCAAGTACAGCTAATGTAGCGACAGCAACCTCTTCTCCAGCTGAAAACATGTTTAACCTTCATCTTCTTTGTTACACACCTGCCTTTTTTATCTTGAAATAGAGGATGGATATCTGGGAGATGACTAAATAGAAAGTTGTCATCGTTTAAAGCAGAGAGGCAATAAACTTGAGTGACAGAAGCTCTCTATTAATCCCCACCCTCCCACCAGAGGAAGGGAAAAGGAGGAAAAGGGAGAGAGACTTAAAAATTGAATATAAACATTATTGCTAATAACACTAATAAGACTAATAATATTAATAACAAGAGAAATATTATAAAATATGCAAAATCGACACTGAGTTTCCCGGAGTTGGGTGCCAGGCGCTGGCGTCCCACCAGCAGCAGCCAAGCAGTACCAGGAAATCCCAGACTGGCCTTGGCAGGACTCAGGAATGTACGGATTAGAATCTGGATCAGGATTGCAGACAGAACAATGAGCAGGCCCTCTTCAGAAGCCTGCCATGGACGAAGAGAGTGAGACGCTCGTGATCCCCCAGCTTTAAAGTGAGTATGACGTGCATGGCATAGAATACCTCGCTGGTCAATATCAGGTCACCTGTTCTGTCTGCCCCTCCCTGCAAGTGCAACCCTTTACGACTCCTCACCTGTAGGACAGAAGAGGTCTACTGGTGACCTTGGCTGCTATAGTAATAAACAGGGGCCTTCTTCTGCCTTCCTTTCCTACTATCGGCTCAGTAAGACTGTAAATATCAGGTGTTACCAGCTTTGGAGTGGACAGTGTCTGTAAAATATGCAGTCAGCTTCAGAAAAATGCAGTTACTTAGAAGAACTTAGCTGTAAGGGAGATTCCCTAAAAGAAAATCGGTTCTGTTTTGACCAAAACTAGGACAATGGTCAGTTTCTGTTCAAATGGAGAAGACTTTCACTTGGAGTTGCTGCGTAATGTACAAGTGAAACTCAGCCTTTTACTCCATCATTGCTACTGGTGGTACAGCATCAGCACCTGTGCAGGAGCAGAGGGGGGTGCAGTGCAGGACTGGCAGAGTGAAGCACTCTCACAGAGCCTGAGGATCAATATGGGCTGTCCAGCCCACAGTGTCTCTGAGGGGCTACAGAAGCCAGCTTCAGGAGCTGTACTGGCCTCGTTGCCTGTAACTCCAGGTGCTGTTATCAGCAACTGGATTAGTTGACTGAACTTCTTATTGGCTCACTTCTGGTTCATTACCATTCAGGCCTCTGAATACCATCTCATCTTGTATTTTTCTTTTTTTTTTTTTTGAAAAATGATAGCGGAACTCTCCTCTACACTTCTTTCACAGCTTTAGTTTGAGTAGGTAGAAGAAAGGGAGACCAGCTAGATCATTTGTAAACCTCAACTTTACAGCAGAAAATAAGGTGGTATATAGATGCTGTAGGTTGGTTAAACCAGTTGGCAAAACAATTCTGATAATTTAATTTTTATGTTTTAAAATAAAATTATTTTGAATTAGACTTTTGTTGTGGATTAATCCTTGTAGGCAGCTAAGTACCACACAGCTGCGCTCTCTCTCCTCCCCCTGCCCAGTAGGATGGGGGAAGAGGAAAGGAAGAGTAAAAACAAGAAAACTTGTGGTTCAAGGTAAAATGGCTTACTAAGAGAAGGAGAAGTAGAAGAAGAGAGAAAAGAAATAAAATATAGCTTATGCAAAGGCAGTTACAATCACCTCCCATGAGTAGACTGATGTCCAGCCAATTTCCAAGCAAAACATGGGTAAACTCCTTGAATTCCCTTCTTATCCCACTCTATTGCTGATTATGACGTTATATCTCTTCAGTTAATTCAAGTCATCTGTCTGGTTGTGTCCCCTCCCCACCTCTCGCACACCCCCAATATATTCACTAGGGCTGCAGAGAGACCAACAGAGAGGGACTTGATGTGCAAATACTGTTCAGCAATAGCTACAAAGTTAGTGTGTTATCAGCATTGTTTTAATCACAGATCGAAAACAGAGCAAAATACGAGCTCTTACGAAGAAAATTAACTCCATCCCAACCAGACACAGTACAGCTGTGATTCACGGTGAACAGTGGCAGTAATCTGCTTATTGTGGTATTGTGACATTTGAGTTGTTTCAGATTGATCTTTTTTCAGACACTTCACTAATGCATGTATGTCTTGAAAGTAGATATAGGTAACAAAGTAAGTCTGTTGTGAATCTTCTGTATTCAAGATTTCTTACATATACATACATGTATGTGTTTATATATAGACATACAAATTACGTACAGTTCTTCATATGCATGGCAGTGGAAGCTTACTTTAAGCTCTCCCCTTTTTTTTACCTTGGCTAATATTCTTTTGGGTTTTCCTACTTGAGTACAACTTGTGTTCAACTCCCAGTTATTGCACGGTGCTTTTATCTGAGGGAGGAACAGGCTAATCTTTCTCCTGGAAAAATAATTTCAACTGATCTTTGACAAAAGCGATCAGGCAAGTCACTGAGCAAAAACTGTCACCAGCAGAAAGGACTGTGTGGTATCATAGACTTTTTACTAATAATCCAGGGATAACTTTATTAAACTCAGTGGAATGTGTGTAAACCAAAATTCCTGAGTTTCATGTTCTAATCTTGTAGATACACATCAGCAGCTTGGTCCAGGCACTACTAAGGCTGCAAGTAGTATTATGTACCATACCTCTTTTATGGGGGCTATCTAGTCCTGTTTCGTAGGACTCATGCAAGCATCGTCCTCTGAAACAAGAGCCATCATAGAAGGGAAGTTGTCACTTATATGGTAGCTACCAGTTTTTCCAAACGGGGTCTGAGGACCCTTCTGTTCCCAAAGCGTACGCCCCTACCAAATGCTGTTAACATTTTGTCCTTGTCTAACTGTGCGTTAGGGGGAATGCAGCGTATGTTGTTGATACTATCCCTGTTAGAGCATGACAGTTACTGTTGCCTGTTCTCTTGGCTTTGATTTCCGATTCCTCTGATTCACTGATTTCTGAATTAAATATATCCAGATGCTGTGCTTCATTTATTGTGGGTGCATGTGTACACAAACAAATAAGTGTTTGTGTTACTAACCTTTATGCATTGTAGGAGTGATAGAAAGATACAAAGGCAGCAAAACCACGGTAAAAACCTCTAAATGACCCAGTATGATTGTATAAGTAAAACGTGTAATAAAATGTGTTGTTATTCTAGAATACATATGTATCTTCTAAAGTATGAAAATAAATTCACATTTGTAGGCAATGTATACAGCATTTCTCTACATTCTCTGTCAATGCAAGTATAAGTATCTCTTAATTTCTTTTTTTTTTTAATAATCTATTTCTACATTTCCAGCATCTTATGTAGCTTTCCTTAAAGCTAAATATATGCAGAATCTATTTTTTACCCCCTCACACCAGAAAAGAAAGATGGAAAGGATGTGTATTTGAATAGTTCAGCACTTTTTTTTTTTTTTTTTGAATGATGTTTCAAGTCCTTAGACACTGTATTACTGTTAAATTTAGTCTGTTGGAAATACTGCAGTCTGGTAAAATTGACACAAATATACTATTAACAAAGAATTTATTGATTCACTTACCACAATATACATTAATAAAAATAAGTCCTCATTGCAGCTTGAGAAATATTTTGTGAAAGAGGGGCACATTGTTAGAATGACTTCAAAGCTAATTAGTATGATTGTAATGATTTCAAAAGGCTGTTTCACAAAATCATTAAGTCCAGAAATTAATCTTTGAGCTCTATTAGCTCAGAGACTTGCACTTTCTTCACACTTTGCAAGCACAACCAAACTGCCATTAAGTTCAAGGTGCCCTCCATGATGCTTCATCAGAAAAGTGATTTCTTTTAGAAGTTTTGTTTAAGCACTATGCAGCTATAGACAGCGTAGTACCCTATCATGATTGGTAGTGTAAGTGGCTTCACGATAGATGTGCATCCACAGGAATCAGAAGATTTGCAGTTCACAGCAGGGTTTAAGGTCACTCAGCTAACTTTGTGATTGCAGCAGTGTGCTTATCTATGACTGAAAACAGTTCTTCTTAAGCATGATAAAAATTAATATACTTACCTTAATTGTGGAACAGGAGTTAGTGCACTGTACCTAGGGCAAACATGAGTCCTTTGAATTCCTCTTCTGTGTTAGCAGTTTTCATAACTTCTTTCTTATCTTTCTCCCCAGATACATTTTAACACCTGGTTACAGGACCACTGTTTTACCTGTCTCTGAGCAATGCTACTTTATCCCCTTCTGTACACATTTCCTTAAAGATGCATGGAAGTTGATATAGTACCTCTTTGCTTGGCGACTGCTAGAGAGATAGGCAGCTGTAGTGACTGATTCTTCAGACAGTGCCCTCATGCTATCTCCATTCTGGCAGGAAATTATCTATGCTTCCCCGTTGGCTTTTCTTTCCTGGTAAACTAGAAAAGTCTTTGAAATAAAAGTAAGCAACTCTGTTAAATCAAAAAAAGGTACAACCAGAAGCAGAAGTAGAGAGACATATGACACAGAATAACGGGCTAGGAAGATAACCCCTGAACAGTTGTAGAAGAGGAGGGCAGTTTAATTATTCTTGTAAATAGACACATTTGTTCAGATTGTCTATTTTAATTTGATTTAGATGTGTCCAAAAATCCTTTTTAGTCTTTAATCACTTGCTTTTTTTTTCCCCCATACAGTTACTGTAGGAATATTATCCTGTACTGTTCTCACATGTGGGAACTTAATCCCATCTGAAAGGTGCCATCTGATGGTCTGGGGGAGGCTTAGGAACTGAGGGACTCCTTTGAGCCACCCTCTCTTTGTTCAATAGCTTACGATAATCATGCAAAACCTGTATTCATTTTCCATGTGCTTTCTATGCTTTGTGAGAGTTGTAGAATACATGATCAAAAAAGTTTTCTAGGACTTCAGGGGAAGTATGTATTTTGCAATATGCAAGCCTGCAGAACTACTAGTCACTACTGGTTTTGTTCTTCCATGCTGTTTTGCTGGCAAACATTGCAATTTTTCCAATGACATCCATTTTTTTCCTGAATTCCTCATGTCTAAAATCTCCTCCTGGATATCTATCAAAAATTCCATAGGTTTCTTAGTAAGACTTGGGACGGTAGGAGTTTGCTTAACAAGAAGTTCTAGATAGTAGTGAGGGTGACTTGGTATTTTATTGACAGAGAATACGAGAGCTGAGAGCGGGACTGATCAAGCTTGCTTCATTTGCCATTCCTTTAAAGAACTGTTCCAGAGGAAGTTCGATAAATGGGAAGAATCAAGCCCAAACAGGCTGAATTAACCCTAATGTGCAACATAAATCTCCCATCCCACCACATTTTGTCCCCAATTTATCCTCATTAAAGCAAAAGCAAACAAATGTTCTGTGTGATTGACATGTGGCCCTGAGTGATTGTAATTTATCATATGCACTGAGTTGATACTATTGTCAAGATCTTGCATAAGCACACAATATTTTTTATATATTTTTCTTATAGTATCTCAAATAGTATTTGCAAAATACAATCAGGTAGTACTGACTGAATACAATAAAAATTACAGATGTAGATTAATACAGATTAAACTAAAAAATACAGATTAAATATAGATTAAAATACAGATTAATTCTGCATAGTTGCTGAACATGGCAATCATCAGACTGGCTCAGGTGTGTATCAGTGCTGAACTATTTGTCTGACAGACAGTGATGTAAAAATGTCAGACTGATGGACAAGATTAGGATAACCTTCTCACTGAGGATCCTTCTTCATTACACAGTCAGTTAGCAGAAGTTTTGTCCTTGAAAGTAAAAAAAGCTTGTGCTTTCTAACTCTTTACCATCCAATTTAAAGCTTTTGTACATTTTGCTAGTCTGCCGTAAGGTGAATTGTCTCATTTGTTGTTTAGATATAGGTCATCCAGTCAGTTGGGTTCTCTTTATAGCTCTAACATGGAATTGCATAGCTGTGGGATAGGCCTTACTCTATTCTGCAAGGTTCAAAAGTGGGCTACGTGACCTCAATATCTGTCAGTAGGTTTGTGGGATGAGTGACCTAGAATTCAAATGTGTCCTTGCAGAATGCCTTTAGACTGAGATTTTTTTTTTTTGTTGGCTCTTCCATTCATTAAAATACAACAAAGGAGAATTTCAGCAAGAACACCTCTTTCTTCCTTTTTTTAAAAGGGTGCACAGGTTTCTCAAATCATTCTTGATCAATGTGCCTGCTGGCTACAAGATTTTCTTTAACATGAATAGCAACAAACATGTTTTCTCCAGGTGCTTGTAAGATACCAGTCCATACAGGAGAAAAATCATGCATGCAAACTCTTCTGATAAGATAAAATAGAAATGTAGGACGGGTATGCATATGTGATGATAAATTTGTCACAGTCATTAAAATTGCATGCTGGCACAGAAAATACAGCACTTACTAAAAACGCTAACAGTGTGTGACTAAAATTCCATAAATTCTATCTAGCATGAAGCTTTTCAAGAAACTATCCTATATAATAACTTTTATATTTATATAAAAAATATACAATTATAAATTAGAATAAACATTTATAAATGCAATTATAAAATTTTTATGTATAATTGTTATATATATATATATATATGTTATGTTGTTTGTTTTTCAGTAGAAATTATCTTTTTTAGGGTGATGCCTGTCATATTAAAAACTGATCTTTGGTTCTAACATGAACTTTCTGACACAAAACTTTTTTGTCTTGCCTAGTACTTTCCAACTGGTCTGCAACTGCAGTTCTGAGTATTTATCTGGATAGTACCTTTTTTTTGCTTTCAGTACTGAATGCTGATTAAAAATAGCAAAAAAAAAATTCAAATCTTAAGGAACTAGACTACGTTATAATTATTTTTGTTTTTCTTGGATCTGTATTAAAATCTGTCTTCTGAAAATTCGTATGATGCAAATAGACTACCTAGATATTTCTCAGAGTTCTAGATCTAGAAAATGTGGGGCTATGAAAGAGACATGTTTTTTCTATGTTTCTACGTACAACCTAGTTACTTCTGAAAAAAATATTGTTTTATATGATTTATGTATGTCATTAAACTCTATTCTGAAAGCTGAATTATTCTAAAAGCAAATACTATTCTTCTATTCCTTTGTTTTAGGAGCAGATTTTCTAGATACTAAATTTTGGCTGTTTCTGTAAGCCTATGATTGCTGTAAGCCTATAGTTATTCTACACAGTGTATAAATAGAAGCACTGGCTTTGCAGATTTAAAAGACACTCATACTATTAACATGAACGCTAAATTTTATTAACTTTTCATATGATTACGTACATCTTTATTTGGACTCCTACATGAGTAAGGACTGTTGGAGTAGATCCAATATATAATATATACAGAATTACAGTGTGCTATTAATCATCATTTTGTTTCTCGCTAGCTATAATTACAGTCATTATACTGTAGCGGCATATTCATAACTACATAACCCAAGAAGGTTAGTGAAGATCTTCAAAAATCTGCGGGGGGCCCTCTGCTTTTGGATGTACATTTTGATTTACCATATGGTTCAGTGTTTAGAAAGTACTTAATATCCTTCAAACTTAATTTTGTCTCTTTGTATGTAAGCATTATAGTGGAGTCTTAAATTACAGAGTTGCATGCTTTTTTAATGGAACATCTACGTCCTTCTTGCTGTGGTCGAGAAACCATGGCAATCAGTGGAAAGACTCCCTTAGTCAACTGGAAGCATTATGCTATGTTTCCTAGCATTTGAGAGTAAGCTTGGCAAACGCAAATACTTCTGCCATATATACATCTCAAAATAAGACCCTTTTCCGCATTCTTCAATATTTTATGATTGGTGTAAAGACTACAGAGTAAATTCACTGACCTTAACATCAGTCTACATCAGCTCCAAAAGTGAGTTTTGAGAAGTAAAGTTTGCTTGCAAGTGCTATACCATGAATAAAGCTAGTATTTTTTTTTTTTATGATAATCTGCTTCTAACCAAATCTTAATTACGTTTTTTTTTCTATATGGCTCAAATTGGTACAGAGTTCAAATTATCATGTGTTGCAGCACGCAATGCTGTAAACTTAAGGTAACTCTCTTCTTATTTGGGAGGGAAATATAGTTGGTTTTTTTGACTAAGGAGGAGAAGGAGGAAAGATTCTTATTTCAGAACACAAAGATTTGTTTTTAGTTGGTTTGAGGATCTTATAAATAGCTACTGTGTAGAATCTCTCAAGGACATGACAGTCCTAACATTCTCCATGGCAATAAGGTACTGCACTGTGACCCAGGCCATGGCCAGACATAAGTATGTTGGATGGGTATTTCCAGGTAGCCTGCCATTTCAAACAGCTCATGACATACTTGACAAAGCTCACCTGCTGCAAATATACCTTATTTAGTTAATAATAATGTTTCTTAGGTAGGTGTGTATGCTGGAATAGCACCTTTACATGGTAAGTAGTTGAATATGATAATGAGGGCACGGTGACAAAGTCAAAGCAGGTTCGCTCCTACTGAGGCGGTGGTTCCAGTGACTAAGAATTATATAATTTATAAACAGTAAGTTCACTTAAATAATTTGGGTCAATTTATAACACAATTCCTGATATTAAGCACCTTTTTCTAATCACTACTGAGTTCTATTATAGACCAATGGATTACCAATAAAGTGTTTTTCAGTCCTCTTTTTAGAGAGAAGTATTAAGCTTGTCCTGATGGGTCTTGAATATCTCCAGAGAAGGACAATCCTCAGCCTCTCTGGGCAACCTGTTCCACACCCGCTTCACTACAACCTGCTTTCAGGTAGTTGCAGAGAGCAATAAGGTCCCCCCTCAGCCTCCTCTTCTCCACACTAAACAGCCCCGGTTCCTTCAGTCGCTCCTCATAAGACTTGTTCTCCAGACCCTTCACCAGCTTCATTGTCCTTCTCTGGACATACTCCAGCAACTCAATGTCCTTCTTGTAGTGAAGGGCCCAAAACTGAACACAGTACTCCAGGTGCGGCCTCACCAGTGCCGAGTACAGGGGCACGATCACCTCCCTCCTCCTGCTGGCCACACTATTCCTGATACAAGCCAGGATGCCGTGGGCCTTCTTGGCCACCTGGGCACATTGCTGGCTCATGTTTGGTTGGCTGTCAACCTGCACCCTCAAGGTCCTTTTCCACTGGGCATCTTTCCAGCCGCTCTTCCCTAAGCCTGTAGCATTGTGTGAGGTTGTTGTGACCTAAGTGCAGGACAAGGCACTTGGCCTTGTTGAAACTCATACAGTTGGTCTCGGCCCATTGATCCAGCCTGTCCTTATCCCTCTGCAGAGCTTGCCTACCCTCAAGCAGATCAAGACTCCTACCTAACTCGGTGTCATCTGCGAACTTACTGAGGGAGCACTCAACCCCCTCATCCAGATTGTTGATAAAGATGTTAAACAACACTGGGCCCAAAACTGAGCCCTGCAGAACACCACTTATGACTGGCTGCCAGTTGGATTAAACTCCATTCATCACAACTGGGACAGTTTCCCACCCAGGCAAGTGTACACCCATCCAAACCATGGGCAGCCAATCTCTCCAGGAGGATACTGTGCGGAACAGTGCCAAAGTCGAGATAGGTAACATCCACAGCCTTTCCTTCATCCATTAGGTGAGTCAGCTGGTCGTAGAAGGAGATCAGGTTGGTCAAGAAGGACCTGTTTTTTGTGAACCCATGATGGCTGGGCCTGATCCCCAGGTTGTCTTTCACATGCCTGGTAGGCACACTGAAGATGAACAGCTCCATAATCTTCCCCGGCATCGAGGTCAAGGTGACAGACCTGTAGTTCCCCAGATCCTCTTTTCGACCTTTCTTGTAGATAGGTGTTATAGTTACATATAGTTAAATCTTTTTATTGGAATGGCCTAAATATTCTTATGATAAGTATAATTCACTCCCAAACTGACAACTCATAATAAGCCCTCAATGAGCATCTGGGTATCATTTAAAAAATTGTTACGGCAAAAAATGTAAAGATGGAATTGGCTAACTCTACCTCCTGAAGCATCAGATGCATTTTATGAAAGAATTATGTGACAAATGAAGGAGTGGCTATAGAAGGTAATCAGTTTCATGTTGTAGATAACTGGAATAGTGTAGAATTGAGTTTTGTAGAATAGCTAGCTGATTCTGACCACATTTCTTTTTCTTGCCAAGTGTATGTCAGAATTCTAACCTGTATTGCACTCATGTAGTTAAGTTTCTAGGCCTGGACTTGGACCTTAAACTCTCCTGTATTTCCACATGCCACGCACAGAAATCCTCTTTATTTTTTCTGTAATAAAATTTACAAAATTCAGACATTTCTACTGCAGCTTTTCAACGCAAACAGCTTTGCAACTGTCCAATTACAGCTAGCTTTTGCCTTTTTGTTATTTAAAAAAAAATAAGTTATTCAGGTAGCTGGTGGAAGCACATAAGGTAAGTTACTCAGTGCTGGATGTGTAGAAAGCTGAAGATATGGATGTCACACTTCTCACATACTGCAGACAATGAATTCAAAGCTGTGTGCAGCTGTGGTGGATCTAAGGTATGGCTATCGATAAATGGAAAGTCTTCTGGTAGGCAAGGTAACGGAAAGCATTTTGCTTCATAAGCAGCCAGCTGCTCACAAAGAAGTGCTCCATGGGGAAAATAATTCAATTCATATAATCATCACTGGCTCAGGAGTGGAAATAAAAGAGAACAAAGAGGTGATGAAAGTTAGAATTTGGAGGGATTGACAGGAGGTTGGGTGGCTTTGCTAACACCTACAAAGCAGTGATGGTACTTGTACATTAGTCTTTTTCTTTATTCATAGTGCTATTGATTTTTAAAGAACCATTAATAAATTTCATTTATAGCAGTGAAATGTGCTGTCATATTCTCTCTGAATCTTTCCTGTTGTTTTTTAGCTTTAACCTTGATCTGCATGTTCACCACATATGGCTATAAATTTGGAATTCATGAAGTTTTTGTCTAAGGTAGCTGACAGGGGTGCAAGAATTTGTGAAACACCTTTGCTCATAATAAATGCTGTTTGTCCACCCTAGAAGAAAAATTTCAGGGAAGGTTTGGAAAGGGAAGGATAAAGAAGGAAACTTGACAGAAAAGAGCAAAATAGTCCAAGCAAAGACTATTGAAGAGTCTGACAGCAGAATCAAACAGATGAAATCATTGAGAGTTCCCTCTAGACAATTTGGAAGGCTGGGACAGGTAGAGACAGTCTTTTGGATTTTTTACGGTTTTATTCTGCTGCACAGAATTCAGATTTTTCTTGAATCTTTAAAGGTTGCCTCCTCGACTTTGATTTTTTTCCCTTTTTTTTGAATATCTTTATACAAAATAAATATCTGGCCATATTTCTCAGCAAGAAATCTCTGTAGTTCATTCAGCTGGGCTTTTCATTTGATCATCTACTTTAGATGTGAATATTAATATCTGTCTCTCATGAACACTTCCAATAGGACAAACATCATTGGTGACATTAAGGAAATCACAATGATTTGATCTGAATGAATGCTGTCATACTGCAGAAAGAAGTAGTATAATTGAGTAGCTTGCACTCTTCTTCATGGTATATTACTTAGATACTGTTCCTAATTGGTATCCAAAAATCTAGCAGTGTCATGTCATGATATTACAGCCATCATCTTATGCTGCAAATCTTGAACACATTCTGTCAGCAAACTTTGACCAGCAGTCAGTAGATGTAGGGTAGGGCTGAAGTTTGAGAGCTAGTATGTGTTAAGAAAGATAAACAAGCTAAGAACAATAGATATTTCTGCTTACTTGTATGTTGCGAAGTCATCAGGAACTGCGAACCATTCTGCTGCATTGAAACAAGATACATATCGTTGCTTCATGCATGCCATCTTGTCTTTTATTGAGTGGCAACGTCTCTCAATCCAGGTTTCCTTTTCTTACCACAGACAGCTTCTAGTCCAGGCGAGAATAAAGATAGGCTAATCCACTGCTCCTGAGAGGCTGATGACACCTGAACTCAAGTTTGGCAACTGCAGAACCTTTGGTCCTAGAATAGCTCTGTGTTGTTCTCTAAGAGTGAGTTGACATCACGTAATATTTAGTAGGATAATGAATAAATTCTTTGTTGGTTATTTAATTCACCTTCACCCATTTCAGTTGCAAACATCTTTTATTTTTCTGTTGTCTTGTCCTTCTAAATGCTTATGATGAACTTGAAAATCATTTGCATTATTTCTTATGAATGTCTGTGCAACAAGTAAGTGATAAAAAAGACTTTTGTTTACTTATACTCAGAGATAAACTGAACTAGTGATTGGCAGAAATAGCAACAAAATCAATCAGTTAAAATCAATGAGAATGGACTTTCAAAGGAATTAGTAGAAGAAAAAATGGAGACATTGCTAGCAGATGTTACTTCCAGGTCTGCACTGAGTGTTTAGCTCTTGTTTTACAGAGGCTAAGGTGAGGTACCAAAGGAACAAAGATCTGAACCCACTTGACTGCCAAAGCTGTAGGTAGAGATGGGAGGTGGCTGCAACTTGACCCTTAGAGAGTAGGCTAGGAAGACTCTGAAGATCACAAACACAGTAGAAAATAGCACTGCAGTCGGAACTGTTGAGTCACTATGCAATTTCAGTATTTTCCTATATTTATATACCTCTGGATATGTTTCCCCCTGCAGAAGTGGACATGAAATGGATTTTCCTTTCCCTGATTGGCTAACTATTTTATAGGAGATTGCATAATGGGACGTGAGGAAAACAACATACTTTAAGCATATATATGTGTGTGCGTTCATAGGAGACTCCAGGTATCCAGGAGCTTTATTTTATAAAGCAGCTCGCTTGATCCTATCTGTTTAATTAGAAATAGTAAAGGTCAAAATTAAAAGCAGCATAACTACCTTCCCTCTAATGTAGTACTCTTCAGTGGTCCTCAAGAGTCAGATGCAACAAACCTCAAACCAAAATAAATTAAAAAAGAATCAATCAAAATAACTCCAAAACAAATATTGTGCAAAATATTTCCGAACAGAAAGTATAATAGCTCCCTTATTCTGACTGCAGCTGTGGATGTAGCAAGAAGTTTTGTAATAGGGAGAATATGCCTGTAACTTTCATGAAATGCCTACTGAAAAAGTGTTTTAATTACATTTTATGTTTGATTTACTTTCTGAAAAACTGAACATGGGAGGGGGGAGCAAAATTAACTAGAATAAAATACTGCTTTGTTTCCAAATTGTGATAAAATGTGTTCATTTAAAAAAAAAAACAAAACAAAACTAAAATTTCTACTTTGCAACAGAAGAAAAAGAAAGAACAGTCTACCTTTGGAAAAAATGCTGCATCTGTACTTTCTTTAGTTAGAAGTGACTATCCAGAGTGGGAGGACTCTACATCCTACTTCTTTCTAAGGGTATTTCAACACCCAACTTGCAATTTCCAGTTTCTCTGTATACTTTTATAATTAGGTTGAGATTATACTCTGAAATTAGTTTTTGCTTAGCTGGTCTTCAAGCTTCTCCATTTTGTATAAATAAATTTGCTTTTATTCAGCTTCCCCTCTCAGTCAATAGAATCACTACCTTACTTATATAATTATGACCTCTAAGCTCTGCCTCAATCCTCTTTAAGAAAAAAGCCACACTCCAGAGGTGCTGGGAGAAGCCACCCACTTGCTGACTCGTCTGCATTCAGCTGTCATTCAGAAGGTTATATTTTGAGGAATCTGAACTCTTATAGCCTCAAGAATCAGATAAAGGAGTGATTGTGATTGGGGTGGATAGACTCATTCACACAGGCTTCTGCATTCAGCTGGGTTGGAGAATCATATCTAAGAGTTTTTTTTGGGGGGATAAATAGATTAGCCGTTTTGCAGCTGTGAACTGTGACCTTCTGTAGTACATACAAACATGATTTTTTTCTGATGAATTCTAGTTACTAACCCTGAAATACTGTGTTTGATATTTGAATTATTTCTCATGTCTTGAAAACAAGATCTCAAGTTAAAGGGAATTATGCTTTATTTTGTAGTCTGCTTTTGTTGTTATATTAAATAGCTAAATCTAGGAATGTAATTTTTGCCTAAGTACTGAAAAGGTGACCTGTTTACAGAGCTGTAAAGTGCCTATGTCTCCAACTAAAGTCAACAGGGAACTGCTAGTGTTTCACACCTGAACTTGTGTCCATCTGCTTGATTTCTGGAACATATCTTTATACACGTACTGTCTCACAAACATAACCTGAGGTAAATTGATTGTTAGTATTCCTGTGATTGTAAAAGAAAGTAGTAAAAATGAAGTACCTTGGTTTTAGTTACCTTTATAGATATTGATTAAAGCATGGTTTCTTTCAGAGGCTCAGTAACTTCTAACAGTTATTTTGCTGATTGCTCTGAAGGCAGACATTTCCCTGCATTCAGATATCTGGTTAGGACATCATATACGAGAGTCTCCTTTTCAGTATAAATTATATAGTTGGGTTTGTAGCTGAATGAGTACACATACACATTGTATAATACTTACACAGGGTTTCTTCTATTTTTTTCTTCTCTTCGAGCAGTGTCCTACTTTGAATGGCAGCTTGCCACTCAGATAGTCTTTAAAATCAAGCCATAATTTCCTTTCAACAAATTATTTTTTGCGTGTTTAGGATATAAATAGGAGAGATATTGAAGATGATTGTTGTTTTGAAAGTTGTTTCGGTGTTCTCTCAACACAATGAAGAGTCGTTTCACAGAACGCTGAAACAACTTTGACCACCAAAGTATTTCACAATAACCACTTGCTAGGGATAATAATTTGCTATGGACTGCTGCTGATGAGACCTTAAAAAGCCAAATTATAAATGTAGTTTTCTTCTTCTTATCTGATAACAAAGTAGTGTTTAAATAATGCAGTTTGTCACCTTCTTCCATATTTCTACTTGAGCCTATTCTAACTGTTGAGTTGAATATCAGTTACAGAAACGTGTTCAGGGATATCTGTGATGACTAATGTGGCATTAGGAGCAGAGAAATGGGTCTCTACAGGTTGAACTAAACTAACACAAATAGTAAACCTGAAATATTATATTCATATGTTGGACATGGTCAGAATGGTATAAACTTCACACTGTGGATGATAAGAGAGTGGTTCTTCTTAATAAATGTGAACAGTCATATCAATATTGTACAGCTTGTTCATAATCTGGAAAAGATATTAGCTAAGATAAATCTCAGAAATTATAATTTCAGGCTGGAATCTATGAACAGCAGCGTGTTCAGGTTTCATTCGGCTTTTAAAGATCCTAAGTGATTTCTTTGAAACTGTCTGCCCAAACCTAGCCACTAGGGTGCAGATATGTAGCACAAACCACAGTGGGGAATGCAAGTAAACAAGTCTTACCACTTCAAAAGGCATTTTTTTCTTTAAATGATACTAACATTTTGACAGTGTTTCAAGCCTAGAAAGTATTTACTAGTTCTCAGAAACCAAAACCTTCAAGCTTTCATTCTGTAAGTTAATATTTGAATAGGTTTCTGTTGCATTCTGTGTTTGTTAAGAAACACAGTTTCTAGATACATCTCATTAATGGAACTAGACACAAATGCTTTTAAAGCACCTGGATTTAAAGCAAAAGCATGAAAGGTCAGGTGCTTTGCATGTGACCTTGCAGTTAAATTGTAATATTACAATTATAGTGTTACAAAGTCCTACTTGAAGCACGACTGTTGTGTATAACAGCATGAGGAAGAAGATGCTGTTGCAGCTTTACTGGTAAAAGATGGGCTGAGGATTTGTCAAATGGTCATTGGAAGTAAGAACTGGTAACTAGTGAATATCCCACCCACAGGCACAATTTTGCTCTGGATCACTGTTGCATACCTACAACTTTTACTTTTTGCTCATTAACACTAAACCAAAAATGTTATCTTAATTGTACTATGTTTAAGATAGGGGTGTTTTTATTTGTTAATAAAGAGTCATTATTGGTGATGCAGAAAATAAAATTAGACAGTACTTTTGTGTGTTGACAAACTCATAAATGGAAAGCATACATATTTGTGTCATTAGTAATTTTATTAGAGTAATAAACACTGTCATTGATGTCCAACACTATTTTATTTCTTGCAAGAAGAAAAGGAGTGCAATACTTTTAGTATAAATGGTGCAATTATCTTGCACTGCAGATGCAAATTAGTATGTCTGGCCTGGAGATAAGAATACATATGTCCCTCAAATACTAACCTGTTCTATTTGCAGTACGTTATCCAAACCGTTCTGTCTTCTTTTTCATCCTGCAACATATCAGTTGCTAGTTTAATGCGTTGTTATTCCTTCTCATGCAATGTTTTCATTTTTACAGGCCACGTTTGCTGCAGTGCTCTTTTCAGCCCCAGATCATGCATGCTGAACCCAGAAGGATGCATGCCTGCTGTTCCATAGACAGACTGCCTTGATTTGACCTCTGTGTGCCATGCTTTCTGCGAGGTTTTCTGCCACTTTGACTTGTTGTCTCTTTAATGAAGAGAAATAGTAATGAAAATATCTGAAGCAGGAAAAATAAGAATTTTATAACTATCCAAGAAGTAATAACACTGCACCTCAGCTAGCTAAAGAAATAGCCTAAAAAACCAAGACATTCTTTTACAGACATTTTACCTCTGATATCTTTTGGTCATGCTGATTTGGGGGCTTAGCTTTTCTTTGTTTTCCTTCAGCATATTTGCTGTTTGTTGTTTATTTGTTCCTTGAGCAATCTGCTTTGAAAACATACCTGGTCATTTCCCGTCCCGTGACCTTGTGAAATCCAAAGATTTTTAGGCTTAAACCCAGTAGTAGCATCTGTTGATGTCTGGTTTTCTGATTTTTTTTTTTCCTTCTTCTCTCTTTTCAGGGATTCTGTTCAAATCCTGCTGAAAAGTTGAAGGAACGCCTTTTCACGTAGGTTTGTTCTTGGTAATTATTTTTTGTTGTAAGTGATATCCAGTAAGTTGAATAGTATGGCCTTGGCAGTGTAAAGCGCACTATTTTTGCTGAGATCACTGTTATATCATAGCTGTAAATTAAGGAATTACTTGATTGGGCGCATGTTTGGATTGACAAAAACAACTACCCAGCTGAAAATTTCTTTTCAAATAGCCAGGCATACAGCATAAGCATTTTATTAGCTGGTGCCAAGAGAAAGATGTTTTGGTATCCAGAGGAGAGAAATCCCTTTTAATGCCTATGCAATTCCTCAATAACGGAACTAATGGAGTGATTAAGGGTTTAGGGTGGGGTACTGCATTGTGCAATACTTTAATATTTGCTTTGATTGCATATGTGTGTTGGCCTGTACTTGGAGAGAAAATTGGAGTTTAGGATTTTCATCCTTACTGGTTCTCCCAGCTGAATCAGTGACATCTCAGTGATGTTGCATTTAGACCAGTGTGAGAACAGAGTTTACAATGAGCTAAAACTATCCCCAAAAGTAAGCTATAGTAAGTTTTATAGAGGCAGGGAAACGATAAGAATTACAATCTAGACATATAATAGCAAAGTCTGGGAAAAGTCATGTAAAGGGTGTGCAAAAAATGTTGTAAATTCTAAGTGTATCCTTAATTATTACAACATCGAAGAATACTTTGTAGAGAAAGTTACATTATTGTGTGCCTCCTGCAAGGTGTCTTTCATTATAACAATCAGATCCTGAGACTAAATGGAAAATCAGGTTATTTCATTACAATGATGCCCATGTTCTTAATATGTAAACACATTTTTTTCTTGCATCCTTTTTTGCTCTGATAAAAAGTGATGACCTGTTGTCTTAAATGCCATAAATATGTCTGGAATTACCATCCATTGAAATAAAAGACTTCGTGTTCATGAGTATTTTTTGAATATCCACAAATTAATGTAAAAAGTTTCATTATTTGTAGCTCGTTTTCAATGTTTTCTTTACCGTGTTGAGGGTTAAAATAATAAATAATCTTTGGATATTCAAATACAACAATCAAGTAACAGCTTTTCTTGATTATTAAAGTCTTTGAGCTCTTCCAGTGGGGAGGTGTTCTTTCCTCTGGATGTAGTTCCCAGAGAACTGTGTATCAGCCAAGGAAGTATCTGTATCAGGGAGCAGCCACAAAAAAACCAAAACAAAATAAACCCAAAAAAGTTGGGGAAAGACAGTAATTAAAAGATCTATTTCACCATGACTATTTAAATACTTCTTCCCTACTAATCGTGTCTGTGGTGATTTAGTTTGGAACAGTTTAGATATAGGTTACTCTGACTAAGAAACCAGCTTAGTGCAGAATATGTTTCTAATGGGAAAGTTATTGTGCCACATGCTTGACATTTAGCCTGTCCAATCTTTCTGTAACACCCTTGCGTGGCTACAGACTTTATCTGTCCAAATACTGGGAGTGCCTATATGAGAAGCCGGTGTAAAAGAGTTACTCCTTGCTTTTATCCTTTCATTGGCTTGAATGGGTCTATAGGGAAGATAGAGGCATACTCAGCAATTATAAATTTCTACATTTTTCTATTGAAAAATAAAGGTGGCTGATTTTATTGTGATATTTCAATGTTCAGTTTCCACTCCCCATAATGAATTTTCCAACACCGAAAAGAAAGAAGCCACCTCATGCCCATAAATGAAATAGAACTAGTTACAATTCAGGTTTGTGATAGAGGAATGCTTTTATTTTATTTGTTTTCTCTCACTGCACTTCAGGATTTTTTCAGAGTTATAAATAAGGATAATCTAGTAAATGATTTGGCATTGCTCTTTGGTGTAAGTTGGCTTGCTTGCTTTGTTATAGATTCCTTTTAATCTCTCTGTCTCTCTCTCTAAACACATACCTCCTTCCCCATTTTTTTTTAATAAATTGCTTTGATGTTTGTTGTGAAATTCCTTGTGCAGTGATATCTCCAGCAGAATATGTGACTTTCTGTTTGCTTGGGTTATTTAGAACTGCATACTGTTCTTTCCTGATCCTAAGTTCTTTTCAAATCCTTGCTCTTTATGATTATTTTCATGTGGTTTCTTCCATGTCTTTTCCTCTGATCATGCTGCAGTTATATGTTAGTGACTTATATATTTATTTATTTATTTATTTTCTAAATCAGATTTTTCCCCCCATTGTTTAGGATCTCTTCCTATGCAGCTATTTAAAAGCGACCACAGCATACCTGATAGGGAAAGGAGAAATACTTCTTTTACGTGAATACTGAAAACAACAAAATCTATGTCAGAATTACTTCCACTTGGTGCAGATTTTAGCTGAGTGATCTTACAGTGTGGAACAATTACACCTTAAAACATTTGTTGATGTGACTACAATGTCATGCCGTGTTTCTTGGGAAGATACCCTGGTGTTTTTCAGTTTTGCTTAAGCAAAACATGATTCAAATTTTGCGATTTCACTAGGATTAGTTATGCTGTAGTTCATTGGTCTCTTTCATGTATCAATACCATCAACAGAGATTTACGCCTTTCTTTCTTGTATGCTACTTTGTTTCTTGTGACACTGCTAAGAGAATTACCTTGCAGAACTGGAGTTGAATCCTATCTTTTAAAAATAACCAAATGTCTAAATTCAATCTTAACTGATTTCCTGATCTAGTTTATCCTTATTTAGCTGTCCATTTAATGCTTTTACTTGCGCAAAAGAAGCGACAATGTAATAATGCAACAGTGAGGAAAAAAGAAGCAGACGGAGGCTAAGTGTCCTTTTAAATATGTCAATGCCACGTTTTAAAGCCTTGCTATATTATAGATGTATTATCATACAGACATTCCTGCTTCATGATTCCCTGTCAGAGTTATTTGGATCGACGCACTGGCTGTAACTACCATCAGGGATTTTAGTAGGTTGTCTTAGTATAATGGAGTAACATAAAAGTTCAGTCTTGTGATTCTTATACTGAAAATTCGTTCATGGATAGTCCTGTTCTGGAGTCTTTCTGTATACTTTTTTATATGCTCCAAAACTGCAGGTTGTCGGTGCAAATTCACGCACACTCCAGCGCCCCACTTCCCCACCTGAAACGCAGGAGCATCTGAGCAAGTAGCCAATGTAGGTATGAGGCCCTTGGATAGGTAGCTTATTCATGTCTACAGCAGAAACAAGGGAGGGAACTGCAGCTCAATCTGTCAGTCACTAGTTTACCTGCAGAAACACATTTACTGTAAACAGCCAGTGGACATTTTCACCATTCAAGTAATAAAAAAATAATCCATTTGCAGTGGATTCAGATATGGTGATTTAAAACACAATCACCAAAGAACTGTTAGAAGGTTCTGTGTTTAGCTACAAATTAAAGATTTATTACCTTTAAAGGCTGATGAAACTGAAAAACTAAATACCTCACCAGGAAGCTAAATACCTCACTGTGGATCTGAACATTTAACTGTGAATTCTATATTTAGATCGATGTTAAGTGGCTAAAATATCTACACTTGAGCCTTCACAGAAGGGATTTCTCTCTGTTAGAAAGTTTACTTAAAAGTTCCAGCATCATTCTTCAAACCCCTCTGTCTTGGCTTCCTAGATTTTTAATGCAATTCTTCATGCTGTAGAAAACAACCTGTTTCTGTAAGAGATAATATGTTGTTATACCTTTAGTAGCTTAAAATTGAATTAAAATTTAGATAGGGGAGTGGTGGAGCTAATTTATGCTTAGAAATCAAGAAATACCTAAAAAAAAGTCTGTGTTCCAGAGCTGATACATTGGATTCTGCCATACAACCATCAATTTAGCACCTGAGAAGGCTTGGAGAAGTTGTTTCTGTGTCTGACAATGAGTTATTTATATTGCATATACAAACTCTAGCAAAAGTTTCAAGAGAAAATTTTAATTAGTTGCTTTGTGGTCCCTATATTTTAATGCAGTCTCCTATGCCACATACTGAATAATCATCAGAAGGTCTGATACTACAAAGTCAAGCAGTATATTAATGTGTATATGTTGTCCTTTTGGATTTTTCAAAGTTAAATATTTAATATTGTAATACATTGGTGGCAAGCAGTCATTAGGGATTCCAGTAAGAAAGGCACTCAGAACCCGTAATGTATTGACTAAAATATAATTTCTTGAAGATAAAATGAGAAAGGAAAAGAAGATAGATAGATAAACTTGCCCCCTTTCAGATGCTGGGAAGCCTGAGTTGTGCAGCATCAGATGGACCTCCAGTCAGGACACAGCACACTGCACTGTGCAGATTCTTTCTATGGAAAGGTTCACCAGCATTGTTGTCTTGAGAGCTTTTATAGGATATTCTTAGAAGTAAGCAACTCTATCAATCATTTCTACTGTCAAACAAATGGGCTACATCTAAACACATGCTGCTTTACTTCAATATAAGAGGACACAGGCAAGTAGCTTAATAACCAGATGCTATGTGGGAGCCGCTCTCTGTTACAATCAATGCACTAAAGTTCATCTCACAGCCAAATGGTGTGTGCAGCACAGCACAGGTTGCACCTACTAAAGTCAACTGTAAGGTGTATCCTTAAATCTTTTATGTACAAGAGTTTTGCAGTTAGGGCCTCTACTAATATGTTCTGTTGACAGAGAATGTGTTATTCAAAGAATGTGGAAATATATCAGTACAACTCTCAGAGTGAATTGGCTTCTTCTTTCAGGTGAATATTAGTTAGTGTTAAATAGTAATGAAATACCAGATGTATAATGCTAGGTTAGACAACCTGGAAACCCATGTAATCCTTTTCCTGTCTTATTGTAGGTTCCTCAGGAAAAATACTTAAATTTATTTCTTCCTGCTAGTTTGCCAGTTAGTACAATCTTTTAATGTACAAGGTTGCAAGCTAAAAAGAAAAAAGTAAATCAGGAAATGTGTAATGAATTGATAAAATACTCTGTAAAAGACATCTCTGAGTCAAATAAAACCCAGTCTGTAGCTCTAATGACTGATGTATCTGACTTAGCTAATCATCACTAAGAACATTATAATTTTTTATTAATATCTCAATTTTCATAAATCAGTGAACTCTCAAGACAAAGAGGTTTAAAATCAAAGGTTACGGTTCCACAGATAAGTATAGAAAGTTTCACACTTATGTTGTCAAAGGACTAAAATCTAAAGAAATTTCAAGTGTTTTTCTTTGGATAACACTTGAGATGAGACCAGTATAATTATCTATATTATGTCATAACATTACATTATGTATCAGATATATGAAAACATGTTTCAAATTTTATTTTAACTGATATTAAGCTCTGTATGAATGTTTAGTGCTAAAAGTTTTGCACACAAAGTATGCAAAACGTGTTCACCAAATAAGGGGAGTTTATTGACCTTAAGCTACCCCAATTATCTTAAATATGAACACATTTATTCTAGTAATAATTCCAGCCTGAATTTTGTGTTTACTTTGTATACTAAAAGGAGAGATAAGAATAGAAAGCATCCTTACTGTGCATTGTAAATACTATAGACTTTATACTACAAAAAGATTTCAGTTATAGGGTGACTTTGGTTGAAAGCAACTTTTGAAGAGTGTCTGGTTCAAATCACTGCTCAAAGTAAGGACAGCTTCGACCAGGTTACTCAAAGCTCTTGCATCGGGATATTTGCAGTCCCTTGTGCTGCTCTTTCTGTTTTCTTAGAACCTTTTGTTACTTGCATGGCTCCTACATGCAACTACACGTCTCCGGTGGCCCTGTTGCTCACATGCTTAGGGTGAAATGCTCATATATTTTGTCTGACTACACCATCGCAGTGTTGCAGAATACTTGCATACTGCTGTTTAGTACATCTACATTTGGATTGCAGACGAACCAACAATAGCTATATCCTGAAAAATGCATTTATAATTTATAGGACTTGTAACCCTCTTCTTTGCCTATAGGGCCTTTTTCATTCAAAAATCAAGTATCCCCAAGGATGGAGTTTCCATAACCTCTCTGGAAAATCTGTGCCAATGTTTAAATTCCCTCATGGTGATAAAATTTTTCCTGATACCTGCTCATTGCCTCTTGTGCCTTTACTCCGAAGGGCTGGTAAACTCCAAAATTAGTCTAATCTTCTTGTATTCATATTTAAATAAAACCTGGAAAGAAAAAGCAAAAAATGTGGTCCACGTTTATAAAGAAAGGACTCCACCATTGGAATCACACTGTGGTATCTGCTGGTTTATATGCTTATTCTTATGTCTAGAAACAATCACAAAAAAAGGTGACCAGTTTCTGAACAGTTTACAATTGTTCAGGGCAGAACACAAATCCAGCAGTGAGGAGATGTAGAAGGATACTGAGTGGATGAGGCACAGGATGCAGATGAAATCTAGTATCGGTAAATAAAAGTAATGCTTGTGGACAAAACTACCCTATGAATTTGCTTTGATAGCCTCCAAATTAGCTATTGCCACTCAGGAAAATGATCTCAGTCAGAGTTGATAAGTTCTATGAAAAAATGATCTCAACATTCAGTGACCATTAAGAAAAAAAAATCAAATAGAGTAGGTAGGAGGCAAAGAATGGTACACTAAACATAAACAGCAAAATGTCTCTCTGGAAGTCTGTGCTGCACCTGTGTCTTCAGTGTTAAAGGCACTGCAGCTTACTGTCCCCATTGGAAGAAAAAGTAATGGGCAGGAAAAGTAACAAAGGTAGAATATGAATGTGTAGAAAGATTTCACTACTAATGGGATGAAGTAGATCATTATATTAAACAGACAATAATACAAATCAATGGAAGCTGCTAGTTACCAGCACAGAAGACAGAGCAGTGAGAATGCTGTTAGGCTGAGAGCACAGTAATAGTCCCTAGCTGTGTGTGTTGTTCGATTTTTCTTGTTTGATTTTAGTTTTCCTTCAGTTTATGTGCATCTTGGCTAGTATCTTTTTCTTCTTTTCCCTTTGTTGACAAGAGCAAAGTTTATAAGGAAGAGCCAAAAGAGTGAAGAAGTAGATGATGTGAGATGGGAAAGGGGTTCACATCATGAGGAGGCTCATTTCTCAACAGGGAGGAAGGGGAGATACTCCTTTGGCTGGACGGCATAAAGTAGTAAACACATGCTGTGTGCACAGGCTTAGTAAGATGGTAAGCATGCTCATATTGTAAGAGGGAATTTTTAAGCAGATGCAGATGTGATACAGATGAGGAGACAGGCAGCATACAATAGGCAGCAAACGTAGAAAAGACGATGGTAAATCCCAGGGGAAACAGATGGACCTAGAAGGGGGAAACTCAGGAAGAATTCCGGAGCAAGAAGTAAAAAGGGGAAAGTAGTTAGACACAATGTTAAAATATCTACCCATTAAATAGCCGGAGAGGAAAGGATTCTGCATGAGATTGGTAAATCGAAGAGATGTGAGGAAGTAGACTAGCGAAAAAGAGTGTTGAGGATGCTGGAGTAGTAAGGAAGATGTTTGTTCTTCCTCTTCCTCCCTTTAGTCGTTCTCCTTCTTTTGCATATTTGATGGTAGCAATGTTCACACAAGTAGTCAAAGGCTCAGAGGTCCTTACGGCATTGATAGCAGAAGCAAGCTTTTTTTCAGGAGCCAGACTGCATAGTGCTTCCCGGACATCAGGAATTAATCTCACAAAGCACTTGGTCAGCTGTTAAGAAAACAAGAATTCAGTTTTCTCCCTTACTGCTCAGTTTTGATTAGGTAGATAGACCTTCTGTTTAATCTCATACAACAATTTTATGTTGGCAAGGAGTTTGAAATGAATCCCAGAGTGCCTTCAGGACATTGACTAAACAGATTAAACAAAGCGATTTCAGTGTTGGAAGTAGTCTGGCAAAATCAATCTAATATAAATAAAAGACAAATCCTTTTCTAGACCTGACTGATTTTTTTGTTCATCACACTGGGGATCATCCTTAAAGTGCACTAAAACTGTGATTCATGACAGTGGAAGATAAATGACCGATGAAACTGGTTGCAAGTAACCCAGTAAATGTTGCAAGAAGTTTTCCAATCTGCACATAGTATTCAGGGACAACTATTTTTCTGTGAAGTGACAAGATGGCAAGTTTTCCAGGTGTACTATCTTGTATTTTGTTATACGGAGAAAGAAGGATATCAGGAGTTGGTATTATTATTTCAGAGCATAATTGCAGCCTATGACATTGGGTATGCTGTATTTATTTATTAAGGTACAGCCTTCCATAAAGTACAGTTCAGACTTGATAGCTTAGAAGAATACTGCAATCAGGTAAGAGGATACTTTTGTAGAAAGGAAACTGTTCTTCTGAGCTTAAAAACCCTCCCTCAAAAACCAGTACTGAACAATCAAACCCCTCCCACCCCCTCCTCAAGAAATGCAGTCAGCATTTTGTTGCATATAATGCAAATGACTTTGAAAAATCTTTCCTTTCTTCTTCCCTTTTTCTCAGTACTGTCAATCAGAAAACGAAATGTAACAGAATCACTTAAAAAACCTGTGGAGCTTAACCTGGATTTCACTTAACACTTACGCCGACGTAAAATTAATGTGATTTTGGTAGGACTCTTAACATACATTCACTGAAAAGTAGTACAAAGCCTATAAAGTCTTACAGTAACTTCCATCTTTTAAAAAATAAATTTCTCCCATTCATAAGACAAGGAATATTTGAGGGTAGATTTTTTAAAAGACCGTAAGTCAAAGTTTAGTAAAATCTGAATTACTCCTCAAAATCACTCATGCTATGGAATTACTGTTCAAACAGTAGTATTTTGACACCTGATGATTGCTATGATGGTCTTTTCATAGAGTAACCATTTAATTGCATTCTAATAACTATGATGATTGAGGTTCTTAAAAATTAAAAGCAAAAAACCTGAAAAAAAGTCATTTCAGTTCATTGAAATATATGAGATTAACAATAATTCAGAAGTATTTGAGTTTTATCTCCTTTTAACAACTGTTTTTTAAGTCTAGGATACTTTGTATAATCCTTAAATTTAACAATGTCCATGAATTATTCATAAATTATTTGGTATTAATGTTCAGAAAATGTTTAAACTCTAAAATTCAGTCAGGATGTTGTCAAAGGAGGTAGAAGGAGAAGTTTGGAAACATAGTATTGTGTTCTATTTTACTGGCTGTGAAACCACATTTCATGAATAATTATCTTGGCTGTTATTTGCAGTGGTTATATGTCAGAGCTTTTATTTTCTAAAATAGATTATTTAACAGGAGAAAGTTATTTTTTATAATAAAGGCTGTTAATAAATATAATTAGTTTATAACTCTGTTTGTAACATGAAATTTAGCTGACTAAAAAGTTATGGATATCCTTTTCTAACTGTGGATCTATCTCCAGCAAGCTAAGGATGTGTAATTTTTTCTTTAAACCACATTTTGTATGCGTTTTCACATTCATGCTGTTCGCCCGCAGTGCACATGAAATGACAGGTATTTACTCCAAGACTGTGTGAAGGAGACAGTTCCTCTGTGTTTTTATGTATATATACATATAAAATATAGAAATATACACGCATGGATGTATACAATGTTCTGCTGTTTATGAAGCATAATTGGCAGTAAGAATTTGTGTTGGTTTAACTTTCATAGAATCATGGAATCATAGAATTGTAGAATCATAGAATGCTTCAGTTTGGAAGGGACCTTTAGCCCAACTGCCCTGCAGTGAGCAGGCACATCTTCAACTTTAGTCTGCTTTGTAGTTTAATCTGGAGTTGGCTTTGATATGTATTCTGGCTTTCACTCACTATTTTGGTGTAGTGTTCTAGTATTTTCATCTATAAAGCTGAGCAGAGAGAACTGATAAGTAGTGGTTCCAGGTGAGAAGTGAAAGAATGCTTCTCAGGCCTTGGGTCTTGAAGTGGACCTAGAGCAAGGGACTAGGACTTAGAACGACAGGAGGCTGAACAGATTGCTTTCTCTTGTCAGTGAATATCAGTGAATTCTACTGGTGACATACATACTTCCTCTCCCTCTAGTTGTGGTTCATCTAGAAGATGGCAATCTATTGCCTCTGCAGATTATTGGCGTAGCTCAAGGTGAAGTTTGCCTAGGACTTCACGGACAATCTACCAGGAGATGCTGGAATTTGTATAGCAGGTCTTTTGGGTTTGATTGATTCTTTTCTTCTCCAATTTTTTTTTTTTTTTTTTTTTTTTTTA
>Ga0065711_1029976_pt1 | contig 34168 bp, 13 predicted proteins | sample Hoacrofraction12_FD_59098 | JGI IMG/M metagenome (GOLD analysis project Ga0065711, IMG submission 59098) | Hoatzin crop microbial communities from Cojedes, Venezuela - Epithelial fraction 12 v2 (version 2) | ecosystem: Host-associated > Birds > Digestive system > Esophagus > Crop | place...
CTCCTTCTCTGGAGATATTCAAGACCCGCCTGGACAAGGTCCTGTGCAGCCTGCTGTAGGTGACCCTGCTTCGGCAGAGGGGTTGGACTGGGTGACCACAGAGGTCGCTTCTAACCGCGACCATGCTGTGATTCTGTGATTCTGTGAATATTGGAACCGGTTTATTCTGCCGCCACAAAATGGCTGTGTGGTGCTTAAGTGAGCCTCCGCGAGGCTGGAATAGGCTCAGACTTGGAGTCAAGGGACAGGAGGAGGAGGACCAGGAAAAATCTTTTCAGGAAGGGGAATGTTGGCCATATCATAACACTGATGAGGGAAAATGGATGTAGGCAAGGAAAAGGTCTGCACTGCGCTGGGATGGGGGCTGAGGGAAGCTTGTCTCAATGACAGACTTGTCTGTTGATGTCAGGACTTGGTGAACTCTGCACTGGCTCCCTGTATCTTGCTCCTTAGCTGACACCCTGTTCTTGTGGTCCTGCAGGCCAAAAATGGTTTCTGGGGACGCAGCCCTTCAATTAAAAGTCAGGCTGTGGCTGGCCTTTGGGGGAGGATCAGCCATGCTGTTGTCCCTGTCCCCTCGTGGCAACCTGGTCAGAGGGTGGCTCCAGAAGCCTATGTCCAACTCTTGCTTTGCACTAGTGAGTTGGTTACAGAAAACACTGAGGCCGGCTCAGGTTTAATTACCATTAAATTAAAGCGGCAGTTAAAGCTTTAAATTGCATATTCTAAATGAAAGGTGAGTGGATGTTAAACTTAATGACCTGAAGGAGACACTCAAGGCCAGAGGTGTGGGAACGAGGATTGATCTAGAGCCCTGTGGTTTGCAAAGCCAGAAGGGACCAGTGGAATAATCTCTTTTGACCTCCTGAAGGCTACCCTGAATTAATCCAGTTGAGCTGGGCTGTATCTGTCAGAAAACATCCACTTGTGAAATACAGGTTTACAGTGTTGCAGAATGCGGCTTAACTCTCGATAAATCATTTCCAGTTGTTAATTACTTTCCCTATTAAAAGCCAGCATCTCATTTCAAGTCAGAACTTGCCTAGCTTAATTCCCAGCTACTGGATCGCATTATGGCTCTGTTTATTTTATAAAGAGGCTTCAGTTATTGAACTTCAGTGTCCCGTGTAGGTATTAGTAAGCTGTGATCAACTTGTGCCCTCTCCTTTATTCTGACAAACCGAATAGATTGAGTTCCTTACTTTTTTCTCTTAACACGTATTTACTATTCCTTTAATCATTCTTGTGGTTGTTTCATGCAAGACTCATCATGGGGACAGCACTGCTGCATCACTGCTGTGGCTGTACCAATTCACATTAACAGCATGATATAATTCCTGTGTGGCTTTATTCTGCTAACACGGTCGTGGCGTGCATTAGCCCCTGTGCTACAATGGCAGTGCCTGGTCATGATTTCCATGTTTTTCTCGGTTTCAGCCCCTGGCTTCCCAAAATAGACTTCTCCAACCTGTAAAAGTGCCATATGTTCTTTGTTCCAGTTTATCCTAATTCCTAATTGGGATTTAGGACTCATTCAATAGCTGTACTGCAGAGCACATGATGTTTGCTTGTGTTGATCTTATCAGGCTGCTTGGAATCAATACCTTCTCCACTTCATTATTTACCATTCCCCTAATCTTTGTCAGTCACTTGACATTTTTATCAAATAATGTTTTCGTATTTTCTTCTGGCTTGTTGATAAAAACGCTGTATCGCTGAGGGTCAGTTACACAGGGGCCTCACAGGATCTCATTATAAACACCCCCGCTCCGTGATTCCTGTGTGGAGTGACTGAAACGCAGTAAAATCAAATGAATCGATTAGTGAAGTGGGGTAGGAAACAGTGACAATTAGGAAACTGTCACGCTATACAGTGCTGCGATGGTAGAATTCAGTGGCAGACCATTTGGTGGCATTGTCTTTTACAAGAATTTTTCCGATCTCCATAGAGACAATAACCTCTCGTTATAATACAGTTGTTCTGGTCTAAGGCAAAATTTTTGTATCGTATTTTTTTTATTCAGTATCCACATGGCTGTGATTTTTGAAGGGTTGTGGTTCATTTCATTGTCCTTTCTTTTTGGCCTTGTTTTTTCCTTGAGCACCCAGTATGTCTTCACCTGCACAGGCAGAGCTGTGCCAACTGTAGCAGGGTTACCTGGACAGCTGGTGCTCCCTGATACACCACCGGCTTCTGTAGTAGGTTGCACTGGTATTTAAGGGTAGTGGGAGAGGGTGATGAGTCACCTTGCTGGAAACAGAGGTTTCTGAGTGTTACTTTAAACGAGAGCAGGACAGGCATGGCAGAAGTTCAGCACATGCAGTTGGACAGTTATTGAGTTTGGGGTAACATGTAGCATTCTTTCTTCAAGCGTTAATGTGGAAACAAGAGACTTCCCTTTTAGCTTTTGAGTAACTGAAGAACGAGGCTTAAAGCAGAGTCTTCCTTGCTCCATCCTTACATGCCCAGCCAATGTGACTTTACTCCTTCTGCAGCCTGTCCATGCTCCCACCCCTGTTGAGGTCCCTTTTGCATCTGGGCTCAGGGGAACCCCCGGCTCAGCCGCTCTCGTCTGCCCCGCCTGCTCCTCTCCTGCGTGCCAGGACGGGCTGTTCTCCTGCAAGCTGGTTCCCTGCTGCAGCACGGGCGTCCGCGTCCCTTGGCAAGTCCCTTCGTTGCTTTGTGGATCAGGCTTAGCTCCGTTACAGCTGTCCCCCCTCCAGTTAGGCTGCTGGGCTGAATCTCCAGTGGAGAAGCAGTGAAAGAGGTGTTCTGCCAGTGGAACTACTCGAGTGAATATAAGCAAAGCTGATGGGCAGGGTTTTGTCAACCTCATTGCATTTACATTAGAAACTTCGCCTATTTTAGTCATGTAGATTATGGGATGTGATTTTTCACGCTCTGTAATATCAAGCCAAACCCTACTAACAAAGCTTTGTTGCCTCAAGACTAATGAGGTTGTAAAACTCTATCCATAAAATCAGAATAGTAGTATTCCCTTGCATCACAAGATTGCTGTGAGTACATACGGATATTCGGCACTCACATGGCCTAATGTTCTGTGCTACGCAGAGAACAAAACTTCACTTATTAACGCGGAGGACAAGTATCTATATTGCACAAGGTTACAGTTAAAATTCCAAGGTTTTCCACCTACATCTTGCTATGTAAATAGAGAGGAACACTGATACAGTTCATTTTGTATAGTGAATAATATAACATCAATTATTGCTGAAATCTTTATTTGTCTTTTCACATAGTTATCCGCTATGGTTTCTTTCATATGTTCTCATTTGTTTAATTAAATTACATTTGGTCTTTTCGGAGTCCTTTCTGTCCCTGCTTGTTGTGGACATTTATTAATCGTGTCACTTGGTTGATAGTCTGTTAATTTTAATCTTGTCTGAATTTGATTATCTTTATCTATTTACACTTCAGAGACTTTTCCCTGAATTCAGAAGGACCTGCTCTTTCTTCCCACTGTTATGCAAGGCGAGTTGTCATGTGTACTCTGTGTAGGTGCTTTAATGGCACTAATTAATCAAGAAGCAGCGCAACGGAGGAAGGAAAACATTACAAATGAGCGCAGCCAATTTATATGCAGAGTACCATGACTGACCCGTACTGGTAGTCTAAAGGGACGGATACTCTGGCATTACCCATCAAGCAAAATCAGAGTGCTGCAGGAGTAAGGCAAATAAGATCACTGACAAACGATTAGCGGCTGTTCCTTGGCACCCATCCCTTTTGCTTTAGGTCAGGTTAGGTTTTAAAGCGCTAATCTCTAGTGCTGAAGGTTTCTGAAGTTCTGTGATAGCGCAGTGTAAGTACTTAAAGAAACCCAGGCACTTCTGGACACGTTCAGTGCAGTTCAGTGTAACAGCATCATGTCAATGTTCAAATGAGTTTTGTCAGCTCTCGGGTGTCTTGTCTTTTTCTCAGGGCATCAGGTCTCGCTCTCTCATCTTGCTCTGCTTTTAAGTTTCAAGGGCTTATAGAATCATAGAATCATATAGTTGATGGAGAAAAACTTTAAAAATCGGAACTTGAAATACTGAAAAACCTCTTTGCAAAACAGGAGATAAGTATAAATATAAAATAAAAACACTTGAATGCGTTAATTTTTAATTCCATGGTCTTAGATCATTCTCAGAGGGGCTGAGGAAAGGCTGAAGGGAGCTGGGGAGAGCCCTCCCGGGAGTGAGCTTCCAGGCTCGCTTGCAGGGAGAGCTGGCTCTTCAGCTGGCCCGTGAGCAGGAAAGGAGACCTCTCAGGGACCGGGCTTTTTTGGAAACTGGTGAGTGCTTCCCGGAGTACCTAGAAATTTGCCAGGGTGGGGAAATGGAGCAGAGGATGTTTGCGATTAATTGATCTGGAATTTGCTTGAGTGTAACCAGCAGTAGGCAGGATCTCTTGCACAAGATGGGGAAGATCCTCTGGGTAGAATTTGGGTTCCTCACACCCTAAGTACTTTGGCCACCAAGGAACACAGAGAGAGCAAGGGACCCTTTCTCTGGCTGGTTTTGAACACGTACAGTCACGTCTCCTTGTGTATCCATTTTTCATAGAAATGGCGTGAGCAGGGGACACAAGTCAGGGCATGTCGAATGGGGCAGAGCCTCTTGTGCGGGAGAGAGATCAGGCGCAAGGCACACACATCTCCTTGGTGGTTGTGTTGAGTGGCCCTAGAAATTTTGGTTAACTTAAATTTCACTATTGGTTCCCCTTGAGCTCTATTGGAAATTGAAATACCTCGTTCTTAGCTCTGGGTGGCTCTGTAGGGTTTAGGAGTTTTCAATACCTTATAGCTCAAAGTATTGTTGTCCAGTTAATAAGAATGTTTCTTTGCATTGCGCCAACAAACAGTGAGGAGAAAACAGATCTCCATACCCCTGTCTATTCAAAGAGATAATCTGTAATTAATAAGAAACGCTGTTGCCAATTGTCTCCTTTCTCTCTCACAATGGAAGCACGGGGCAAGGATCACACACAATCACCTTTCCTCATTTTATCTAACGAGGGTGAAATTCTACTGTCAGGCGTATTTTCCAGTCCAAGTCGTGATGTACAGCAGATTGTTATGCATGATTATAAATCCTAATAAATTTCTCACCATCTCATTTTTCCTGGCTGGTAGAAGTCAGGGACTAAATGCAGCCCTAATGGGTGGCAGGGTGAGGTGGAAGGCTGTGGTCGTAGCTCACAGCACAGGGCTGCATCTCGCCCATCAGCTCCATCTCAGGGATATCCCACTTGTGTCAGCTAAGGTGCTGGAGGCAGTGTCTATTTCACAATTTCCCGACCCATTTAGGAGCTCATGAGCCGTGGGTGTGTGGGTTGATACACTGAGCATGGCTCGTGGGCCTGAGCCAGAGAGACTGGGACTCGCTGGTGCTACAGGAGTGGGAAATGAAGAGCTCGTGAAATGGCCATTCAAGTGAACTGGGTTTGCTAAGCGTAAGATGAGGTTCTTTGGTGACTTGATTGCATCGTTACTCTTGATTTCACATAGGCAGTTGATAATTTTTTGAACATTATGAAGTCTGTTTGGGTTATCTTGAGTACATGGTGGTGCCTTAGGCAGGGCCATGTTGCTCTTCTATAATTAATATGAAACGAATTCTGATAGCAAAATGGATGAATTAAGATTTGTGAGCGCTCTGTTAGCTGAGTGGTGTATTCCATACTGATGTGGGATTTCACCATACAGAACAAAAGCTTTTGCAGTTTTCATACTCGTTTCCTTCCATCAACAGTCTGTCCACATTCAGTGCTCCACACTCCCTGGGACGACTTTGTTGCTCATCAGAAGGCAGTGGGTGGTAGGGAAGGTTTAACATAGCGATGACCAGAGGGTGAGCCTGGAAATATTCGAGAGACTGTTACATGATGACGTTAGGAAGGGAAGATAGTAAGAAAAAAATACTGTGGTCTTTATACAGCGTTAACTATTTCAAAGGTGCTTGAGAGTTTTTGGCTCCTTTTAACTTGTTGGAGTTGTGAAAATGTTAATTGAGTGTCTCAGAGGGTGACTAATAAGTTTCTGGACTATAACATGTTGTTAAATAGCTTATCTTTGCTAAAGGTAGAGATCCATAATGCGAACAAGGGACAGACTACAGCTGGTATTTTTTTTTCTACAAAGTTCTCGGCGTGGACAAGTGGCTTTCGCCGTGCCTATCAGAAGACTGGCTTGGCTCGGCTCAGCGCTGTCAGATTGTTTATCTCAAGGAAACTGTCGCTGAGACAGGCATTTTCCATTATTGCTTTCCTAGTGTTAAATTTGATTTGTTCTCTTACCTAGTTCTTGCTACAGAGACTAATCATGCCCTGATTTATTTCCTCTTTTTTTTGGTTACACAACCATTTGGAAAGAACACTTGGAATGATCTATTCAGCTTCAGACCGGCACAACTCCGCTAAAAGGTTGGAGTCATTTAAACTGCTTTTTTATCTCCTTCTTCTCTCTCTCTCATCTACTCTTCAGGTTACTTAAAACATCAGCAAGAAAAATACTGCTGTGCCAGTAATTACCGGAAATAAAAGTTCTGTTTAAATAAATACATGCATCATACTAAATGTTGATTTTTGAGAACTGTGTAAAACATATCCACTCTAGGTGGAAAAATGAGGGGCCAAAGTGGGAGCGTGGCAGGACTGGGGTACGGCTGGGTGCAAAGACTGGGTTCTTTGGGTCCGCAACTGATCTGGCAATGCAGTTGGTGGGAAAATTGTAGGAATGAAATGGAATCTGCGTTGTAACAAAATGTAAGGAAAAAACCATGCCGCTGACAAGTCACACCACCTGTATTTATGGCCAATACTGACAGCAGGAGGTTGCCATTAGAATAATTTGAATGACCTCGGGGGAAGAAGGTCACTCTTCCTGTAGCTTCCTTCACTCTTTGTAATTGCACGCTACATGTGATTTTCTGAAATTCCTTATCCCCACATACCGATTGCTTAAAATTATGCTCCCTTGTATTTTTTTCATTTTATTAGTTCAAATAATTTTCTGGTCACTTTTAATTTTTTTTCTGTACTGACATAGTGTTTTCCTGCCGAGACGTGTTTTCACCTGAACCACATATTGTCGAAAGATCCTGCATGTCTGTGATTCCCCCCAGTTAAAGCTGTGAGTGCTGCTGGGATTGCTAAAACATAAAGTCACAAACATGGATGTCCTAAATGCATTTTGCACAGCCTTTAGCCTGGGTCTTTTTTGTTCTGAAGGGCACAGGATGGAACACAGTGAGGTTTAAGGCAAATCACGAAATGGTAACGTCGTTAATGAAGGAAGCCTGTTAATTGATAGGTTTGAGAGGGAGCAGCTATTTTGGTTCACTGATCCCTATATATTTATTGGCAAATGCAATCTAATCATTGCTTGCAGTAAAGTTCCAAAAGGGGGGAAAAAAAGAGCAGCTTTTCAGAGCTCAACTTTATTTTAATAGGTTAGACCGGTGCAAGCCTGTGTGGTAGTGTTTCAGATGAAAGGACTTAGATCTAACAAGTCTCCTTTCTGTCAAACTAGAAAGGACATGAACTATTATTTTTGACACAGAGGGGAAGTAATCAAATATTTAGGTCTTTTGTTTTCATTAACAAGAACGGGAGGATAAAAAATAGATACCAGAATATTCCTTTTGATTTGCTTCAAGAGTAAGTGAGGCGTAGCTATTCATTCTTCTTCATTTTCTTTCAAAGATGAAAATCAGGAGTAGTGCTGTCCTCCCAGGGCGTGCTGCAGTTTGTTGTGGTAGGAGCATTTTCTCTGTCAGCTGAAAGTGTCCATACAGAGCACTTTGTCTCTCTCTGTCTCGCCTTTATTTATATGAATGGTTTTTCAGCAGAAGTAAGTGCTTAAGTGCTAACTTTTTCCCCTTGAAGATAAGATGAACTGCATGTCAGTGTATACAGACAATGGATGATAAACAAACAGAATTTGTTTCAGAGGTATTTTCATTTACGTGTTCTCAGAGCTTGATGTGAAAGTGCCTTTAAAAATGCCGCAGACACACCAGCTTTTGTACTCTAAATGAAGACTGAAATTCTTTGCTTTCCAAGAGAGCCGTTCAAAAGGGTAAAACTTGAACAATTACACATTGATCCCTCTGCAGGAGAGCGCTTTATAAAGCCATCCTGATCCCCAAATTAGAGGTGGAGAAACAGAGATGCAGGCAAAGAGATTTTTGCAGGGGCAGCGTACCAGAGGGCAATGGCAAATCCAGGAGCATAACCCAGGTCTCCCGAGTGGCAAATGAGAGACCGTTAAATCCTTCACACAGCAGAGCCTGGACTGTAATGTAAGAATTTATTCAGGGACTGCTGGGATGAATACTGCAATACGATAATCATTTGAATGGACAATTGTCCCACAGGCTGTCGTTGAGCGATGCTGAAGTATGGTTTGTCTGCTCAGCAAAGGAACTGTAAATGAACTCTTTTTTTTATTCCTTTTGTTTTGAAGACCTATTTAGCTGGAGAAATCATCCTTATGATGTCAGCAGGGAAGGATTAACCCAGCACATTCTTTCTGAAGGTGAAAAAACATTGGAAATTGCCTTAAGAAAATTACATACTATGTCCTGTTTGAAAGCCATTAAAGCCTAAGGTGTTGGAGAAAAAGGCATTGAAATTTCAAATATATCGGACAGTTCTTTCCCTGGCATTTAAAGGAATGAGTGTGTGGTAATTATTTTTTTTATTCAGATTGTCTTTTGTTGGGTTGGTTTGGTATTTCTTTATTGTGTGAGAATTAAGCATTGCAGAAACATACCACTTTTTTCTTTCTGCAAGATATCCTGGATTTCTCCTGAAGAGAGAATTCAGTAACTTACAAGTCATGTAATTAGGGGATTAAAATCGAAGTGTAAAAGCAATTCTGAGACTCGGGTAACAGCTGGAACGAGCAGGTTTTCTATGCAGTGTCTGTAGGAGGTTGTCAGAATTAGGATCCATCTTACTAAAGAAAGGTGTAAATCCTGGAGCCAAGGATTCTTCTTTCTGCATGCTAGTGGAGGGGACCTCTCTGATTTAAATCTTGGTTATGTGAATGTCGCAGGGGAAGAAAGTTTCTAAGAGATCCAGAATGTATTTTATATATGGCTTTGTGATTCGTATCAACACTCTGACTTGCACTGGGAAGCAAATTGGATTCACTGCATTAAAAGACTGACCAGAGTAGCCCATCATTGGTTTGGAAAAGCTGGACTGTCTAGTAGAGGTTTTAAATCTACTATTCATGGGAAAGGGTGGGAGAAGCCTTGGAATAAATGTATTTTAAATGTCTGCCACTGATGCTATTTTCTGATAAGCTGACCTTCATGGTAAGAAGTGATGGAAGATTGGCAGTCTTGGACTGAAACAAAGAGCACCAAGATAGAGGTTGCTGCATTTGAAATGTATTTGACAACAAAGTTGATGAAGAAATTTTTTTTTTAGTTCTTTACCCTGGCACCATGAATAACACGCTTCCTTGTGTGAGGAGAAAGAGCCTTTCGATAACTAATAGCATGTAAGAGCGAAGGATCAAATCTGGGGTTCCTTGGGCTGGATTTACCAGGTTACATCTTCACTGACCCTGTTGACTCTGGAGCAAGAAGACGTAACCAGCTGCCAGCAGTTCACTTCCAGGGCTTTGAAAGCTATGGCCCCCAGCTGAGATGCACTGACTGACTGTGTGTGTGCTTCTAGTCCGCTGCAAAGCCAAGTGAAACAGCTCAGCTTAACCTGCCACTGGGCTGAAGTCTGTTTTACTGCACGTTGCGGTAGATGAGGAGCGTGAGTACCACTGCCTCTTTGACTGCTTCCTCTGGAGGAGGCAGTAGCTGAAACTGCTCTAACTGTAGCTCGTGCCTGTAGGCAGGTCTCTGTCTAGACCCATAATTGTTATGGACGTGATTCTAGTCTTCAAACCCTTCTCTGCATGATCTGCAGTAAAAGGAAGACGCACGAGTATAACCATCTACATGTGTACATAGCCAAATTCTTCCCTTAATTGCGTTAGTACAACCCATCTTTTGAGTTCAGTAAATGCAGGGTGAGCTCTGCCCCAGCACATCTTGATATGGACTGCTAATTAGCCCACAATACATATTTCACTTTCCCACCAATAGGACCTTAACCTCACTTAAAGAGAATAATGACAAAACAGCCCAATTATCTGTTCCCAGAGAAAAAGTCCATTACCAAGGGGGAACCAAAATTACCCTGTCTGTTCAAACAGCCCACTTGTCTATTACATTTGCATTAAAAAAGGGTCTGAGATTAGGTTGCCTTTGTGTTAGGCACTGTATGAGCACGTAACAAGAAATAGGTCCTGGCCCAAAGAGGTTACAGTGTAAATTAGACAGAAGTGGAGGGAAAGGCAGTGGTTTTTTTTCTTTTCCTAAGGGGAAATGAGGCACAGAATGTGTTACATAGCAGAAGTGCGCAGAGTTAACTGTGAATGAGCTAGAAAAGTCCAGACATGTGTGTTATACTGCCCGAAGGTGAGGCACATAGCAGTCTGGTTAGTTTGCTTCTGGCATCAGGACACTGGGACACTCGAGTGATGTGCGGACAGAAGCACTCACCTGAAGCTTGCTTGGGTTTCTACGTGGTGGTAACATTTTAAAAAACATTAAAACAGATTGTGGGACCTGCAGTGTTTCTTCTGTCTCTGTCTCCCTTGCTGGGAAGCACAGAGCCACACAACCTCGGGGCTCCCGGTCGTAATTTAGGTGCCCCTGCATCGCTGTCCCCGGTGCAGAGAGACCATGTGCCAGGTGGGACTGCCGAAGGCAGTGGACAGTGGGAGTCCTGATTCCCCAGCAAAGGACCTACTGGGAAACAAGAGCATCGAAAGTTAAAGCATCTTCGTGTCAATAAATCAATATTTTTCCCTGAAAATCTGTTTTGTCAGAAATTTGCTGATGAACCCTGCTAAAAGCCAAGCTCTGTCTCTGTTCATCAAGGGAACGTCCTAAGGGGTAGGCAGTAAGGGGATTTAGGAAGAAGACAGGGATGGCTTTGGCCTCCCAACTGGGTGCTGCTGCCCTTGCCAGGGTGCTCGCTGGGTCCTCTCGAGCTGGGCAGCGGGCCCTAGTGCCAAGCAGAGCTGCCTTCAGCTCCTGCTCTTGCCCTCTGCACCCCTGGTTTGCCTTCCACTGAGAAATAACGGTTTGTACTAAAACAGCAGCACTGATTCTTTCTTTTTTTCTTTCCCCTCCCCGCCGCCACCCCTCCTCTCTCCTCTTTTCTCTCCTTTCTGTGTTCTGGCTGAATTTCCATTCCTTACATCGTCTTTGTATTGCTGGGAGGGTAATACAGCCCTGAAGTAATCATCCATTTCAACACCTCCATATCTTTGTCTATAGTTCGAGGTCATTTTTATGACCTGCAAGAATGAATTCTGGATCTTCAGTGAATCTCACTTTTTACTTAAAATACGGTTGTTGGTCGCATCTTTTCTTTTTGACTATCTTCTTTCCCTTGGAAAATCCGCGGGTAGAATCCTGACTTCTGTGAATTTATTGGCAAACAGGCCAACAGCTCACCTCACACATTTGGTAAAAGACTTTCACAACCACTACAGGAAGACCTGCCCTTAAACCAGAGCTCTGAAGAGTCTGGAGCACAGCCAGACGGGGAAACAAGGGTGTTATTGATATGATTTTAATCATGACAGACAATTAGCAAAGCTTAATTATATTGAGAAAGAAAATCAGAGCAAGTGGCAGTAATGAATTTTCCTAGTAAAACTCTTGTGCTTCAAAATAAAACTAGCTGACCTATAAATACAGTGAAATTAGAAAAGGTGTGTTCCCATACGGCTGAGCTCTGTGCTGCTCGCTGCTTGTTCTGTGAGTCCATTCTTAAATATCTTTATCTCATGCAGTAATAATTCTAGGAACAGTATTGCATTTTAGCCACTTAGATGACATCCAGTGTCAATAAGCGGCAAGAGGAGGCTTTTTTTTTCCGCTGTAGCTGAACTTGGTAGTATTAGAAGTTAATAGGCTTATAGAACCAAGGATTTTTAAAATACTGTCGTTAGCTAAAATAAATATTATTTAGAACTTAGTAAGTGGGTTATTTTTCAATATTGTGAAAGTCTTGAATATTTCCAGAGGAATTTCTGGCTAATATTAAAATACTAAATTGAGTAGTATCAGCCTTAAGAGATTCAGAGAGGATTTCTCATGTTTGTGTTCGTAGACTATAGGTCTGATACTTGGTGGAGAGTGGAAGCATCTGGCTTAAATCAAGAGTGCTACTTAAATCATTAAACCTTTTAATAGCACCGTAGTAATGGAGCTTATAAAACAAAGAATCTTCTGGTGAAAGCAAAGAAACCTCTGTGAGCAGTTTTATGTTAGACGTCTTTAAATGAATGCTGTGCTTTATGGAGACATGAGCTGTTCTTTCTCTTAATTCTTTCAAAGCCCAGGAGAGCAAAATGCATCTCACCGGCCAAAGACAGCCAGGTAGGTCCCATGCATGGTGCTGTGAGCCTGAAGGGACCTTGAGAAAGCCAAGCCTGCTCATCTAGATGTGCATGATGGCAGATGACTGGGGACAGAGCTCGTCTCCGCTCGTTTCACTGCGGTGGGAAAGCTGGAGGCTTCTGGTCCAGCAATTTATTTGAGTCTGGGTAGCGCGGATGCATCCCATGCAAGGACCCATCTGTTCCGTGGGTGGCAGTGCTGTGTTAAAGTCCTAAGCCGTATCCGTCCGCTCCGCTTGCACAACTGAGGGTTGCTATTTCGCGAGTATTTACATGTGTGCAGGACTGCGGCTTCAGTGGGATTAATCCAACGAGTGAAGGGCAGCGCGGTGCATTCGCAGCGTCTTCGCCCCAAGCTCTCCCTTCTGCTCGCTCATTTGTGAATCGTACTTCTCCCAACTGAAAGATGGGATGAGATGTCCGTCACCGCCGTGCGAACTGGCACTGCTCTGCGTGCTCCTCGGCAGTCTGCAACACATCTGGATGCGTAGAAGAGGGGTGTGCTGGTCCCAGCTGGCACCCAGCATGAACATGCCTGATCTGGGATCACACTTTCCTCTATTTCGGGATTCTCTTTGTGTTGGTGGCCCCAGGGAGGGTACTGAGCACTCACCTTGGTTGAAATGAGAGAAGAAGCAGGGAAGTGCATTTGTATTTTTCTGGCAGTCATGAGGCTGTGCTGTGTTGCTTTACCGCTTCAAATTGACTTTTCTGTTAAACTCAGATACGGATCTCCACAGCAAGTCACCTGTGGTAAGGTCAGCGCAAATTTAGATGGAACTCAGATATTCAAATCCTAGAAATTTCACATCTGGGGCTTTACTGTGGAACTCTTCTCTTTTTAGCCTCATCTCCAGACTATCTAAGCAGACGGGAGTCAAAGTCTGCTTATGCTGCCTTTCCTAACAGAGATCCTAATTTTAACCGGCAAGTCGTATTTCCCCAACAGAGGAGAAAACCTGAGAGAGCACCTCTTCCCAAACCATTTCCAAATCCCAATTAACTCATTGGGATAATCTAACTGTTCTTGTTAGACACTCCAGTGCCTAAGCACAGATACAGAGCAGGATTCTTGTTGTGGGAAGACTGCCGTGTGAGTAGTGACAAACAAGTTCTCGCCTGTGGAAAAATCTTTTACAACTGAAAGAAAAAATGTTTTAGCATTTCAAATAGCTAATGCTCTGAGATCAAGTGAAGTTCTTTGCTTTAGGAAGTGAAATGAATCTGTTTGACGGGATATTTTATTAATCGGTTTTAAGCTTTAGCAGTTTAGTTTTACATTTCCATTAATATTGTAGTATCGTAGGAATTTGAGATAATATTATTAGGATTATTACATGCAAGTCACTAATAGCAGAGAAGATGTAAAAATTCATTACCATCATTGAATTTTAGAGCAAAGTTAAGTCAACCTAGTTACGTGTGATTTGTGCGTAGAACTATATAAGCTGAAATAGCTCAAAGCCTTTCATCTGCATTTTGTTGTGTTACTGAGCCAGCAGGATTTCAGTTGTGACAGCATTTGGACAGCTTCTGCTCTGTCTTACACCACGGGAAATCCCATGGAGCAACCTAAGATTGGAAATGGACTGGAAGCTAATTTGTCGTATGCAGTGTATTGCAGATATTTTCCGTCTGTAGTTAAGAACATGGAGAAAATGAACAAAGTCCCATTTTTACTATTTGCTTAAGGCAAAATTGTGCGATTAGTAGAGGGATAGGTTGACAGGCAAAAAGGAGCAGCTTGTGTTGCTGTCTTTTTTGCAGTCCCTGTTCGAGGGTCGAAGTTCTGGAACCAGCGTTAACCTGAAATTAGGAAAGAAAGAAAGGAGAAAATATGTATACAGCTCTCTACATCTTTCTTAGCTGGACTGTTGCAGCTTCGTTGGCTTCAGTGAAGCTCTGCCACTGTTTCACCAGCTGAACAATTACACATCAGGGTGTACTAAAAGCACACAAATATCTGGGATAGCACCTAATAAAGTCATCATCTGCTCTGGTTGCTGAATTTAGTCTATTTGAATTAAGTTATGGCATGGGCACCAATTCTCTTTCTATTAAGTTTCCTTACTGATATAAAGCTATAATTGCAAAGAAAACATTTACTCACCGGGGAGCGTGCACCCTGGTCCTGCCATCGTGCAGTTGGTGAAGTGGGTTTTTCCTCTGTAGCTCCAATGATAGGAGCAATTGAAAGCAGGATCTTTATCATCCTGCCTTGTAACTGCCAGACTGATATATCTGTGGTGAGTGTCTGCCTCCAGCTGACTTTGGGGAGTGGGAAAAATTTTCATGTAACACAGTATGGCTTTTGAAAATCAGGTGGGGGGGGAAGTTTTTGATTGTTTGTTTGTTTTCATGAGAAGAAGTACCCTAAAATATTTGTGACCTTTACTTTGTAGTTCCTAGCCTTTTGCGCTTCGGACTACACACTTAAGAGCTAGTCACTGATTTTGAATGCCTAAATCAACCTTTTTACTGGCTTCTTGTCTACAAAATGGGATGACACGTTCCCTTCTATGGAGGTTAATAAACACTTGTAGAAAAGCTTGTATTCCATAATGCTGAGTGCCTGGAACAGTCTACAAAGAAATGAGCAATCTCTCTCTTCACAGACGGTCCTGAATGGCACGCAGTAAATCCAGTGTGCAATTACACAGTGGCCAGGCAGATGAAGTACTCTTGCGTAGCTGCTTGCTGCATGAACAGCCCTCATGGCCTCTCCTTGTATAACCAGCCTGCAACCAAGAAGTGACAAGCTATGTCGAGCAGCAGCATAGAACAGGGCTGAACTGAAGTGGTGTGGGAAAGATGCTCCCGAAGGTCTCTGTTCTAATGTAGCGTGAGAGCTGCAGCTCTGGGTCTGGCCTGAACCTGGATTTCCGTTCTGTCTTTGGGCTCCTCTGTGGACAAGAGACTATTTCAGGTTATCGTGTGAGGTTTTGTTTCCTTTTCCTAGTTACTGTGTGGAAGACCAAAGAGCAAGGGAATGCTTGTAGAGTTGCTTGCTAACCTGGATTTATGGAAGCGCACACAGGAGGAAAAATCCTCCACTACTTACATATGTTTAAATTAACCCAGATTTCTGTAGTAGAACCAAATGGAACGAATGAGTGATCAAATGTGGAGCTGTGCCAGCAGGTCAGCATTGATAACACCTCTGGTGATGGAGAAAGGATGGACGTGGGTGCAGCAACATAACTCAGCTTCTCTCAGAAGCGCGTAGTCAAGCCAAAGGTGACACAAGTGTTTCTGCAAGTTTATAATCGTAGATTTTATGCAAAGCATTACTCCAGTCTCCATTGAGAGGTCTTACTTTCAATAAACCTTTCATCTGGGGGCAAAAAGCAGACTTCTGCTTGTGTCTGTAGTTGTTAAGGAAATCAATGGAAAAGCATCCTTGCATTAAAAGGAAGATCAATGGTGGGTGAAAGCAATGGAACATTTATTCTTTTATTCTGTTTTTGTCAGTGGCTAGGACCTCTAATTCAGATAGAAGAAACTTACAGTGAAATACTATACCTGTAGGAGTGAGACTCCTGTCAGCTTATGGTTAGCACCTCAGGTTTTCCATTTTTAGGAAGGAAAAGAACGATAGCAAAGCTAAGAACAGTAGCAAATCCATATTATCCTTCTATGCTTTAATGTTTAGCAAGAGCTGAGGAAAAGAGGTCCATTGGGTTAAATATGCATTGCACAAAAAAGGAATTTCCTTTTAACAGGGTTTATTTTTCTGAATTCTACAGAACTTCTTCAATAAATAGCTGTATGCCCTCATTGCACTGTTCATTTCCTGCCCTCTCGTTTCCTCTCTAAACAGGCTCAATAATACAAGCTCAGCCTTTTGAGAGTGCTCTTTGTGCTACGCCACTAACCACATGAACCAAGCATATGCTGTCCCGGCTGTCCCAGTGCAGAGATGCCCCGAAGTATTCTCACCTCCTCGGAGCTGTTTTGGGTCAGACCGCACCACTGGGTCCCTCTGCACGGCGTAGACGCGCCTTTCCTCTGCCTCGCTGGGCGCGTTTCCCCACTGTGCTCCTCCTGGGCTGTCAAAACAAACCCGAGTTAGCACAAACCGTAAGGGCGGATGGGGTGGGTGACACGCAGTGGGGCACAGCTCCTGGCACCATGCGCAAGCTGTAAAACCAGACAACTTATTTTTAGCATATTCCCAGCCTGCCTTATTAGTAAAGCACTTTGAGGTAACGACTTCAGCGCATTTGATGATTGTTCATTTTGAAAGATGTCATTTTAAGAATTTCGGGAAGTTTCAAAACTGTCCCGTGGGAGATCTGTTCCATGCCAAAATGTCATTTCAGATTCTAAACTACATACTCGCTCATACTTTCCCTTTATAAATGTTTCACAGCACCTGCATTTTTTATCATTGCACTTTTATGTGACCTATGAGTTCCTTGTAGCTAACCTACAAGGTCTGTCTGAGGGAAGTAAGTAATATTTTTTTTTAAATTGGCTTTTTCCTCTGTCAGAAGACAAAACCACCACCCAATTATGTCTTCCTTGTGCATACATATTTGTATTAATATTTTAACAAATGCAGTGTTTATAGTGTCACTCATAGATCTGTGTTAAAATTAGGACAAATATGTCCTGGAAACTGAATGCTTAGTTTCATTTCTAATAACTGTCAGAATCAGACCTTATTTCTTCAGTAGTAGATCAATCTCTCGATATTTTCTACAAGTCATCAAACTTCATTCTCGGGCCGTAATTACACGTGAAATCCTGCTTGATCGCTTTGCTGGCAACACTACCACTCAGTGAGCAAAGCTAACATAAAAATAACCTGAGCTAATATTTGCATTGCTATCCTGCATACAATGAGCACCACTGAAACATTAATGGTGTTTCCCTTCAACGAGCCGTCATTAAGGGCAAGGACAGCGAATACTTTAAACGTTTGTACAAAGGCCGGGGAGGCAGCCGTCAAGTGCAGGCATGCAGCTCTAAAAATGGAAATGTGTATTAGGAACAACACAAAAAGGGGTGAACAGTGTGTGTGATGACTAAGAATCAGAATCTTGTCTATTCACAGCCCTGTGAGGGCCTGCGAGATGGCGGTGCAGATGGGGAGGAGTACCCCCGGGAAAGAAAATTCTCCATTTTGTAAAAATAAATATTCATTGAGCTAAAAGGGAGGGGAATGAGAGACTGAATACTTGGACTTGAATTAGGGAAGGCATGAACTTAAACCTGGACTTGTCTTATCTCAGTCTCTTTCATGGATTCTGATCAGAAATGTCATCCTGGATCAATGAAATCTTTGTAAAAAAATGTTTAAGGCAAACTGATTTCTCCACAGCCTCCCACAAATGCAATGTTTTTAATGAACCTGGCTGTGCTGGTTAGCATGCACAGTTAAAAACGAGTAGGGAGGGCAAGCCTGAGGGAAATTTGCTCGTTAGCGTGTCAGTCACACAGAGATCCTAAGGATGTAAACTCTTCGGTTTTCACTGGGGGGTCCTGGAAAGTTAAACCTGCTCCTTCCACCTGTTTGGGTTTTATGTTTTGGATTTTTTTTTCCCTCCACAGATAACTTTTCTAGGATTTCTTGGTCCCCAGAGTCCTGTATTGGATTTTCCCTTTCTACGGAGTTGCGCATAAGACGGTATAATAAGATCTGATGGTTATAGCTTTTCTTACAGCTACAAAGTCATGAACTCCAGGGTAGTATTTCCACCTCACAGCAAGCTTCAATAGAGCAATGGTAATGCCTCTCGCAGCCTTGGGCTGCCGTGTTAGGATGAACACTGGGTGTCCCTGACAGTGCTGATTTAAGCTCTACAGTTAACAATATTTTTATGGACTGAAGACATAGAAGACCTCTGAGAATAACTGATCGCTTCTGTGTTCTCCCCACAGAGCTGATACAGAGTATCAGACGCCACAGCAAACCTTTTCAGGCAGTACTGGCTAAAATTGTTCAGAGGTGTCCTGAACAGCCAACAACTAATTGCTTAAAATCAGAGATAAATCCTGGGAGATAATTTCTCCATAATTTAACTGTCAGGAGGAAGAGACTCTGGTCTCAGAGGTAAATAGGTCCTGTGGAAAATATGTTATTTTTATGCTGAATATGTTATTTTTGTGATGCTAATGGAAACTAAAACGCTGTAACGTCACCCATCCTTCCATTTCCTTTTGTTGCTTGCTGATGAAGATGTGTGACCCTTCCCACCACACCCTGCCCCTCCGTTTCCCCAACTCTGCTCTCATAAAGATGTTTTCATAACCAAGAGATTTCCAGCAGTGGGGAAGGTTAATGAGCAGTTGGCACTGACTGCCCTTTTCCAGCCTGTGAAGTGGAGAGCCCCACGGGGATTAGGGATGCATCCCCGGTCGTCCTCCCTGGGGACGTGAGGGGTCACTGGCCAAGTACCAAGTGGGTGGTATCACTTTGTGTGCAGGGAGCATTCCCTACTCCACTGGTTTCTGGACTACGCTGGCAAGTGCTGTAGCGTGAGAAGGAATTAATTGCAAAAACTAGTCACCCTACAGCTCTTTGTTAGGAAAAAGAAATGTTGTGGTTACAGCAAACTTTTTAACCAAATCAAGGAAATCAAGAAATGTGCTTGTCAATACCTTGAAGTAGGTTGTCAGACAGTGGTACACCAGAAAGGCATAACTTTATTTGCAACAGCTAGCAAGCATTTATGTAAGCTTGTAGCAAGAGCACTGACTGGAAAATGATAAAACTCTTGATGACGTCCCTCCACCAAGTACAGATCTGGAATGACAGAAGACAACAGGGCTTGTTCTGAAGTCAGTAACCAATTTTGTTTAAGTTTAAAAAATGGCTTTTTAGACAGTGAACAAATTTTGCATGAGACAAGCAGTGAGGACAATGACAAGTTACTGTTTCTGTTGAAAGATTAATTTAATTTACATTCAGTTTGAAATTAAAACAGTGAGTTAATACACATTTAAAACATACTGTTAGCAGAAACCAGCTCAGAGGCAGTGCTTCACTGCTTTTGTAGTGTTTATAATCTAATTAAGAAATAATTAAAAAACACAAGAAAGCTAGAGGGAAATGGTCAGTGAGAACAGACAAAATTTCAGACTGTGTTCGCAGTGAGCTTGTGACAATAAGGGAAAGTTTGGGAAACCACAAGGGAATTGCTCTTTCCTACAAACCCATTTAGGGCCAAATTTGTTCCAACCTGCTATGGTGAATTCCCCCCCACACTTTTCAGAATAAAGTCTGCAGAATGCTCACAAAGCATAGAACTTAGAAGCTGATTAACAGTGTAAATCAGGAATATGGCCAGAATGAAAGGCTGACTTTACATGCTTGGTTTTAAAAACAGTGATGAATTTGTTGTGCATAGAGCTGCCTGTGTGAAAGCCATGATGAGAAGAGCTTGTGTTGCTTGCCCAACCACAAGGCATAGAATGGTTTGGGTTGGAAGGGACCTTAAAGATCATCTGGTTCCAACCCCCCTGCCATGAGCAGGGACATCTTCCCCCAGCCCAGGTTGCTCACAGCTCCATCCAACCTGGCCTTGAACACAGCCAGGGAAGGGGCAGCCACAGCTTCTCTGGGCAACCTGTGCCAGTGTTTCACCACCCTCATGGTGAAGAATTTCTTCCTGATATCTAATCTAAATCTGCCCGCTTTTAGTTTACAGCCATTCCTCCTTGTCCTGTCACTACACACCCTTGTGAAAAGTCCCCCTCCATCCTTCCTGTAGGCCCCTTCAGGTACTGGAAGGCAGCTATAAGGTCACCCCAGAGCCTTCTCTTCTCCAGGCTGTACAGCCCCAACTCTCTTAGCTTGTCCTCATAGAAGTACTCCAGCCCTCTGATCATCTTCGTGGCCCTCCTCTGGAATAGCTCCAACACACCCATGTCCTTCTTGTGTTGGGGGCTCCAGAGCTGGACACAGTACTGCAGGTGGGGTCTCACAAGAGGTGTCACAGCCCTGCTCTGACTCCATCTGTCCCTTCAGCACTGGATCCCCATGTCAGCTTTCCCACATGTGTGCCTTCCCCACCCCTTTGCCTTTTATCATCATCTCCTTAAGTTACCTAACAATGCTCTTTTTCTTCATCCAGAAATCACAAATTCAAATAATAAACTTGTTGCTATCAAAATACATGTTCCAGGCTCCCTTCCAGCCAAAGACTTTATCAGCTATTCAGATGATATGTTCCTTGGGGCACAGGTCCTCCTGACCTAGTTTTATTCAGTATCTAATAGGCTAAACCCACAGCGAGCCTTTGGGCCTTGAAGCCACAACTTCTGTGCTCTTTCATAGTGTGTGGGTGACATGTTCAAAATTCCTCTGTGTGAACATTTAGAAGGTGCATGCGTAGGTGAAGAAAGTTACCCCAGAACCTCTGCCTTTGATTTTATAGCAATTATTTGAGAATGCAAACTGTGTGAAGACTTTCCATCCAAATACTTATACCTTTAAAAGGATACAGAACATCAAAAGTGATGATTAATACGTACAAAATTACATAACTCCAGGACTATGGATAAGACTTGACATAGAGTCTGCATTCCTTAAGAGAAAATAAATAACTATTGTAAAGTCCCATAAAGAAATCCTTTTTTCGCTTGATCTTCTCATGGAGGTGTAAGTTGATAATCCCTGTTAAAATGTAAACATATTTAGTGAGCTATTATTCAGAAGTCTTGATAGCTTTTAACGTCATGGTTTTTGAAAGTCTTTTCAATACATTCCATTCTTTAATAACCATAGCTTCTCTTGTCCTGAGATGAAACCTAAGAAGACAATGGTGATTGCATGCTCTGTAGAGATTCAAAGGGAGAGGCTGAAAGAAGAATAGTGTGATTGTACTTCCTTGCCACTGCAGCAAGTAACACAGATCGTATTTTCAAAAGGGGGAAGAAAAGTTTTGGCAGGCTTTGCTAGAATAAGTAATTTAAAAGCTATCACAGAACTGTCTTACCAAAAAGACTGTTTCCAATTCTGCTTATGGAATAAAGTAATATAAACAAGAAAACAGTTTGATCAGATTGGGCAGATTCTTACACAGTTGGTTCTGTTGTGCGATGATCCAATAGGAACTCATCTTCCTGCAGTGAAAGTTATGTTTATTGTACATTATCCCCATGCTGTATCATGTACCTCATATATTTTGCTTTATGGGACAAATCAGATAACAGTTTAAGGCTGAGCGGTGGCTGACTAGATATATTCCTAGCTAGTTAAACTGCTGGGTGTCAATGGGCATCTTTCATGTGAAATGCAATTTCAAGGGGATGAGATTCTATCTAACAGAAGTACCTCAAGTACGTTTTTATACTTGCTCACACGCAGTATTTATTTCATAGCTATCAATGCAGAAGATAGCTCTGAAAGACACAATTACTGAAAATCCCTCAGCCTGCTTGCATCATGTGAGTCTTTTTGGCTCAAAGAAAGGTTTCAAATGATCATCCCTTACACAAAAATGGTAAACATTAACTTGTTTTTTAATGAAAGCAGCTTCAGCTATTCTTCAATTTCATGTTTTTGGAGAGGATTTCATGGTAGGTATGCAAATGTTTGTTTATATTTGATATCCCACAAGCAATGTGACAATTACCATTTTTTGCTAAATCAATCCCAGCAAAGAGTTAATAGTAGATTTTGGTTACTTTATGGTTTCTAAGTTTGAAATAATTCATCAAAAGTCAAAAATATAAAATGGATATCTTTATGGCTTTTCTGTGCATGTGTAATTGGATGTTGAGAAACCAACAAACATATTTACAGAATAAAAAGGTTATCTTATAATGAGAAAATTGTAAGGAAGAAATAATCTTTAATCCATGTCTATGGTGACGTAGAAAATGTGAGGTTGTGATGTTATGGGAGTTATTTACTCTGTTATATTGATATAAAATTATATTGATCATATTAACTTCTGTGTTTAAAATTATATCCCTTCTGGCTATTGATACATGTAATAGCCTTCCTTTTCTAATTTCCTGTTCTTTATATGAAGGGATGAAAATGGGGCAATGTCTATTCTAGTTCAACTGTCTTGAGACACTTCTGTATGGATTTTGCATGCCTTCCAGAATAATAACAGTAGCAAACTTTCAACTGAATCTGTAAGGGCAAGATACTTTATAATTTTTAACTGCACAGTCCTCAAGTTTCTCAGTGTCTTTTACGAACGCTAACGCATTGAAGCATATGGTGTGTCGTGAGGTGGCTGGAAATACTCCCATATCCAGCAGAATAATAGAGACAAAAGACAATATGAGAGAGAGCTATAAAGTTGGGTACTTCATGCATACTGTTTTAGATATAATTAAATACTTTTAAAAGTTAGACCTTACTGTATTTTCCCAGGGTCCTTTGTAGAGCGAGGAATACAGCCTACATCTTCTACAGGGACTTAGTTTATAACTCCCTGTGGTCCCTTTGGGCAATGGAAGAAAACTTCACTGCAGCCAGAGTGCACCTAAGATGCTCTGGCCTGCAAACTGGTTGTCAAAACCAAGGCTGTTTCAAAGCTGCCCCGATATGCAAAAAGAGGCAATGAATTGAAAACATCACTTTCGCCTCTGTTTCTTTGCAAAAAAAGATCTTAAAGTATAGTAACATACAAAGTATCTTTTTTTCTGCTGTTTTAAGGTGATAGATACTCTGGTCCATGAGCAGCATTTTACCACACATATATCCAATACTGCAGATATGTTTTCCTACTAAGCTTATTCTATAACCCCGTGCTACTCTGCATTCTGTAATTGTACTGATCCATAGCACACTGTTTTTTTCCCAGTTGACCTTTGCTTTTCACTGACATTTGCAAAATGTGACTAAGTGAAACCAGACAAAATAGATGTTAACAGCAAAATCTTTTTGCTGTTCGTATTTCTATTAGAAAAAAAAAAATCTGTTTTCTGAAAATGCAGAATGTGAGGAAAAATGCAAAAGTTCAAATATTTGCTATTGCTGCACTACATCCAAATGCAATTAAAGGCATTGACCACTTGCTTATTTTTGTGTGCTGATTTACACAAATCTATTCAAAGTAATGAGAAGCCCAGCTGGTACAAATCATTACCAAATGCCTTTCATAGCCACCTTTAGCTGGAGAACATTTGTTCTATGCTAACTGAGAACAAACTGTTTCAAATCATGCTGGAGTCTCTCAGAAGTATTAGACACAAGTTTATCAACTGTTTTGAAAGGAAAAAAAATAACTTACATGCTTCTCTACTGCCAGATGTGTGTTCTGACAGGTTGTGGTACAACAGATCTCACTGTCTCAGCACAGTGCCCCAGCTTTTGGGTGGAGGGGGCATTTCCTTGCTGGGTAAAGCAACCTTGGCAACAAAAGCTGCTCAACAGCCTATTTATTAGTATCTGTACTCCTCCCCTGCTGTTATATTAATATAATGAATTGTTCACAGGTGCTTCAAATGAGGTTTAGATGATCACTGGGAGCTTTGTTACTCAAACAAGCCAAATTGAAAGGAGCAGATGCAACAGTCCCCTAGCAAAAGTACAAAGTGTGACTTAATGAAGGTCATTTTGCACATTTTGGCCTTGGTGACCCTAAGAAAAATCAAAATGTCATTATTTGACTGTTTCTAGACAGAAAGGTGATTGCTTCTTGCCCACTTGCCTTGATTTTTTTTTTTTTCAGTTGTCTTTATTATATCATTGGGAGCTCTTAATTGCATTTAATCCTATTCCCATTTAACTAAAGTGAGATAGTTCCCATCTGATTGTTGTTAAACCATGCTCTAAGTCATGTTTCAGCTTTAAAGCTCCTTTCTGTGGCGATGTTTAAACCGCAGTGAGTATTCAAACACTAGGCCAGGTGAATAGATAGTAAAATGGATATTCTCAGCTGGATACACAGACCAGATGGAAGAGAGGAGTTAGAGGTCGTGCCAGATGCGTGGCCTGAATGCTTCCTACAGCTAATATTTGTACTGCCTGAAGCCTGTGGTTTTCTTCTCTTCCCTTGTTTTGTGGCAAAGACATAGAAACTAACAAACTGCCATTATCCCAGAAAGGCCTGTGTGTGCAGTGAGCTTTGTAAATGTTGATTTACTGGTCCACAAGGTCTCTTCAAAGGTTATGCACGATCACAGAATCACAGAATCACAGAATAGTAGGGGTTGGAAGGGACCTCTGTGGGTCATCTAGTCCAACCCTCACGATGTGAGCGAGCTGCAGCCCCTGGAAGATGAGGTCTGTGTCACAGACAGTGAAGGTGTCAGCCTAGCAGCTGGCAGAGACCTGGGTCCTTCCCCCTGGCTTTGCCACAGATTTCACTAGGATTTGGGGGAAAAGCTCACTTATTCCCTATGCCTCCTTTCCTTATTATGGGAACAGGGATGAGGATGTTTTCTTCCCAGCCTTTTTAGCTGTGTTTCGTTTATGCATTTTTGAGATAAGGCTTTTCTTTTGCTCTCTGTCTTCCACTGCTCATCATAAAGGGATTCCAGTCTCAGCTGAAGCCTCTAGGGGCTATAATAATTGCAATAAATGTGAAGGCTCCTGTAGCCAAAGAGCCACTCAATGCCCCCCTCCCCCCAAATGGAAAAGAGACAAGACTCTTTTCCTTCCCTTCTTTCAGACATTTAAAGGGAATGCGCTAAGGTCACAATGTGCATCAAAGGCCTGTCTTTGCATTGCTTGACTATCCACTTGGCAAGCTCTCTAATGCGTGTACTTTGATAGATCAGTGATGGGTATCACCAAGGAGAAAGGACAGAATTGTAACTTTCGAGTACTCATTGCAGGAGAAAATTACAGAAAAATCACGTACATCTCTTGTGCAATGAGCCAAAGAAAAGGATCTTCAGTGGGCTTTTCATCTAGAGAGGGTTTTGGAAGGAGCTGCCAGATGCTGGTGTTTTGTAAGAGGGGGTTTACAGTGTGTTCATACTGGCTGCAAGTGGTCAGTGACGGAATTGCCAACAAGACACTATCCCTGCCAGCAAATATTACCCATGAGAGTGAAATTGTAGTGTAGATATGGACACAATATTCTTTGTTCTTCCCAGAGGAGGCATCAGTTTTATTCTTTCTCCAAAATGTACGTCCATCTTTGCTCCAACAGGACAGAGTGTATTCAAGATCAGATATAACCTAACTCTTGGGTGGGTTTTAGTGTGAAAGATGTGTATTTGTATGGTTTTCTGGCTTGTGCCTTGCTAGGCTGTTTATAAAAGTTTACACTGGACTCCTGGGGTAGGTGTCTCTTTCATGCTTATTGGGCTTTATGGCAGAGTCCACAGAGTGGAGCACAGAGGTAATTGTTGAATTCAGCCATGAACACTGCTATTACTTGGTTTCTCTGTGACATCTGTTATATCCTGTTGTGCATGTGATGAGAGGTAGATTTTGTTTCATTTTGAAATCTGTTGGTGAGCTCAAATAGTATCTAAAATAGTTGATGGCTCATCAAAACACATACAAAATCCATGCTTCCTGAGCTCAATGCAAAATCATCCTCGGAAGGTGTAGCAAATTAGTGTTCTATAGAGAGAGGTTCAGTTTCCAGATGATGTTAGAGGCAAAGCAGTGAGTAGGTGTGTCAGGCAGACTGTGGATTAGCAAAGGAAGATGTTCATAGAATATGAAAAGTGGGAAGGTGGATTCAAGGCTACCTGGATACAAATGTTGGCAACTTCTAGTTTCATTTACTGGTAGTGTTTAATTTCAGCAGATTTTCCCACGAACTCTGCTTTCTCCAATGCAAGTCATGCTCGCGCCTTCATGGGAGATTACGTACCAAGCACAAATACGGACAGCGATACGCAGGACTGGAGCATACATTACTAGAGATCTGAAGTTAACACAAGAGGCTGAGGAAGTTGCATGCTTCCATTTTCTCATCCAGTATGGGCCCTTGCATATGTGTTCCTAGTCCTGTAGCTGGGAGTTTTACAGCACGCTTTTTTCCTCATCAACAGGCCAGATGGATCTAGTCTTGTTTACCACCCACTCCTGGGCTGTATTATTTATTGACATTTGTCAGTCCCAAGCACTTACATTTCAACAGAAGGTAACTATTCAGTTGAACGCTATAGATCTTTCATAATCCCTTATCTATTTAATAACATTTGGATTCTGTTCCTTGCTAAACACCATGTCTATGATATATTTGCAGTCCAGAGTGAATATGCTTGCATGTTCAAAAACCTTGTTTTCTAAACAGCTTGGGTTTTTCCCTGCTCTGAAAGCTGACAAACATCTTGGTGTTCTTGTTCAAATTTATTTTTACGTTAAGGAAACGAACTTCATTGTAAAGGGAGATACACTTAGGCAGATGTTGATGAGAAATTAAGGAATCAGAAAGGAATGGGTTATTCAGTTTAAAAATAACTTGGATTTCTTTTTATTCTGTAAGTAACCTTGATTCCATGTAACTACTTCTCTGGATATCGATGCTGCTGGTTTTGTCAGTTTCGCTAGAGATTGGCACACAGATTCAGTCTTTGACACACAATATATGTGAAAGTAAGCCTCCCAAAAGCTGCAATAGTGCGTGCTTAGCATCTAAAACTGGAACTTGGCCCTCATATTGGGTTGAAGGGGTGCCATTGTATTCTCTGATTTGTTAAGTGTTACCCTGCTTTGCAGAAATACCACCTTAGCCAGAGGAACCACATATCTGAAAAACGGTCATCTCTTCTATGTATATGCTGCATAGTCTCAAACTGAGCCTTAGGCATATGACAACCATCAGTCTTTTAAAAATCAAGTTTGTTAACAATCTTTGAAGTTATCCTGGTTTTGTGGCAGTGAATGAGGACTGCAAAACTAGGTTGTATAGGTTCTGTCTTAGTTCTATCATAAATTCCTATTGAATGTGAATAAGAAAGCCAGGAATAAGAAGTGGCATAGACATTTAGGAACCTAAACTGTACCATTAAGCAATTTTCTAATATAAATAAATAGTATGCGTTTGAGATGTTTTTTAAACCTCTGTGTTTTGTCTCGGGCTAATGTTATAATCTCTTTAAAGTGAAGGATTGTCTTTTTAGATAAACAGTAAAACCCCTTTAGAAATGAAGCCCTGATCTAGTTGACACCTATAAATTTATTACAGAATAAAAATGCTTCAAACATCCTTCATTTAAATTGTTATTTGAAGATTTATATTATTGCATTGAGTTGCTATGGTGGCACTTGCAATTTACATTTCTGCCTGGAAAGCTTAAAGAGGAAAAAATATGAATACCAAACGTCGGAAAGTAATGATTTGTCAAGTTTTGAAATGTACTACAGAAATATCAACTTAGGCATATATGTTTGGATGAACTCTGGCATGCTGCCTAGAGCTGAGATTTCCAGACTTGTGCAAACCTCTACTGTGCAGAGTGCGTGGGGATTGGGAGCTCCAGGGTCCAGCCTCCTTGCTGGACAAAGAGAAAACTGACATTCCAGGAGCTACTTTTACCTGTATGTTAATTTCATGGTGTGTTGCAGGGGTCCCAGAAGCACAGAGATCTTGTATTTGAGCTGCAGGTGTTGGCCCTGGCAGGTGTGTACTGTTGAGCTACATACATGGAAGTCTTGAGCTCATAAGCAAGTGAAGCAACCTCACGTAATTCCTCAGTCCTTGGCCACAGCATACTCCGCAGCCTGAGGGGTGGATGAGCATCCCATCAGTGTCAGTTCCACTCCCATCACGAAGAAGCAGTGCCAAAACAGTCAATAATCAACAGCTGTTAAAGAGGGATTATATCTGGGTTTGGAAATGCTGATGTTGGTTCTGAAATGGCAAAAGGAAACATCTATGCTTTGGTAGCCATGAGCCAGGCTGCGAGGCTGACCACTCAGAAACATAACGAGAGGGTAAAAGGAGAGGTCAGGAATGTAGACAGTAAAGGCAAAGAAATGTACAAGATACTAGTTAAGCAACAGATTTAAAAAATGTATTATTATTAACAGAAAAATTATTAAAAATTGATTTTATACTTTCAAAGATTACATAGCAGTGGGTTCAACTAACTTAAAAGTGGGCTAAGCAAGTTTCGAAGGAAGGTGTTAGGAATCTTTTCTAGTGCCTAACAGAAATAACACGTTAAATCTTACCTGAGAATGCCTTGTTCAGCTAGTGCTCATGATACCATGCTGAGGGCATTTTTCAGGATGAGTCTGAGGTTAAGAAAAACACCTACTGAATAACTAGTGCCACTTACATCAGCACTTGAGTTTTCCTCAGAGGTCTTCCATCCAATTACTGACCAGATCCAGTGATATTTAACTTATCAGATCTGACAAGAGCTGAACCCAAGGTAGAATGACTGCTTAAACATTTATTTGTGTCAATGACACGTTTAAAACTCTCTGCTCTGTCTAAATATTTAAAGGAAAATATAAAGAGGAAAATGTAATGTGACATAAGAGGAAATGAAAAACAACCTTACTTGTTGAGGACATTCACTACATACAATTGCTGTCTTCTGAATACCTGTTATTTTGGCAGAAATTGAGGGGAATGCAGTCCTAAATATCATGTTTGTCTGTCTCTTTTCAACAAAAATGATTTTTACAATGGCAAGTGGATCTTTTGCTGTCAAAATCATGGAGTATGACAACAGCCAAGATCTTTAGGAGCCTCTGAGTCTGAAGTTTTTGACTAACATCTGAAAATGAAGAAATAATGAGGATAAATATATACTTAGTGAAAAAGAAGTTGCAGTATTGTCAAATTGGAGAGCTTAAATGTGTTGACTCCTTGTTAAAGCAGACAACATCTTTAAGAACAAGCTGCAATAAGCGTTCTTCTTGGAGAAGCAGAGAGTTTAAAACAAAATATGCAAACCCCCGTTTACTGTCTAATTCGGAATAAAGCCAAATTTCAAAATTCTCTATAAAGCAGATCTGTATTTTCCATGGGTAGACAGATTTTTCTATAGTAAATATACATTTTCTGTAGTAGATACCCTTTGCTGTCAGTTTACGTGTGTTTAACTAGTGTGAGCACTTTGGAAAGTAATACGGAACGTGGGCTTTCAGTATATAAGGGATGCTGAAAATTTTCTTCATCCATGAACTTTTCCTAGAAAGGAGCTTATTAAATTAAATAAAGAGATTTCTACATGTGGATCATCAGTGATGTCTGGGGGGGGGTGAAAGAACAACAGAACTCAGAATGTGTGCATGTATCACGCTCTTAGCAACACGTTCTCTGTTGGAACCTTTGCAGAGGCAAACCCACTCTAAATTATTAGTTTGCAGTTAATTGGCTGTGAAGGGAAATGCACCTTGCCAAAAAGGATTTGAAATACGAGGCAGTTTGGATTTGTGAAGAAGTTGATCGCTGTACTTGAAGAATCACAGACTCTTTCGTGGGCATCTGGGAAATAATGTGGTTCATCATCTCCAGCGCTTTTGCAAATTCCCTAATTTGGCAAGACAAGCGCCTAGTTGCTGCCATCTACTTGAAGGCTGATTTTAGAGGGGCAGTCCTAGAATTTACGTTGGAGCTGTTCATTTGCACTTGAGGAAAGAGATTTCATTAGGGTTAGTTCAATAAGGTTTTGAATATGTGATGGAGAATAACAGGAGCTAGCAGACACAACAGTAAGATACTTTCTCTGGTTTTCCTCCTGGGACTGAAGATGGAATAAATGGTCGCATGTATAACAACGGCTAAGTGTCTATGTAGTGTCATACGTCCCTGCATGCCTCTGTGGTCTTTCCAAACATTAGTGCAGAGAGTCTCATAGTAGGCCTGTGAAATAGGTGTGGTAGAGATGGACATAAAAAAAAATATAGACTGACTTATCCAAGGTCACACAACCAATCAGTGACAGAGCTGGGATTTGAACCAAGCACCTGAATCCTTTTTGCATGTCTAACTACAAGGTCGTGCCGTCTTTGTTGAGATGCATGAAAGGAGGAGTTCCTTCTGTGACCAAGCCATCACACAGTGGGAGCATACACAGGTACATTGTCAGAAACCTGCGATGAGTCTCTGGAACTTTCAACAGTTAATTTAATTTAATTTGTCAGTATTTTCATGTGCTGTTTTTTAAGATACCCGGGACTTTTCAGGATAATACATGTTTCACCAGACTGCACTGTCTAGTGAAAAATTATCATAACCTCTTCCTGACGGGCCGCTGTCAGAAGATAGAGGGGCTTCACATTTTCCATGAAGGATCACCACAGTTTTTCTACATCTTTTTGATAGCAAAGAGCAATGTTCAGCAACATATTCTGTTCAGTCACCTATGAGCTGAGTAGGTAGAAGTAGGTTAAGAAAATATCCATAATAGATTTTTAGTGAAATGAAACCACTGAGTTTCTTCCCATCTGAGAAAACAGAAGATGAATACCAAATCATGATTAATTCTGATGAATGGCTATGGAGCTAACTGCATGGCCACAATGGTAAGAGGTGGGCTACCATAGCTACTGGTAATGCAGCAGGTATTATTTTCAGTCAGTGCCTTATTGTCTTAGAGGAACTTATTAAACTGAAACCACTATTGTGTGAGGAACTATTCACGTCGAGTATCTCCAGAGTGATCAAGATGATCCTGCTGTGGGCTACAATATAGATCAGTAAATGCACAGAGTGGTTTTGTGAGGAAGCTGATGTTTTGAGAGCTCATTTGGCAGGGGATAGTCTGCACATTGTTCTGTATTTTAGTAAGATGTTAATAGCAGAAATAATGGCTGATTCTCTTTTCAATACCTACTCCAAAAATCACACTTGAATCAAGTGTAACAAATATCTTTCACCTTTAGATTCTTTGAAAGCACCACATAAAGCTCCTTCTCAAACGTTGCTCAGAATTTCTCTATAACATTGTTTGGTAGCCCTTCATAATCTCCACAGCTTGAGATATATTAATTAGTTTAATGAAAATAAGACCTATATTCCATCTTAGAGAATGTCCGGTTCTCATTAATACTAATGGATGTTACACATGTGCACTGACAGTAACCTTACAGGCTTTAAGGGCTAGTGATTTACCATTTATGCAAGATGATTCTAGTTTTACAGTGTGGATACTATCTTAGCATTTCACGTGAGAAACACATAGGCTTGCAGCGGGACAAAACCCAGTGGATTAAATACAAGAAAACTTTCTTCTCCTTGGCCAACAGAATGCTAAAAAATTGCATCACCAGAGCGGATTTTAGGAAGGGAAGCTCTGGAGATCCATCTTTCAGCCAATGGTCCTTATTTGGGTCTCTCTGGAAGGAAACCGGCTCCGTTCTCAGCTTGCGTGCCTAACCAGAGTTAGCTTGCCTGTGAGGTGAAAGGAGGAAGTTTTTTGAGTACCTTTTTCTTAAGGAGTCAGAAGACTTAACTGTGAATTATCAGTGAATTCACTTTCCATAATCATCCTGTGAATTATCTTTTATTTCCAGGTAAACATTTTTGCTCTGTGGGGTACTTCTTACAGAGGGTTACTAGCAAAGGCAGTTCTTATTGTAAATTGGGTAGTATAACAAATTACTTAAAATCCAGGCGTGCAGGTATCGGTAGTGGATATTTTAATGTTGAGGCAATTCGTTAAACAATTTATGCAGTGCTTTCATCCCTATCTCAACTAATGTGCCCCGGAACACTGAAATAGCTTATGATCATTGTCCTGTTAGCTCAAATCTAATCAAGAGCTAAGATGATACTGCTTTCCCTTCAGCTATTTTAGCAAGTACTGAGCACTGCAGCAGTAACTATTCCACACACTGGAAAAATGGTTTAGAGAACTAGTTTTTTAGGTTCCTATCTTCAGCTCCTCCAGCCGGTCAGTGGTTAGTGGAAATGACATCTTTGGCCTACATTTCTTAATATATAACTCTTAATGGTTTATCACTTCATCTGTGATGGTATAGTACATCATCAGAAAGGAGAGTATAGGAATGTTGAGTTTAAATAAGCTTTACAGATAAAGACAAAAGAAGGGTATGCCAGCTATCACACCAAATTTCTTCCTCCTTTGTGTCTTGGTCATGTTTTTTGCTAGACAGGAGGAACTGTGACCATATAAACATTCTTATGTGAGAATTTGTGTTGCAAACTTATGACCTAAAAAGTATTTCACATTAAAACAGAGCAGATTGCTTATGGCAACTCCTGCATAATGAAGGAACACAATGAAGAACTGCAGTTCATATTGCTCTTCAGGTCTGTTCTATTTTCATAGTTTTTTTAAAAAGTAGAAAATTGCATAGTATAATTACAAGTTTATTTGCATTCATATTACAAGCTGTGAGCTAGTGCAGTCTTTTATATTTAAAAAATATTGTTAGCAAGTGTGACTTGCATCCATAAATTGCAGAAATAGGAATGAAGTTTACCCTGACTCAAAGTTCCTTCTCTTAGTCAACTGCTAGCACCCTTCCTGTAAACTGCAGGACCTCAGGGAGGCCAGCAACATGGTAAATACAACTTCATTTTAGAGTGTAATGTGTAAGGATGTAGAGCAGTTCATTTAGCATTTCCCCAACAAAAAAAAAACACGCATTTTGGGAACTGAGGATCACCAACGTTTCATTGGACTTAATACTTATAGACAAGCATAGCCACGTGTCATTTAGAGGATGCTACCTATCATTTGCTAATGGAAAGGTGAATTCTGTTACTTTATTTTTTCTTAAGTTCTTTGTCTTTGTGAGACAGCAAAATTGTCACTGATAGGAAATACTGCTGCAATTAAGTTTACTACCAGGACTTAATTTTTTTAATCGACATTAGAATAAGTGGGTTCAATTGATAATCCTGCCTTTCATTTCTGTAATAAATGGAATGGAAGAAAACAGTAGAAGTCTCCATTCCATCAACTACTTCTATAAACGTGGTATGACTTTTGAAGTGCATTTTTGTTACGTCGTAAAGGTTATTAGATGACTTTATCTTTTATGCTTAATACCTAATGTGCTATGGAAAGAATAATTGAGGAAGATGAAACTGAAACGATTTGAGAAAGTTACCAGATCTCTGCAGGCACTTTCAGCCGATCTGTTGGCTCAGCTCTTGGGCGGGTGCTCCCTGCCCGGTGAAGCGTGTTGCCACATGGGGTCAGATCTCCTGCCTGTCAGCTGGAGGTAGAATAACGTGTAAACACCTTCCTACCCCGTGAGCATCTTGGGGATCACTCCTGGACTGTCATCTCGAGGAGCGCGCATCAGCAGTTAGGTGTTTGCCTGCCCGGCACAGCATCTCGCTCGCAATTTCTCATCAGATCGGATGCTCTGTGGTGCTTTGAGCCCTCTTCTCTGTCAGCCGAAGGAGACGCTGCCGCTCAGACCCGGGAGGCAAATCAGACCTATCTGGAGACTGCAAAAAGCTTTTCTTTTAGTCATTTACCTCAGTTAGCTGGAGCAGAGCTGCTTTTACGCCTCGACTGGAGATCATACTAGTGAAACAGCAATAACCTGGCGAATGTACTTCTCCTCTGTATGTAAATCCTGTCAGGAAGCGCATGGCAGCCTCTGTTTTCTGTGGGTCTCCGTTTGCAAAGAAGCTGTTACCGCAGAATAAGTTTAATGGGTCGTGAATTTTGCGTTGAAAGGAGAGAGTCTCTCCGCGACTCCTGATCTGCCTGCACCAGACCTATTGGCTCGGCAGCAAGTGCATTAGGCGAAATATGCTCCCTCCATTGCCGCCGAAGGTAACGGCCCTAAACGCCTCATTAAATTTTCATGGGTGACTGAGGGAAGCCATGAGAAAAACGCCGCGCTAGCGGGGGTG
>Ga0065711_1029977_pt1 | contig 34163 bp, 24 predicted proteins | sample Hoacrofraction12_FD_59098 | JGI IMG/M metagenome (GOLD analysis project Ga0065711, IMG submission 59098) | Hoatzin crop microbial communities from Cojedes, Venezuela - Epithelial fraction 12 v2 (version 2) | ecosystem: Host-associated > Birds > Digestive system > Esophagus > Crop | place...
GGGGGGGGGCGGGTCCCGGGACCCAGTGTCCCTTCCTGGGACACCGCACAGCGCCGACACCGAGCCCAACACCGCCGGCCGTAGCAGCAATTCGCCTTTCGGCTGCGAGACGGTCGCGACAGCAGCAACCCCCTGGTCTTGGCTGCGGGGGAGGGACGAACCAGCCCAGCTGGACAGGCAGGGGAAGGAGGCACAGAGAATATCAAATATCAGTGCAGAGGGAAACGGATCTCCTCACCAGTCTCCCGTTTTCTCCATGTTCCCAGAATCAATGGTTTAGGGTTGGGCAGGCCAGTTCTCTATGGTCCAAGTTGGTAAAACTCTTCAACAGGTGTTATCAATGTGGTCTTTGACTCCCTCCCCACCAGCACATCCATTATAAAATGAGAGTGCACCTTAGGTGCTTCTTTCTGAAATGCAGTAAAGATGCAGTTTCTTTTCTATCTGGGCATTTGCAAAGAAAAAAAAAAAAAACACACCCCAATATTTAGGCCAGTCCTCATTCAGCTCACATAATGCAGCCCCGCTTTGGGACTTTTAAAAACGAGTAGCAAGGCAGCCACAAGATCTACAAGCAAGGACAAATCGATGCCTGAAGTAGCTGTTTCAGTAAACAAAGTACAGCCACTTGGATTTGCACTGAAAATTCAGATTCAACCATATCTGAAGATTAAAGAGGCTTTAGAAAAGAGATAACTCTTGTGTATTTGATACTTCTGGCTCCAGACCATAACACAGACGTGGACTATAGCTTCACACTAGCTTCCAGTTAACAACACTTGAAAGACCTACTTGTACAAACACCAACAGCAGGAAAGATGCTACAGCACTCACTGCACAGACTACCTTTCACACAAAGCCTTTGGGCTTGCACACATTTTGCTCTAAAGCCAGCTGAACTCATTCCAAATGTTACAGGGTCACCATGAGCACTCTGTTGATTTTACTGCAGAAAAAGGACATTTTCCAGATAACCAAGTGGCCTTTACATTTCACTCATACAATCCATTCCCACCACATTCATAACAAATTTTGGGTATAAAACTGAGGAGAGTAGAACTCATAACAGCAACGTGCAGGACCGCAGTCACTGTTTTCCAGTTTCTAGTGTGTCATCGTCAAGCATTAAGGAGCTGTGAGAGCTGTTTGGACACTCAGGGGATGCAGAGGCTGGATGCTGAAGGTTAAGTATCAGGTCTCATTAGGGTGCTGACAACAGTATGTTATCTACCAAACGCCATCTAATATGGGGCATTACCTTGCATTAATGAGCAGCCAGGAGGAACAGGGACCATTTAACCTCCCATCAATGTCCTGGACCAGGCTTTTTTGCCTTATCAAGCCTGGCTTTCACCTTCAGGCCCCTGCCAGTTTTCCTGTGCATCATTGGCTGATTTGTCACCTGCATAGAGACATTCAGATAAAATGGTGTGGCAACAGCTCTGCTGCATTCTGACCTCAGCCTTGCTTGTGCCTAAGCTGGCTGCATCCTAGTACCAGAAGGACAGAGGCAGTGGCAGCTCATCACGTCCCACTTAGAAGAGCACCGAAGTATTAAATACAGTTGATATTTCCAGCCACAGGCCAGGCCAGCAGTGCAGCCCCAGTTATCTTGCCAATTCAGTCAAGCTTCTGTCACACCACAGTAAATCTGGACAAGTTTGTACTCAAGAATTCTAGAGGTCAAAGTTAACAAATGCCTTCTCAGCAAACAGACACTGTTTTGGCAGAGGCACCTTATGAGCATCTGTTACTTCACTTAATACCGTTTTCCAGAGCTCCCTAGGTTCTGTTGAAGGAGACCTCCCCACTTCTTCAGGTGTAGGCTGCTATGGAGGTGGAACAATACAGTGACTAAAAGCATTTCCAGTTAACACCACATTGAATCATCTGCAATTCAATGAAAGCCACATGCAGTCTAGGCTGAGGGGCTGTCACACATGACTAACAGCCACACAAATCGCTCACACAAATCCTTCCTCTAGGAAAAAAACACAACAGGTCCCATAGGAGAGGAGTAATGAAACGGAGATTTGCCTCAGCTGAGAGGCGATTTCAGACTCCACCACACATTGCACATGGCAGTCTTGCAGAACAGAGCACACCACACTCAGTGCCTTTGGTACCACCTTCTGCACCCAAGAGCAGAAATCCCTGTTGGTTGGCACTGAGGGCTTGTGGGTTCAACAAGTGATTTTAAACCCAGGTTAAGGACAAGGTAAATGTGAATTTGATTATCATTGGGCCTCCGACCCCAAACAGCAACAGTCAAGCATCAGTGCTGATAAGCTAAGTGTTCTCAGGCAAGATCTTTTCCTTGGAAATCCACCTACACCCAGGACTCAGAGACAGAATCTTTAAGCCGTGTTTGCCTCCTTGTAGAACTAGAGCATCCCCTGTTGCAGGGCAACTCTGGAACATACTCCCAAATCTCTGTCTGGCCACACATTTGGGTTTCTTTCTAGGAAAGAAAGCAGAGAAAGCGAGAGGGGCAAGGAAGGATGATAGAAAGGAGCACATGCTCTGGCCTAAGCCCAACACAGGTGGGACACAGCCAGGGTACCATCCCAGATCGCACACTTCAGATAACCATTAGTTATCTGCCTGCACAGTCAGTGAACTGTCACACAATGTACGATAGGTAAACCACCCAACAGATGAGCTGAAGTTTTCTGACAACAGCTTGAGCACTGACTATATCCAGATTTTGGCACCTACATAGAGGCTTACTTCTCTGATGTGGAAAGCATCAGCTGCCTCACCTACTCCCCTCAAAACGGCTGGACACCCAGCACTCCCTGGAAGAAAAGTTACTATCAACTCCCTGTCAGAGTGGTGAGTGCACAGACACACCAGCCTGATGCTAGTCCTCCCAGAAGAGCTGGGGAGTTTCAGGACAGGACAGAAGTACGTCAGGAGAGATGAGGAAAGGTGTCTACACACGGCCAGATTTGGGTGGTGTGCTGCATGCATTGGGTGGCAGAGAAGGAAGTGTCAAATCCCTAGCTAAGCCTCTCCAAGTACAGCAGCGGGTCTTAAATGTCATTCCAAGCTACATCTTTAAGTGGGAACCAGCTGCAGAGCAGGGCAAGCACACAGATGTAAAGAGGTTGCTTCTGGGTTGCACTCATGGCTTTGGTTTGTTTTGGCAGTAGCAGAGAAGCCAGCACCGTACACCAACGTGATCATGCCCAGTCTCTTCAGCATCATCTGTTTCCTGGGCATTGTGGGGAACCTTATTGTCATCTACACTATTGTCAAGAAGAAGAAGCTGAGATGCAAACAGACTGTGCCTGACATTTTCATCTTCAACCTCTCCGTTGTGGACCTCCTCTTCCTCCTGGGCATGCCCTTCCTCATCCACCAGCTCCTAGGCAATGGCTCGTGGTACTTTGGAGCTCCCCTGTGCACCATCATCACTGCCCTGGACACCAACAGTCAGATCACCAGCACCAACATCCTTACAGTGATGACACTGGACCGTTACCTGGCGACGGTCTACCCTCTAAAATCTACCTACGTCCGGACTCCGTGTGTTGCAGCTCTAGTTATCTGCTTGGTGTGGCTCCTCTCCTTCCTGACCATCATTCCCGTGTGGATGTATGCAGGTCTTATGCCTCTGGAGGATGGGACTGTCCGCTGCGCTCTCTTGCTTCCCAACCCAGAGACTGACATCTACTGGTTCACCCTCTATCAGTTCATGTTGGCATTCGCTGTGCCATTGATTGTGATCTGTGTGGTCTATTTCAAGATCCTCCAGCACATGGCCACCACTGTGGTCCCACTGCCCCAAAGGAGCCTCCAGGTACGTACCAAGAAAGTCACACGCATGGCAGTTGCCATCTGCTCCGCCTTTTTTATTTGTTGGGCTCCCTTCTACATCCTCCAGCTAGTTCACCTTGGCATCGACACACCATCCATGGCCTTCTTTTATGCCTACAACTTTGCCATTAGCTTGGGCTACGCCAACAGTTGCCTCAACCCTTTCCTCTACATCGCCCTCAGTGAGAACTTCAAGCGCCAGTTCTTAGTGGCCATCCGCCCTGCAAAAGAGCCATGTCGCAACAGCAGCTCTGTCAACAACAACAGTATGACAGAGGCTAGCGTATGTCTAAAATTGGCACCAGAATCCACCCAGCAGACTCAGTTTCTGGAGGAATTTTCCCCATGTTCACTGCCTGTGACTGTTCACTAGGGCACTCTGAAGTGACCACAGCAAAAGCCTTCAGATCCATAAGTCGATGGAGAAGCAGCAGCTTCAGGCAATTCTTGGTGAAGCACATGAACTACAAGCTTCCACCTCCAAAAGTCCAGGTGCCTCCCTTTTTCATTGCAGGGCTCTGCTCCTACACTGCCCTTGGCCCATGAGGTGCTGCATACTGCTGCTTCTTTCCACTCCTGCATGGGAGGACTCTCACACAAGACACTGAGACCCCAAAGAGGATGGATGGAAAAGAGAGAAAGGACAGAAAGAGGATTTCAAGGAGGAATTTTCAGCCTGGAAGAGTAAAAGCTCTATCAACACCACCACCCAGTGATTCCCCGCCTCTTGGCCTCACCAGGATTCCTAAGCAGCATGCCAGTTACAGAGCTTCTCCACTCAAAACTTGAACCTTTGAAACAATGTCCTGTAATTATTTTTAGTGAGAAATCTGACCTGCAAACTTTGATGGCTGTGCTCATACCCTAGAAACAAATCACAGAATGGGCTGGAGGGGCCTTAAAGACCATCTGGTTCCAACCCCCCTGCCATGAGCAGGGACAACGGCAGAAACAGATCTTGGGGCCAGAAGTGTCACATAAGTCTGCCACTTGGCCTTTTGATCCAGCCTTCTCTGCCTCCAGTGAGCTGTATTATTTGGCAACCAAGATATTTTAAAGAACTGGCTAATTTTGATGCTAATCCTAAGTATTTCAAGCAAAATCAGGCAGATAACGGCACTGCTTCAAGGGACTGCAAACAATTTTCAAAACTACTGCTGCTAACACCAGCTTTGTGGCTTTTCATGCCAATGAGCCGATTTTCACACTGCCGGTTCCTCACGCTGCTCTTGTGCCTCCATCTGCATGGCCATCGGGGAACCCCAGGCAGAGCGTTTTAAACACCACTGAAGAACACAACTTGCAGAGATCAGTGGAGGGAGAAGACGTGAAAAGGCAGCTCGGAGGAAGCAGACTTGCTTATGCAGCTCCCTCAGAACAAAAAATGCTTTACAAGTTGAAAGAGGGAAAATAAAATGTCTGGTTTGTATATACGGCTGTACCAGTCACAGATTAGGAAGCGACTTTGCTCATTACAAAGACCAGAGAAAAGACAGCACAGCTCAGCTAAAGGCGAGGGATTACACCGGCAGCCTGCGCAGGGCCCCCAGGGGACCACGCACTGTTCGCCACTTTGTCAAACATGGAGGAACTTGATACTGTAGATGAATTTCATACAAAGAGGAATTAAAAACATCAAACAGCACTAAAGAATGTGTCACCACGCTTATGATTTCACGCCGCCGGCTACCCACAATACAGCCAGAACAGAAATTCACCCTTGCACAGCTACACAGCAAAACCGCATCACCCGCACAGGACGTCCCAAGCCACACGCACGCGTACAGCGTACCCAACGCACACACACCGCACGCTCGCAGGCGTTTGCAAGTACAGCCAATACCTCAGACACCCCCTGCAGAGAACACACAGCCCCTCACTCACCTCTGGCTACCAAAGCAGGCAGGTGGGCAACACCAGCCCTTTCAGCAACACGGGACGCAGCGCGTTGCTTTGAGTCACCGAACACACCTCATAGCTGGGTCTCTCTGTATTTTCATTCCAGGCTCTGTCAGCCTGCGCCCACTGCAGCAGCACATCCACGCTGTGACCGTGCGGTACCTTGTCAATTTTTCACCCCCGTTTTCCCGGGCAATAAAGCCAGAAAGACACATATGGAGCTTTCAAGCTTTATCGCTTTGAAGTCTTTCACCCATTTTAACTACCAGGAATTTTCACCTGTGCTGGTTTTCACGGAGCTGCTTTGCTCTTTGGTCAGTACTCTCCCGGACGGGCTCGGGAGCAAAGGTCGAGGAAGATGCGTGCTGTGCCAAGCCAGACTTGCTCTCAGGACAAGGGAAGCTATTGTGTTACTTTTCTCCCATAAGGAAGTTAAGGGGAGGACTGGCAGGCTGCTCTGGGAAAGGAGCTGGTAATCGTTGGGTGGGTTTTCTTCCTCCTTTAATACCAGCAATGAGGAAAGTATGGGGGAAGCAAAACCAGACTGAATTGTCAGGGGTCTTGGAGAGCAGCACATTCAGGATATCTTGCTTACAGTAAAGTTGTTTATGGTTGAACTAGACTGTTCCCATCTTAAATGAGTCAGTCTGACCCAGTGTGGCCAAGCCACATGCTAAAAACCACAAGGGCACGGTGGGCTAACCAAGTAGGGCAGTCTGCACGAGCTGGTGCAAGACTGGAAAGGGTCTTTGTGGGGTTGACCTTTTCCAGATCTCCCCACACTGAAGTCAAGGCACAGTACACCAGGCATCTGCCCAGGCTGAAGTCCGTTTAGATCTCCTTTACATGAGGGGGGAAGCCATGCTAAAGAGACCTGGTCCCAACACCGAGGACAAGGCTTCCCATTTAGCTGGTGTCCCAGCAGAGGCACCTGGCCCTTCCCACCACCCTGCAATGGCTCATGGTTTCCATTCCCTCATGTTCCTCCTGTCTGTCTCTAAGGGCTTTCCTAGTCCAGATGTCTAAATGCTGGCTGTGGGGTCCCCTCCCCTTCCACACATACACATAAAAGCTGTGGCAAATGCCCTTTGGGAAGACAAGGATGTGGATACCTGTGGATGTGCTGGGAGGTTGGGAAGAGAGGTACAGACAAAGGAAACTAGCAAAGGACAGCTTTTTGCCATCTTTGCTAAATCATCCCAAAGCACAGGGCAAGATGAACCAAAGCTTCTCCTTTGAACACAAAGCTTCTGATCAAAGGCTTTCAGAGCTGTCCCTCCACCTAGGGGGTAAGGTAAGGACTTCCAGTAGCTATACAGTCTCCGTGCACTTCGGTGTCACCTATTCCAAACATCCTGCTCCTTTTCTTTATTTTTCAGAGCTGGCTTTGTTAAGTTGGAAAGTCTATTGATGTTCTGGTTTGTGTTCAGATTTACCTCTTTGTCTGCTCTGCTCTTTGTGTTTATTATGTGGTCCCCCCATCTCAGTGCCTCGGTTACTGATTGAAGAGCCTGAATAAAAGGCATCACTAAGTAGAAGAGGACAGCTACTCACGCAGAGATGGGCAGCTGAAGCGCTGCAAGGTCTGTCTGAAAAGCAGAGATAACGCAGAGTGTTTCCTTGCAGTCCTGCCTCCCATGAACAGCCCGTTGTCTCTCTTGCTTGAGAGAAACTAAGGGAAATCTAGCTAAATAACTAGAGGGGAAAAACAACCCCAAAACCAAAGGGATAGAAATAAACTATTCCATCTAGTTGTTCAGATCAACAGTCTGCCACACTGGATGAGGCAAATTTCTTTGGCTCCTTTTGCCAGCCCTTCTCCTGTGTGTTCACGAGCTGCCTCGTCAGACAGCAGGAAGACAGATGGGTTTGCTCTCCACCCCCTCCTCTTCCTCTCCTTGTCCTTAGAGGTGTGACTGAAGCCACATGTCACAGCTCTGCTCTCGATAAACTCCCAACAAGGAGCAGATGGTCCAGCTACTTTTACTCCTACTTTCCAAGCTAACAACAGAGCCCTCTTGGCTGGTCACTGCAGGATTCAGTCCCTGGCTCACCCTTCCCAGCACCTCTTTTCCACTATACAGATCCCCACATCCACACTGGGCAGTAAAATATACTCCTGCCTTCCCCAGTTACAGCTCTGCCAAGGCAGCCCAAAGGACAAGCTGGAGGAGAGGTCAGCGAAGCCCTGCCAGACACCAGGCTAGTGTCCTTCCCCAGACACCCTTCTCAACCTGAAGTCCCTCCACAGCTCAACCTGCCCAGGAGCAATCTGCAGCTGTGATGGAGAGCAAGCACAATGCTGGCGGCTGCCAGGTGGGGAGGAGGGAAAGGGCAGGTGACTCACTGGCCCCTGGGACACAGCCAGAACCTGACTAACCATGTTTCATCAGTCCTCCTGAGTTGCTAATAGGATGCATTTCATTCAAGACTCACCGGTGGGAGAGGAGCCACGCAGCAGGTACAGATACGTTCCAGCCCACTCGCTTCGCATTAGTCCTCCTTCCAGATGCAGGCACCGCACAGCAACGCCCTTTGTCCCTCACCTCCCATTAGCAAAGCGACACCACTAAAGCCTCACACCCCTCTGCAGCCTTCAACAACTGCACAGTTACACTCCAGAAGTGGCTTACTGCAGTATGAGACATGATGGTGCACCGAGTTGCGCCTTCATAAGCGCTTCTGGATGTGCTGAGGACAAACATGTTAGAAAAGCCTCCAGGGTTGTCAGCTCAGCACCTTTCACCATCTCTAAATGCTGCTGGAGTAACATCAACACTCCCTGGGGTCAAGTCTTTGCTTTGGAGGAGGAATCCTTCCCACAAAGTCAGAATACATCAGCACTGCCCTCCCCAAGCTTAGCAGCTGAACAACACAGGCACCACTGAAGACTCAAGGCCCCATCCTGAGGTCCATACAGAGTCAGCCCCCTGGAAATGAGAGCTCTGCCCACTGGAGCAGGATGAGTTTGAGTTTACACTACAGCAGTCAGTGGGTTTTTAGCACAACAGGGAGCAGACTCTGACTTGGGTCCTGACTGCATCATCATCTGGCACCGCATGAGAAAAGGAGATCTGCAGTGTCTGGCTGCACAGAAACACCTTCAAGGCAGTGACTTTTGTGAGTTTCAGTTAAACAGTGACACACACAGGTTTTGGTTTAGGCCTTAAACCTTATTTCTTCCACTTAAAACCAAGTCAACAGATGAGTCAGTCCTTCCCTCCAACCTGAGCTCTTCTGTCCCCTGCAGGTTTCCACTCGCAGGGTAGGCGGGCTAGGAGTCAGTGACATCATTGTAATTATTCTGGCATTGGGTTATTAAGTTGCCTTCACTAAGTCTGAAGAAGCTCTTCCAATTATCTTCCTACACATGCTGCTGGAAGCACAACAGCTTGGTGACACTGGGCTGCCATGCCCTGTTCCACCAGACACCTCAGAGAAGAAAGCAGAGCTCTCAGGCAGCCACAGCCAGAAGACAACTCCTGCCTCGTCCAGGAGCAGTGCTTCTCACACCCACACCCCACTGCAGGCTCGGGGATGCAGTCTTCTAGCTTTTCTCCCATGGGGCTTGACCACAGAAAGCCAAACACCAACATCTTGGCGTAGAGCATTCAATAGAGACAAGCATGGTGAAGGAAACAGTGGGTGAAGTTGTCACTGATGAGTGCTCCTTAAAGCTCTTATGACTTAGTCTGTTAGGAGGCTGGTTCTTGGAGGTGCACCTTCTCCAGCAGCCAGGTCCCTCGCACCGAGAAACAGAAACAGGTTTTGAAAGGAGGAGGCTGTTCACATCAGGGTTCCCTCTGTCTTCCTTCCTGTCTGCTCATAAATGAAGACTTTGGATTTCAACTTGCACAAAGCATTTTGGGGATTTTATTTCCCTGCCTGCCCGCGCCCCCCCCTTTTTTTTTTAAAAAAAAAAAGGTCAAGTCATTCCAACCTCCTAGACCATAATCTCTAATTTAGACTTCCAAGTGCTCTGGCAATGCAAATCTGTCACGTTATCAACACAGAAACTGCTTCAGAAGAGAAAGAGAGCAAAATGTCACCTCTTGGAGTGAGAACAAGTTGCCTGTCCTTTGCTTTTATTCAAGTCCAGACACTTTTCCCCTGCCAACCCCTGCCACTGAAGAAAGCACATCAACATTTGCTCCCGGGCTGGGACACGTTGTGCCAAGCCATGGCCCCCAGCCAGTACTGACACAATCTCTAGGTTTAAGAACACAAACGCTAGCAGCTCAATGAGCAGGGATCCATTTTCTGGAATTAATATTCAGTCTTTCTGCAGCATGGGAAACATCAATTGTTCTGCGTGAAATAAATTACACGTCTTTCTTGGGGGGATTTTAATGAGACCTCCCCCCTCTTTTCCTCTCAGACTCAGGGTAAAAGAAAAAAAGCAAAACAACATTCCAACATCTCTTCATCAACCCTGCATCATAATGGCCCAATCACGGTAATTAGGATGTCTCCTGTGTGCTCAGGAAGGCTTTACCCAGCAAATCCAGCCTGCTGTTCATTGTATTGCCGCAGCATAGCTAATTACTCCTGGTTTTAGAGGGAAGGGGAGCAGGCCAGCTTTGAATGCAGCTGGGAAAAGGGCTGTGCTGAGTACAGGTTTTGACTTTCCCTCTGGTCCTGTTAGATCTTCTGGTAGCTGAAGGCTACAGGATGGAAGAGGAGGCTGGTCTGGGTAGTTAGTTCTTAGAAGAACCAATATAAGGACCTACACGCCCTGGGGACCCCTTTATTTATTATCAAACTCCTTCGGAGCAGAAGGGCAGCTTCTCTTCTCTGCAGCTCCAGCGCCAACCCAAGCACATGCAAGAGCAAAGCAAAGTACATGCAGAAAACTGAGTCCCCCTCTGCAAAGACACCTGGCAGCCCTTTGGGGCAGGAAAGCGTCACAAACCCTCATGGCGAGGGACACAAATGGGAGCCTTTCCCAAAGGCTGCTGGAAGCTGGGTGGATACTTCTCCATCTCCTTCACCTTTCTGCTCTAGATCCCATGGGTACAGCCATGATCCCTCAGGTGTGCATCCGCATTCAGGCTGGCAGACCCTACCGAGTCCCTCTGCCACCAGGTTTATGGACCCCCAACAGGGACCCCATCACTCAGAGCTGTGCTCTGGGAGCACGTGCAGCCCAGCTCCCAGCCACTGGCTGACAGGCGAGCCCCTCACAGCCCACATCGCCGCACCACTGGCCTGATTTATGATCTTCCCTGTCCACGTAGCATCGTGTCCAAGCTCAGGCTTGCTAGGAATGGATCAGAGCTCTACTGTTGATATCCTGCTATTTTCTCATCTCCAGGTTTGGCTAAGGCACATAGCAGAAGCATTTGTGTGTGGATGTGAGAAGAGGGAGGACACCACTGTGGTCTAAATCAAGGCTGCACTGAGCTGGCCACATAGCTGCACACTGAGACTCGGCCCCATTTACATCAGTGTCTGCTTATTTCTTTACAACAATTTCCAGACAGGCCTGGCAGGTAACCTCAGTCCCTTGTTTTGTGGCTGTCTGCCTTTTTCCTTCCTGCTGCTTTTGTTTCCTCAAGCCTAGAGAAGTTTCTTTAGCAGCAATAATTCCCAACTCACACTTTTGAGAAAGTTCATGAGTTATCTGTGCTTGCAGAGGAAAGCCTTGAAAGAGTGAATGGGGGGGAGGTTATAAACCAAGACCTAAATGCAGCAGCTGTGATGTACACTGCTGGTGGGGCAGACGCAGGGCAGCTGTGGACCGGACACCCAGCCCTCTGCTGTGTTTCCATATCACATCTCCCTTCTGCACACCCACAGTCTCACTCCTAAAACAACATTTAACCAGGGAACCTGCCTTGAGCAGCCAAACACACCCTGGGACCAAACTGAACCGCCATAGGGGTGCGAGTACCACCCAGCCTCAGCACCCTTGTCCAGACAGGTATTTAATCCCTCGGATAAAATGGGATGGCACCCTACACTTTGCACACACACATCCAAGAGGTTAACGCTCATCAGGCAATCGCAGGCACTGAGCAGTCCATGATCGCACAAGGGAACAGGCCAGTGGCTCAGCCAGCCTCAGACCCAGCCACAGGGGGAAATTCAGAGCCTGCTCTCACTCACACCACTGCCTCCACCGAAATTAATGACATGGGATTAGAGAAAAGCCAAGCAAAACTATGTCTGAGTCATGCCAAAAGCTTCTTCTGTGGCTGCCCAACAGTGGAGTTTGACATCTCAGGGCTCTGATTTCACCACCAAAATGAGCTGCCAAGAAGGAAAGCTGACAGGTTGCTGTCCTCTAGTTCCTCGAGTCTAATAATTTCAAATGCTCTACAAGTATTAATGACCCAAACCTCACATGGTGGCTGGAGACAGGAGAATAATGATGACCATGTTATCCTTGGAAAGTCTAGGCTGTCATCTCAGATAAAATCTACAGTACTGCGAAGGAAAGCAACAGCTTATCTTGACTCTGTCCTTTAGTACAGGAAAGCAAACCAGAGAAGAGTACTGGGTGACTGAAGAAAAGACAAAGTTACCAGAAACATTTGTCTGCAGTATTTATAAAGTGACAGATAAAAGCTGCAGCGCTGACAAGCCTGCCAGCATCAGGGATCAGGCAGATCAGCTGAGCCTTCATGTATTAGAGACAGTATATAACCTCCATTTCTTTAATCTCCCCAAATCACCTCATTGTACTAATTCTTTAAAATGTGCTTATTCCAATAGCTGCAAAGATACCAGATACATCCCATGGGCTGGGAGAGATGACCCAGCAGTGAGATTATTGCTTCAGATGACTATGAGATTGGCTAAGTGGCATGCAGCTGACTTCCAGAATTACTAGCAGAAAACAAGCTTCTGCAATCAGTAACAAGCTGCAATACATTGGATCTGTCAGGAGTGTTTTTCAGGAGGGTTTAATCTCTTCTTTAAAGAGGAACCATCAATACTAATGAACTGCAATTGTAGCAGCTCAGTGAAGAAGCACAAATTTTAAATTCTGTGTCTGACTGTTCACATGGTAACTCAAACACTGCTGCAGGAGCACTGGGTCTTTGTAGGAATTCTTTGACCCTTTTTCTACTGTGTTAGAAATTACTAGTGTGATGGAAGGACTCAAAGACAACACAAGCAGTTCACAAAGTTACTATCTAATCAGAAGTTCATATTTTAGAACATATTCTTCATCAAAAACTCTGCAGAAACTAATTTATCTGTATACATATTACACAGAAAACAGCCATCTCAGGCCAGAAAGCAGCAGGGCACAGTCCAGCTATGGCAAGCTCTGAAGAAGTGGGATTTCTCCGTAGAAACCCTTCATTGCAGCTCCTATGGAAAGCGCTATAGGATCAACCATATCAAGATACCTCAACCAACAGAGTTACAAGCAGAAAACCCACATCACATTTCTCCCCTTGCAAAAAGCTGTTGGGTGACGTCCGTCAACTCATTTACAAAGGAATCTTTGAAGAGTTTGAAAATCTGTCTCATTTTGGAAGAAGCAACGATCCTGATGACAGCTGGAGAAAAGCTGCTCTATCTCACCCTCCCATCAACTAGAACGGGGTAATTCCTGAGGGTATCAATCAAGCTTTGGACAAATTCCGCAGTTCCTTTGCTCTTTCTTCGCCTTGACGATGAGCTAGAAAAGCGCAGTACTATCCAAACTTCGTTTGATTTGTAAAGCACTGCACAGAGAGAGGAATCTGGGAATGGCACTGGTGGTGGTGAGGGGACAAGAGCTCGGCTCTGCAGAACAGGGCACCAGGAAACAAAGCTCCGCTTACTGTTAGTCTGGCAATCCAAAAAGCCTGACTCCTGAAAGGACAAGGCTGCTACATCTCAGGCTGAAGGACAACAGGAAGACTACAGACATTTTGAAATACATATTCCTTCTAACTAAATGAAAGGATGAAGAAACAGAAAAAAAGGAAAGGCTAAAACCAATTTGGTCCTCACAAAATCCAAATAAGGACTTTTATGACTTGATGCTTTTATGAAGTCCCAGAAGAAAAATTGCTGTCTGAGAGCAGGAGCCACTCAGTGCCCTGAGAGACATCTGCCTGCCCTTGCACAGTGTCACACATAACGAGGACACAGCTGGTAGCAGTGGCTCTGCAAGTGGCTTACATTACCCCATCCTGCTGCTTCACATCACATCTGACATTTCTGTACCAATGGCTGTATTTCAGGATGCATTAGTGTGAACAGTAAACACCTCGAGGGAAAAAAACCTAGCCTTACTTGAGCTGTGGCTGGTTGGGAGAAGGAGTGGGAATGAGATTTGGTTAGCAGACATTACACTACTTTTGAAGCTTGCAAAATTGTCTTAGGACTTCTGCAACACCCTCTGGCCCATGTTATAGGCATTAATAACTCCATGCCCATACCTTGCAGAGGGGGCAGAAATGAGCTTACCCCCATTTCTACAGTTAGAGAAACTGATGTTCATGGTGACATATTCCAGCAAGACACATCAGATCCTGACCATGCCCCTGCGATTTGCTCACCCTGATGTATTTACATCTTTGCACAGACTGCGGGACGAAGCAGCAACTTCTCCAGCAGTCTGGCAATGTTTGTGCACGCAGGAAAGCCAGAGCCACACTTTCTGGCTTAAAATAAGATGAGCTGATGGCACTTCAGAAGCTTTGCCCTGGATGATAACACAAGGCAAAAACATCTCAATAGTTTGGCATAAATTCCTTTCTTCCTTTTCCACCCCATCCTGACTTTTCCCCCTTGGGCTTCTACTTAGAGGTTTACTTTTAGTTTCCCAGGAAAAGTTTTCACGAGCCTCCAACGTCAGGACACTACGACAACGAACGTGGCAACTAGACAAAGCTGGTCAGTTTTCATTGAAAAGCTAGAACCAAGACATTTTTAGTCAAAAAGATCCATGACCAAGGGTGATGATACAGTCACCAGGGAGATGCAAGGCAGCTCTAAGGACTTGGCAGAGACACCAGTCAGCACCTTCTGTGCCACTTTGGGAGAAGAAACAGTGAAAAGAAACCAGCAGCACCTCTGAGGGGCTTGTTTTAAGCTCCAGAAGGAGCAATGGGCACTAGAGACTCAGAGCGCCAGACAGTTTCAGCACTGAGGGAAGAGTAGCCAAAGGGAAACAGTCTTTTTCTTGTTTTCTGGAAGACAGAATTTGTGAGTTTGGTTCTTTTTAAGTAGACCACCTCCAGAATTTAGTTTCTGCTACTTTCTCTTAGGGAGGAAAACAAAGGAAAAAAAATAATCAAAGTCAATTCTGAGTCTTTCAAGTAGAGTTTGAAAATAGAATTGAGCTAATTAAAACCAGAGGTGAGTTTTACCAAAACCCGTTGCAGTCTTATTTGTCTTTTTTGTAGCTCTGTCAGGACAGTTGATTTTGGCTGCGTATAGGACTGCAGCGTATAATACTGCTGATTAGCTGGCATAGAGGTTTCAAGATCTCCGTTCAGCGCCTGTTCGTGCTCCCCTCCCTGGCATGCCCCAGCCACACTGTTGCTGAAACACCCCGTACAGCAAACCAAATCAAGCCATCAAAGTGCAAAGCGGCATTCAGCGTCAGCAAGGGGATGTTGGCAACCTAACGTCTAACAGAACAGTGAAAGGTCCTTCCCGAGCCTGTGAGAGCTTCTGGTCTGCACATTTCCATCTTAATTTCCTCCCTGATAGACAAAAATATTTTAACTGGTCAGAATGAACCTGGTGCTCAAAGCATCTCTGCTGAGATCTTCCAGAACTTGGATGATTGAACTGAACAAAGACTTAATTTTCAGTCCCAGACTTACGAAAGGTCCCTGCCTCATACACGGGTACCTGAAAGTAACTGCCAGGCTTCGCTGGGCTGAGGCTGTGCCCATCCCGCAGCCTGCTGAGCAGATCTGCATCTGAGAAAGGGGCAGCAGCGTCCCCTGAGCATCTGTCACAGGCACAGCCACATGCCTGGCCATGCCTCCAGGTTCACACACGTTTGTTTCCATAACCATCTTCCAGGGTCAAACAGGGACACTTCTGCAGCAAAACCTCCCTTTTTTTCCTGGGGATTTATTACTGACGTTACTATGGTTTCCATCTTCAGCTCAGGCCTTAAACGTAAGGAGCATCGCTGTGTGCAAATTAAGGGAATTTTCCAATTACAAACTCATTGCACAAAGGGACACTGGCTCTTTTCGTTCCTTGTTTTTATTTATTACATTTGTGTGGAGGGACAAGTTCTCATTGTGCTACACAGCCCTCAAACCAGCAGCTAGTCAATAGACCTTTTTTAATTTAAAAGCTGAATGAATTTCTGTTGATATTGAATGACTTGCACAGCTTTTTTTCCTTACTGTACAATTAGTTTTAAATGTCAACCCCCACGTTTGATCTTCTGTGAAGTCAGAAACAGACTTCAGTCTGTACTATTGTACAGTAACAGATCCAGAATCAAGTGAATCAACACTTTTTGAATGGATTTCCCTGCAGCTGTGCTCATGCCTGCCTTTACTTCCTGCAGAACTCTGGGTGAATTTACTTTACTTGGATAAGCTGAAGCCCGCGCTTATTTTTCTAGGTGTGTGCATAAGAACTATCCCTGCTGTTCATGCATGGTTGAGTCAATAGAACAGAAGGATTAAACATCATGTTTTATTATGAGCACAACTGTGCACACACGGGCCTGTCGCATATTGGCGTAAAGTATTTAACAAACCAGAAATGCACGCTAAACTGCTATAAATGCAGTGATTATTCAGATAGTCACTGATAGGGCATCCACACAGGGGAGGCAGATCTGAATAGCTACAGCACAATTATAACCCAGCCATTACGCTGGATAATTTCCTCGCAGACACGCCAGACTCCCCCAGCACACAACACAGCCTTTGAGCCAAAGATCCATAAGCCAATTTACATGGAAAATTAGAAGGTGTCAGAAGATGCAGAACTAGACAGGTCTCAAGGATATTAATTCCTGCTCCCTTAGCCTTGAGCTTTCAACATATCATTAAGATCGCTGATGTTAGACTTTCATCAATGCCATGAAAAGAGAGAATACTTCACTTACGCTGTGCTCGTGCTGGTTGAAGATAAACCAGCTAAAGAACCAGCCTGCTTGCACAGGTTAAAGCACTTCAAGCCAGCCACAGCGAGACCCTCGCTCCGACAGCAGACGGACCACAGCTCGCTCCCACCTCTGCCTTGCCTGCAGGGCTCACCCCAACCCATGGCACCTCTCTGCATCACAGAACCCAACAGTGCGCAGCGGGCAAGAGAAGACAAATGACACTGAACAGCTCTTTGTGGAAGTAGCTAATGTCAAAGGTTCCCCAGCACCATTCCCTTCCTATTTTCACCTCTTCTCAAGCTCCTAACCAAGGCTATAGGCACCCAGGACCATGACGACTTTGCTCCGGGGCACACCTCCCTCCCTCCAAGCACTACAAGTTGTTCATCAGAGTTTGATAAAGAGGGGTGTAGAGGACACCCAGCACCCTGCCAATCTAGACTACCATCTATGAATTTATGATACATCTGCAAGAAATTTGCTCTGGGCCAACAAAGCAGCAGCCAATTAATTTGCAGCTGGGTGCAGTTACATCAATAAAAGTGGGTAAGGGATGCAAACTAGTGCCTGCTACAAGCAAATTAACTGTCTGTTTAGGTAGAGCAGCACACAGTAATGAGCTGATAGCCATATCAGTGTGTCATTAGAGGAGACACTAGAGCACCCCTTGGATGAAGTTACCAAGTTTTATCTCACCCCAGAAGCCAGGGCTTCACACAAAGGCAGGGCAGAAAAGGCCATTTCCATCAGGTTTAACAAATACAGCTGTGAGATGCTGAGGTTTGGCCGTGCTGCTTCTCACAGGGCCTCCAACCTGCAGCTGAGGTGCTCCCCAGCCTGGCTCTGCATCCCCTGCCAGTGACATCTGCGTGCATATGCACAGCAAGCAAGGGCTCGTCTTCACGGACCCTGGGCAGCAGCTCAGCTCACCGATGGCTGTGCCGGCAGGGCTCGGCAGCACAAGCTCACCTCGCAGCGCCGAGTGCCTCCTGCCCTGCCCACCAGCACACAGCAGCCTCTGCACAGTTGTTGGTTTGAATACAGACACCTGGGGTTTGTTTTTTTCCTCTTCTCCCCAAGCAGCAAAGGCTGGAAGCCCAGAGGACCATTATGCCTTACTGTGTGTCAGACAGGAACCCCCATCCTGGTTCTCCAGCTCTGGCTTTTTGGGTATGATTGCAATACAAATACCTGACTTGTTCCAGTTAAAGCCTGCAGTGCTGCAACCCCCAAAAATTCAGGAACAGGAGACAGACTTGACACTATCTATAACCCAATAACACAGGCAGCACCCTTCCTCCCCCAAAGCTTTCCCCCACAACACAGGAAACCAGCCTTTCAGTGGCTACAAGGATAGACAGCAGCAAGTTCTCAGCTCTCCAAACACCTGGAGGGTGCCTGCCAGATGTGTTTGTGAGGCCTCTCCCACCCACTTGCCACCCTGTAACCACGAGTCATTTTGGGTTCTTATCCTTGGCTATTGGTGCTTGTGTGACAGGACTCTAACCCTCCGGCATTTTGACTCTGCCACAACAGGGTCAGCATCAGTGGAGCACATGCTGCGTGTGACAAACCTCTCCCCAGGATCACATACAATTTCCTCCACCATCAGATGGGAAGCTGTCTCTGGAGGAAAGGGCAGCAGCAGTTAAAATTCAAACCAGACAGCTAGACCAGGACTACAACCACATCGCCACACACATTGCTGCTGTAGGCAGCGCTGCTCCTGGTGCCTTCACACTGAATTCACGCCCTACCACATTAATAAGGCCTTTCGAGACAGGCCATGAAGTGACATTAAATTAAATACCAAGACTGAGACTATCACATCAGAGGCACTCCTCTTCCTCCCAGGAGTCTGAATGCATTTTAACTCAAAACTAAGAGGACTGGTGAGGTGAAAGTGTTGTATTTTCCCATTAGCATTTCCCCACTCATTTCTCCTCAAACGAAACACCAAGCAACAGCTCCAGAAACTCATTTCTCTTGTGAATTAACATGGCAGGGGAGAAGCAACCAGGCAGCACTGTTGCAGACCAAGCGAGGAGAGAGATGGTCTCAGCAGCTATTTCAGTCTTCCAGCTGAAATAAAGACCCTGCCCAGCAACAGCTGCAGCTCCTCATCCAATTTTAACTCTGCAAGAAAGCAGCCAAGTTCTGACCTCTCCACAGACATCCCAAACCCTGCACCCCAGCCTGCCAAACCACCTGGCCCTGCAGCAAGGCACTTTCTCCTCCCAGATCTCTACTTCCAGATCTAGATCTGCAGATTTTTCCAAGAGACTTGAATTCATTTAATGCCACAGTTAAGGCTCAACCTTTCATGTTCTTTATCCTTAGAGAGCTGCAAAACCAGAAAATCCTTCACATCTGAGCAGGGCCAGGTCACCCTACATTAAAGACGGGGCAGCAGAGCTGTATTTGTGCAGCGGTTAACAGCGAAGGATTAATTAGCACACATTGAACCCAACCCAGGACAGTCCATAGCGTGCTGAGCAGCCACATGAGAAGGAAGCCGGACATGTTTCAGCAGCAAGCACCTGCCAAGGCCTTTGTGGAAGGACACTCTCGACCTCAGATGGTTTAAAGCTTAGAGCTCAGTTCAGTCCTCCCTCCTTGCCTCAGCTGAGGGGCAACACCTCCCTCCAGCCGAAGGACCCGTGACTCAGCTATGAATCACCAACCAAGCTTCTTCATCTCATCCAGCACCACACCAGACACTGCATATGAACAATTATAGCGATCTATTGTCATGCTAAGCAGCCTGCTGGGCCCCTGCAGACCCACCGACTCCTCCATTCACCATCTGGGTTGCAGGGGCAGAGGTATTTTTAGTGCACCCAGTGTTTTTGAACAAGACATGGAAATGGCGGTTTTCTGGCCGATTTACCAGCGGTGGTTGCAGAGCGCAGGGCTGTGCGGTTGCCATGCCACCTCTAACCAGAGGCAAGGAGCAGGAGCACCGAGATGCAAAGCCCGAGTGGATGAATCACACAGAGCAGTGAGGCTTTGGGGAAGTTTCAGCCTCCGAGTTGTCAGAGCAATGCACAACTTCAGAGATGCCCTTTGCAGCCGAGGTCAGCCCAGATCTGTGTGTTGCATCCTCCAGAAAGCACCCTGCTCCCGCTGTGAGCTCAGCAGCAGCTGCTTACAATGGCTCAGTTTACTCACTCAGATCAAGCTGGAGACTCTCACTTTTGCACATGGAGAATGAAAGTGGCAAAAAGCAAAACTGAGATGTTTTGGGCAAGGAAAAAGTCAGCAGTGCTTTCCCCATCGGCTGTGGAGGCAGGCAGCAGCTCAACACACTGCAGACTCCCCTTTGGGGGGATCACAACGGCTCTGCCTCCATGGAGCAGCGAGTCTTCAGCATGAGCACGTCACCGACAGTGACGCAGAACAGGCTGCTGGAGGTCTTCACTCTCTGGACTGCAGTAGACAAATCTTTCCCAAACTGGTAGGCAAAATCATCCAGTTTTCCAAGCAGAGTGGGGGATGAAGGCAACGGCAGAGGGGCAGTGAAGGACTGCCAGCACTGGGGAATGATACCTTTATCCTGTAAAGATAAGCTACATCCTACAGCAGAAGTAGCAGCACTACTTCACTTGGATGGGATGGGGGTGAAAGGGCTCATGCAGACAGAAACCAAAGCAAAGACTCCTAAGTTCACCCTGCAAGAATTAATTCACTATATTGCCCTCCAGAAAGTGATACTAAGCCCCGTGAGTCACACATGAAACAATTTCTACTTTATAGTTTGTTCAAGAGCAGTTTTCTGAGCAGATGACATTTGAGGTAGAGTATGTTTTAGCTTTTTACTAAGTGCAAGATATCATTAGGTTTCCAGGACAAAACCAATTTTATTTCAAAAGACAGATAAGCAGTTTCTAGAGTTCATTACTCTCACAAGCTTTTCTGACAGTAAATGTAGCTGGTGACTGTTCAAGATGGAAAAGAAGTCCCTTTTATGAGACAGGGAAAAGACACTCAAGTATCTGCTCAGCTTTAAATAGACACTTCAGAAGGCAGCAACCACTTCCAGAGCTCCTCAAACACTTGGGCAGCTCAGTGTCTCTGCAAATTGGGAAACCTATATTTTAAGGATCACTTAATGGGCTGCAGTAGCTCAACAGCTTGTTCACATCCATTCTGGCAGGACTTATTCCATACCCCTTCTGTGGGGAAAAAAGAGCAGCCTCCACAGACTGCAGAGCAAGTTCCCCAAACCTCCTTCCACCACCCACGCTGACAGCCTGGCTCAGGCTCTGCAGGACATCCCTTGCCCCCAGGCAGCCATGTCCCCACCACAGACCAGGAGCCTGGGCTCACACTCGCCCTGCACCGGTCGCTGCAGCTCAGCCCGTTCCCCACGGATGGGTGCTCTGCCCCAGCCCGGCGGTGGTGGGAAGCTGGACAGGGTGAGCTCCAGTGTCTTTTTTGTCTGGAATTAAAACTGCTCATCCAGCAAAGCTACAGGAGAGTTTATGATTACCTGGCATAAGACAAGCTTAAGAGAAGGGATCAGCTGGAATGAGGCAGAAGACTGGGAGAGATGCACTGCCATCTGCTCCTCCCAGAGGTCCAAGAGACCAAGGGTCCCGCACTTTCCCATGCCTGTGGGAGAGGAGCAGGCTCCTGGGCTTGGGCCCTGTCCCCTGCAGAGCTGCCAGGGCTTTCTGCGCACACACAGCCATGAAAAGGGTCAACATCCTGGCAGGTGAATTTGCAATTGCATGGACCCAGAGCCCAGCACCCTCCCAGAGCACAGGCTGAAAGAAACACTGCAGCAGCGGCCGTGCTGCATGGCAGGAGCCACACAGTAGCTTTGCAGTCTTAAAAAAAAATCAGCAAATCTCTTTGCTTTAATCATGTTCATTGAAGTACAGAGCAGCACAGAAATATATCATTAAAACTGATCCGTCTGCCCTGGAAAATTCATCTGATTCCCTTTGGGAGGAGACACGGGGAGAGGTGCAACACAAAAGGAAGAGGGATGGGTTCCCTGCTATTGTCCCTGCTCAGCACCAAGGCTTCGGCTCCACTATAGGAGACTCCTTCTCATCTGCACACAGGCAAATCTCAAAGAGAACAAACGATTTAAATGGACCTGCTTTTATTTCCAAAGAGGAAAAGAATTCCTATTTGTTCTCGGGATCACAATTTTCTCCCCATGCTGCAGAGGATACGAACAAACGAGCAGGGAATGAAAGGGATTAATGAATGAGTGGGACGTGGGCTCCCAGCTGCAGGAGGAAGCGGGGAAGGCAGCCACAATGCGAGGGACTGCCGGAACGAGATAACCCGTACAGCTAGTGTTTAGTATTACAGACACCAAGGGCTCCCGGGGACCCCGTTCAAATGGAGATTAATTAACAAGCATCTCTGAAAGGATTCACTTAAGGGGAAACCAAACAAAGAGAAAGGTAGGAAGGGTTTAAAGTTTAGACCAACCACATATTCCATAAAAAGGGCTGGTTTTGCAGAAGTGAACTCCTGACACTACTGGGTTCCCAGCAGCTTCTGTCCTCCTTGAGAGACGGACCCACATGATGCTAGTTTCCTCCCAAAGTCTTAAAAGCTGCAGAAAACCAAAAAGACATTTGGTATTTACACCAACTGTTGCTCATTTAAGGCCTATTGACTCTCCTGGCTGGATCAGGGACATGTAGCCCTGTGAAAGCTGCAAAACGAGCAAAACTTAAATCTTGTTTTTCCCTTCTGTTCAAGATGTTTTAAGTCAACATCAGCAGATTAGAGGCAAAGTTTGGGATTAAGAGTAGTTTTTAGCCTGGCAAGTGAGCTGGTCTGATTCACATGGCAGTCGGTTCCTGGTACCAATGGCTTCCAATAAACTGCATCACCACACGCTTTGCTCTCAATGCCCCAGGAAAGATTTTTGCTTTGGCTCTCCAGTGCTTGGGAATGATGGGAACAATGAAAGCCACATGAAAGCCATCACAGTTTGTTTGGGTGGGTGAAGCAAGTGACACCACCCTCTAAATCTAAAGAGTTAGGAGTTACCCATCATGCTGCTATACTGCATGAATTAAAAAGCAAGCTTAATTTGCAGATTAGCTATTATAGTCTCTGACTGGATGAGCTTGCAATAAATCACCTGGGTGGGAAATTCCACAGCTATTCAATGACTGTACATCAAGCATGTAAATGTTGGTAAAGAGGTGTCACCTAATGGAGACTGATGTTGGGGAACTGCAGGCCACAGCCAGCAGAAGAAAGTCATAGTGCAAAGCAGGTCAGGGGAGGAGGTGGCAAACGAGAACACAGAGATCAAAATGTTTAGCACCATTCAAATCAGCCTCCAGAAGCCACACGCAAAACCAATGCGGGATTTTCAGTGACCTGCAAATTACAATGGAAACTGCTGGAATTCCTCACAGGCAGAGCTGGGACAGCAGACTGGAGAGGCAAGCCACTGCTCAGGACAGCCCCAGCCTCTCTAGCTTAGGGAGAAGCAATACAGATAGATCTCGAGGGGATTAACCTTCAACCAACAGCGAGGTTGTAGCAGATGGCTTTTGGGTGCCACAAGCCTGGATTTCAGGAGCATCAGATTTCACCATGATCAGCCTAGCTCTGCAAAGCTACTCCCTCGCAGCACCCTCGGGATGGAGCAGATCCCACCAAGCTGCTGATCCTGCACCTGGGCCAGAATACATGCCCCAAGGACCTTGAGGCACACAAGCAAGAGACTCTCCAGCCGAGTCCCACCTCTGACGAGGGGACAGCTGAGTTTTCTCATGAATGCTACCACCCAATGCACCTCTCGCTCTCACTGGGGAAGGTCTGAGCCAGCCCATTTCCACCAAACAGCTGCCCCAGGCAGCAGAGCCAGAGCAGTGACAGGAGAGCATCCTCCATATGACACAGCCTACGCAGAAACTTCTCTTTGCCTGCTTTGGGTGGCTGCAGCCTCACTGCTCAGCGGTGCCAGGCGCTGGCTCCGGTTCTGTTTGGGACTCCGTTTTCAGGGAACCAGATTTTCAGCTTCATTTTTAAGGAGGCTCAACCCAGGGCTACGGAGCATCCAACCCTAGAAACTGCTTTAGAATAGCAGGCCCGAGTGGTTTTATCTTCTCTAAGCCAGGACAAACTGGAAATAAGGCTAGTTTAGAAGTGTTTTTTCACTGTAGCGGGTTTGAAGCTTTGGAGGGCAGTGTCACCCTCAGGCCCACCCGTGGGATGCCTGGCTGACCTCCCCCCGCATAGCACCAGACCTCTGCCCTGCACCACACTGCCTTGGCAGCCCAAGCACTTGCTGCCAGCACAGCACCAGTGCTGCTGGGTTGGGCAGGCCGAGAGGCAGAGGAAAAACCTCCCACCTCCCTGGAGGTGATCCCAAAATGGGCAAGTGGCATTGCTGAGGGAAGGCAGTGCAGTCCTGCAGAGCTGGAGGAAGCCAGGAGATAGCAAAGCACCTCATTCCATCAACACTAACAACACTTGTAGCCTCATAGGTGAGATTTCATTTGCCAGAGGAGCTAGGATTTATTACCACGATCAAAGGACTAGGAACAAATGCAGACACTGTTGGATGGAAGCTGTGAACACTACAGCATTATAAACACTTATCCAGGGCTGAAGTTAAGAGAAGCAGCAGAACCAGGCTGCAATCTGCACCCAGGGCCAGGACCTTGATTAGACCCAGCAGGAGATGTGGATCTTTCTCTAATTCACAGCCACCTCCTTCACCACAGGCTGCCCACAGGGTTGCTCAGCCGCACAAGGGCTGATACTGCCAATTTACACGGAGCAAGCACTTGGGCTCCCAAGAGAAGCTGCTCTTGCTTGACACTGTGTGCAAGCTGCATTCACGCTCAGCCCTGGTGAGCCGCTGGGGAACACCAGGAGCCCCCAGCACCCCCACCACTCACGGGGCTGTCACCCTGCCTGCACTGGATGCATCGAGCAAAAAGCAGCACATTTGCATGGCACAGCTGCCTGCAGCCCCCCATTAACACATCCCATCCCAGCAGCCAGGATCCTGTCACCAGCTCCAGTTGTCCAAAGTTGCAATAGGGTTAGATCCATCCAGTGCTGCTGCTCTGTTGTTTCCCGGTAAGCAGCAGGATCCTTCTCCAGGATGAAAACGGGTCACCACTGAAGTCCTGCAACTGTTGCAGCTCACAACTGCAGGATATCCCTCATGCTCCTTCCCTTTAACTCCCAAACGCAGCTTTTCAGCAGCAGCAGCAGGCTCCCTGATGCACAGGCCACTCCTGGAACAGGGTTTGCTGCATGCATGGCCCCCCATCGCAGCACCAGGATTTGTCCCAAGCCCCATGGTGATGACTAACAGCATCCAGGGATCTCAACTTCTTAACCCAAAGGGTCCTTTCCTGGCAAACCAGCAAGAGTCCCAGCCACAGCCCCTACCTACTTCCCAACACTAAAAGAAACCCAAAAAGGAAATATAGAAAGCCCAAGTTAATATTTATGACTCCTGATTATCTACATTATCAGGAAATTTGCAATGCTGTCAGAGAGAGCTGAGAAACTGTTCCTCCAGCCCCCAGAGAGCCCTGTGAGCCACATCTGGAAGGACTGAAGACAGCAGGGGAAAAAAAAAAAATCATTTTTCACTAGGAAAGAAAAGTTTCATGAGGAATGAAAAGACAACAAAAGTGGCTTTACTGTTGCAGAGCTGCTGAGGAAATGGGGCCAATTACAAAACCTGCCTGGGATTTGGCAGACAGCTGCTGGGAAACATGTTGATTTGAATGGAGAAAGAGAAATTAGGCTGGAGAAATATTACCAGTACAAGAGAGGATCTTTCCGTGCTCTACACCCAAAGCCACTGCAAGTGTTTGTAGCACTTAATCCTTGTCAACATCTGGTTGCATAGCTGGAGCTACGGGTCCATCACCCTGGGGATGGCAGTGACTGCCCAGGGCTCAAGCCTGACCTCTGCCCTGCTCTGGGTGGTTTCAGCCTCATCTTGCAACGGTGGAGCCTTTGTCTCTTCCACCTGTGACTCTGCCCAAGCTCCCTTGTTCTTTAGCACTATACACAGCAGAGAAGCATGTTTTGGTTTTCAGTTGTATGCAAGTTTTGACACGTAGGATTGAGATGATCAATCACGCATTTTATTCTGTGCAACAGCAAAGGTGCAGCTCTGCTACACCAGTACCCAGCAACATTCACTGCTGAACACACAGCGAGGTCCCAGTCCTGCAGGCCCCCAGGTCCCTGCCTCTGGGCCCCCAACACCTCTTGGAGCTGTCTCCTTTTGCCCCTAGGCAGTATTTACCCTTTGGGCTGACACATCCAGTTTATTTACTTGCTTGCCTGGGAGCTGGTTACCTTGCTGCTAGATAGCCAGTTCCCCACAAAAAGCAACTGCATCTTTGGTGTCCACGAGAAGCAAGGGCACCTCTGAAAGGTCTGGGTCTTCATTAGTCTCCAGATGAGGCTGTTTTCCTCTCCAGAGGAAAAAAACTCCAGACAGTTTTCCATCCACAGCAGAAGGGTGAGGTTTCATTAAGAACAAGGCAAGCCATTCCCCAAGCAACACAGCAACCAACAATCACTCAAAGTCACCTCCCAACACACAAAGCTTAATTAAACAAGGTTTCTTCCTCAAAGGCACCACCAGATTTCTGGGGCCATTGGAGAGCCGAGAGAAGAACAGAGCTGCCTGTAGTCCCTGGGGGCTGTGTCAACAGGTCACATTTCCAATGCCAGAGAAAGACACCCCATTTTCTTGCAATTAGGACTCATCAAGAGCAGTGCTTCCCCGAGTGTTTCCCACTCCTGAGCAGTGCCCCAGCCCAATGCTGCTCCGTCCTATGTGCACCCCTACACACACACGGCTCAGACCTGGACTCCCTCCAGCACTAGGGCAAGTACAGAAGGAGCAGCATTTTAGGTGGATAGTAATTACCACGCTCCCTGTGCCCTGCCTTGGAGACCCATTGACTCCTTGCAGCTTGCAACAGGAGATCTGCTTGACCCACACACTTTTCATCTCCAGTTCATAAAAGACAAAAAAAAAATTATTTTATCAGGTGCTCCAAGCCTAGTGCTCCATTTCTCTCTACACCAGACAGACCCACTGGCAGTTTTTCCATCTGCAGACATGTCATTTAAATGGAATTATGCCAGCAGCATGGATCATGCTGTTCCTGTTCTGCAGCCACACTTTGGAAACGGATGCAAACTTATAATATAAAATTCTGACTTTCCTCAGATCTGTCAGTACAGCTCCCTTGGCTTCAGCACAACTGAAGCACTGGGTGCCGCTGAAAGCAGGATCTAGCATACAGCACTCCAGAGTTATTAGCAGTGCATGAATAATCCGGATACAATGCCCTTTTAATGCCAATAGTAGCGATAAAAGTGCAAGAACAGAGCCAGCAGAACTAATTTTTCTGCTCACGTACGAGTGCAGCCTGCTTTCCACGCACCGCCTCCGGCGAGCTCGGCACTAGGGAAGACCACATGTGCTTCTGGTTCATCGAATATGCTCTGGACACCAGAGATTGTAGAGGCCGAGGCCAAAGGCAGGACCATCAGCCCACCCAACTGCACAGATGACTTTCCACAGCCAGCATGAAGAGGCTGGCCAGATGTTCAAGGGTGACCAGGAGCCCCAGAAGTTGGACCCCGCAGCCTCACAGAGCTGACAAGGGAGCCTGTTCCCCACATCCTGGGGTGGGAAACATCTCTTCTCAGCTGACCACTCTAATGGCTGTCACCTTGTCAGCAAAATGAGGTGCTTGGTTTAGTCAAGCTGCAAGACAAGTCTGGCCAACTCATGCCCTCCCATCAGAAGACAAAATGTCCCCCTTGGGGTGGAAGTCATTAGCAGACTGCACTCAGTTGGTCTGATTATGTCCTTCAGAAACAGGCTCTCATTGTGCCTTTTTTTGCAAGACTAAAGTGCTCTTTGCTATCTGGGAAAGTACTTACAGTGTAATTAAGTCACCCAGTCCCTGTTTGATAAGGGCTAAGCAGATTGAGTTCTCACATTCCTCCCTCCAAGGTATTTCCTTCTACATGCCTTCCAAGCTTTCAATATTCTTTTAAAAACCCTGATACGAAAGCTGTACCAGCAATTTTAGCATCTCTGGCCTTGCACTAGCCAAAGGGGGAAGAGATCACCTCCCTGCCCTTGCCCCCCACTCTGTAAGCATTCCTCCTTCCCACCCAGCAGCAAGAGGCAGGGAGACAACCCTCCCCTTCCTCCACCCCCCTTAGAGGCTCCTATATTTCACCCATTCCATTACACTGGTAATATCAGCTGGCTGCAGGCATCCTGTTACAGCACTGCACACTGATAACAGCAGGGTTTCTGTATCCAGGGTTACCTTTGGATGCGTAGGTATAACCAAAGGGCTTAACCTTGCCTGTTCCCACCCCAGATCCTGCTAGGCTGGTGGGACTATTGCTAACCCAACACTGCACATGGTTTCTAACAAAAATCATTGCTCCTAATGCTGTCCCCTGCATGCAGGGCAGCTTGCTAGCAGGTACTTCCAAGGGAGCTCAGGAAGAAACAAATTCAATCTCATTTCAGGAGTGCAACAAGGAGAAAAAAATGTAGTCTCTCTAGATGCATTAGGATAAAGTTACACCTGGCTCAAGGTGACGCTGCACAACCATTCCTGCTGGAACAGCTTCTTGCTTAAATCCACCCATCCCTACAGCTACTGACAGCTCTCAGCAATGGTTGGAACTCAAGAAAGAAGGAAAATGAGGCTTTCAGGAGAAAAACTTTTCTGTTCACCTCAGGGGCATTGCCCTCACTTTTCCAAGTACCCTGTTCAGAGCACTATGTACAAAGATTATATCCCAGCCTGTGCCCCGAGCTCAGCCCAAGCACATCTTTTAGCTTTTAAAGCCTCGTAGGTAGACAGGGAAAGATTCATAATGCCAGTCCTCAGTTCTCCCAACTGAAATAAATGAAATAAAAGCTGCTGATTTAGCTGCACGCTGAGGCGAACTACTCCAGCCATGTCTGAGGCAGTGCACGACTTGGGCGTCTGGAGGATCGCATTGAAGGGCACAGCCCTCGCACTGAGTTGTGCTTCCTGATGCGCAGCAGCTCACAAGCAAGGAAGCAGCTGGCGTAGGGGCCAAGAAGCCACTCCAGGATCAAACAAGGCTGCAGAGGGCCCATTTCCATTATGTCCTCTATTCCCCATTACTGATACACGCCAAACTCTTCACTCTGAAGACAAACACATAGACACCTTCTCCTCATATAAGACATCTTACAGCTACACCTTTCATGCTGAAGTCTCAGTTCTGGTGTTTGATGGAAGCTGAAGCACCTCTTACAAGAGGTTTGGTGGGCTGCAACAACCACCGGGGAACGAGCTCTGCCCTTACAGCTCTAAATCAGAGGCATCTGCCAACTGTTACTGTGAAGCTCCGTGCCCCACAGGACTACCAACAGCAGCAGCTATCAGGACAAACCATTCCCTCAAAGCAGCCAGGAGCTCCCACAGCTGCCCCCTGCTCCCAGGCAAACACAGGCAGCAGGACCCAGCATGGGTCCAAGCTATTAACTTAGTTCAATTTTTAGCAACAACTTTATGCAGGGGGAGAAGGGGAAAGCAGCTTGATTATTCGGGAGAGATTTATGGGACAGTCCCTGCATGTGCAGCAGGAGCTGCCGCATGCAAAACTCATTCAGATGCCCCAGGGCTACTGCACATACCTAGGGGGACTCCACACCTCGCCCAAGTGCTCCATCTAACACATCTGCTGCCAACGTGTTTTTAGGTGACCAAAAGACAGCTTTGCTGGGTAAGATGAAAATTACTCTATCCTTCAGCATAAAGCCTTGTTGAAGAGTAAAGAGCAGGTAGCTGGCTTTACAGGCTGGCCCCAGACCCACACGTGGTTGGCAGAAAGATAACAGCCCTTAGGCATTGAGTGTTTTTCCACTTACACAGCCCTTTCAATGCAGAAATGTACCACTTCTAAAAATCTGCCTTTCTAGTCCAAATGGAATCCAATCACATAAAATACCATGTACACATTTGAGAGAAAAGTCTTAGGTTATAAATTTGAAACAAAAGGGTGTTACAGCCTTGATGTGAGCTCTGAAAGTTTTGTACAATTTCAAATGCAAGAACCACTACTTGGCTGGGAAATTGCCCTAAGTCAAGGTCAGTCCTGTGCAAGTCTTGCAAGAAGTCAGTCTTTAACCTCTACTGAAGGTCCCCAATGGACAGAGCTCACCCTGCAGGATCTCACAAGTAGTGGGACATTTGCGATCAAAAACCCTCTGAGCATCCCATCAACCCCACCAGGCTCCCAGCTTGGCTCCTCAAGCCACACATCCAGTAGGGAGGGAGCCCAAAGGGGACAGATATTAATGGGGATTGCAAGCATCATACTGCTGCAAACCTCCTCCCTGCATTCAGGAGATGCTCAGGAGCAAGAGCTGGGTACCCAGCAGCAGGCAGCAGAGCAGAAAATCAGGGGCTGGTAAGAAGAGAGGCATCAGACAAAGCAGTCAATGATTCAAAGAGGATGCTATTTGTTTGAAGACTATCACATGAAGCATCCTAGCACCCTCCTCCTCAGAGCAGAGTATGCCAGCCTCTCCAACCCACACTGCAAGTGCTTTGCCAGCTGCCATGGGCCAGCTTTCAAGCAGCAGCCCAGTTTTCAGATACCCCACAGCATTATCACAACCAACCTTCCTTCCCACTCCTCTCCTCAGTGCCTGCTTTGTGCCAGCTGCTGGCTGGAAACTCATCCCTTCCCAGCCCATCCAGCAACCATGTCAGTAATTTGCTTCCCACAAGCAAAACAGAAAGCAACATCCTTTTTAGCCTTGCATACAGAGAACAAATCAACACATTGCAGTGCTGTGACTGAAGTTGTCTCGACCCGTCACCATCAAGGTGCTGTAGATGGGACTTGGTGTCCACAGGACTGATTTGTTTGTGGAGCTGTTAAAATATCTTCATTATTCTAATCTTTCCTGTATCACTTGAATTAAAACTTAAGAGCCCAGATGAGAGCATATTATTAGTGCTCCAACTAATCAACATGAAGACCTTCAAAATTCGAGCAGCAGCACAGAAAAGAGTTGCTGTCTCGGGGGCTGCTGGTGCAGACACTGAGCAGCTTTTCACCCTTCCTTAGCACCTTAATCACCAAAGGTTCCCAGCCTCATCATGGTTATGGACAGCCTTACAAGCAGCACACCACAAATTGTTCATCCCATTTGGTTTAAAGCCTGGGGAGCCCAAAACAGGTGAGGAACAGCTTGGGGATTCTCAAGCTAGCAAGACACTGCAGAGCAGACCCTCAATCTCCCCAGTTCCATGCATTAAACAATCTTTCCTCCTTTCCAGTCCCCAACACAAGCCAAAGACACCCTGGGAGTCCCGACTCAGTCACTTGTCTCTGACCCAAAAGCATGTCCCTACCAGGCATCTCCTTTCACGGAAAGTCCAGTAACAAGCAGGAGGTTTTTGAGTGCTTCTCCAGACCAAAGCCCAGGGAAGACATTTCAAAGCACCTGGTGAGTGCAAACACATTGCAGGAGAAGTTATGAAACTTGAGCACAGAGCATAATCCATAGCCTTGGACTCTAAACAGTGAGGGTCTTTTACCCCAACCAGACATCCCAGTGTAAACCTTCAATCTGCCCAAGCGAACTGCAAGCAGGATGCCAAGGCAAATTGAGGAAACAAGAAGAGCTTCAGCCATTCTCTCCAGACAGAAATAATTCAGCTTTTCCCCCAGCCTAGTGCAGTGCATCACCAAGGTAAGAAAGGCTCCTGACTATTTTAATCATTCTTGCTGGATTTGGTCCGTGTTTCCTTGGCTTTTCACATGCAATTAACAAAGTCAGGTTCCAGTAAATGATTTCAAATAAATCCTTGGACTACTAAGAGACAGCAGCTCTAGAAATTCACACAGTGGTGATTGAAAGCATAGATCCAGATCATTACTTGGGGCCTTAGCTAGCTCATTGCATACCAGCAGCCTGCATAGCGATACTCTATCTGTTTTCCTGCTGCAGAGCAAAGCTCCGAGAATTGTGCTGTAGTCTGTAGATGGTAACAGCAAAGTGATTTCTGCAATAAACTTATCAGCAGAGAGAAAGTGAAATTTAAGCTTCTCCATTTCTCAGTCATCAGAAGGCAGCGAAAGATGCCACTGAACCGCAGCACACATGCTGGTTATGTAGAAGTATTAACTGCTTAATCCCCAAAATCCTGTTCTCAAATACAGGGCTTTTTTTCTTAAAAACCTTGTCCTTACACCTCCAAATCCCAGCCCTGACAAGTGACAACAAAGGTTTAGCCCAGAAACCTTCCTCAGTAATCTCCTTTTTGGGCAAAAGTCTCTTTCCAATGCCCTGCCCAAACTCCCAGCTGTAACACCCTGCGGGAACAACCGCAGGCATCACAAGCATCTTACAAGGAATCTGCCAAAAGCTCCCAGGTGAGACTAGAGACCAGGCTGGTCCCACACCTCCCCGACAAGCTGTGACACCTGACACCGTTATCTGCTTTTATCCCAAACCAAGCACTTCAGTGCATATTTAAGGTCTGCCAAATCCTGCTGAAATTGATTACCAAATGCTCCCTTCTTCTGCCCTACTGTAAGAAGTTGTCTATATGATGCTCTCAAAGCTCGGCGTTGAGATATTTTCCACTAGAATATAATTAAGTATAATAATAATTAGACCATTGTACGCTGAACTACTGCTAACCTGCGATAACAGGGTTGTTGAACAGTGATGATATGAGCACAGCCCAGAGCTGAGCGATTGCAGTAACATCACGTGTATTGCAACACACACAAGAATTTAAGCACTTGCCAGTCTTAGGGAGTTTGTAACGTCCTTTTCTGTCCCAAATCACACAGAGCATCTATGCCCAAAACCTCCTGGATTCAGGACACGCTTCACAGGTTCCAACAAAGCTGAAGCGGATGGGCCATGTTACCCACCTCAGACTTTGTTTTCCAAGTGTTACCGTTTGTTGGCAAATGCCTGAGCCATGAACAGCAGAGGCACAGCTGGTTTCTGCAGAGTTACTAAAATATTTCCAAATGCCATGCCAGGAACTGCAGGAGTTGTTAACACAGGGATTAAAGCAGGTAGCTGTACCTAGCAGAGCTGCTTAGCTCAAGCACACAGCACGCAATCCCCACCTGGCTGTGCCTTGCACGCTACACAAGGCTAGAAAAACAATCCCAAGGCCACACTTTCTTCTATTTTCTCAAAAAACACTATGAGCCTATTTACACAAAGTTCATCCAGGAGTTACCCAGAAGGAACTTGGGATGACGAGGACTGCATAAATGCGACTCGGACACTACAGAAAAGGACCAAAAGGGCTCAAACCTGTCCCCTCACACCACGGCTCTCCTTCGCTCTCCTCTGCCCCAGAGCGCTGGGGTCAGCAGTGGGAGGGAGAGCCAGGAGTAAGCTGCCCCCTTCAGAAGAGGCAGCCAGCCCATGTTTTCAATTGTGAGAATCTTTTTACACCTTATCAACATTTTTCCACCCTCAAGAGAAAAAAAGTTTAAAAAAAAAAGAGAAGTGGGCAAAACCACCACACTTACCTGCTCCGAGAGCCCCCGGTCCCCGTGCACAGCGCTGGCGCATCCAGTGTTGTGTCTCTCCAGTCAAATCAAGCCCATTTCCCCTTGGGGTGAGGGCAGCGTCCCACACGAGAGTGAGGACAGTCTTGGCCTCCACAGTCAACCTCCTCCGTGGCTGCTCAACGGCTGCACGTACCACCCAGACAACAAGGGCTGGACCCTGTCCTGCTACCTGGTGCCCCACACCCATACCCTTCCTCCTCAGCAGGCTCCAGGCTCACAGTCGCATCTCCATCCTCATTTCAGCTCACAGGACCCCCTGAGCAGACCATTCCCTCACAAAGCCAAGTTGTGCCACCACTCAGCTCAGTGACTGTTCTTTCACCTCCAAGAGCGTGCAGCTGCCCACCTTCTCACAACCCTGCCACAAAGAGTCACTGCAGAGAGCCCAGGGCAGTCCCCGTCTACTGCTTTTTAGGCTTCCTAGCACACACAGCTGCTCCACTGGAGATACACCACAGTCCCACCCAGAGCAAAGGGAAAAAGATCCCAAACTTAATAAAGAAAAAACAAAGAAAACAAAACAAAAACCACCATAAACACCACAACCATGGTTTCTAGGCAGCTGCACAGAAACTTAATGTTAAAAGCCCTAACTAAAACCCAGAAAAATATCTAAAAAGAAAAACCAAACCCACCTCACCCTCCATTTGTAACCGGGGAAAAGAAAGCACAGCCCCCAGGACCACCCACACCCAGCTGATGAGACTCAGTCCATTAGGGCTGATTAAGTGGCTTCAGCTGGGGAGAACGTGAGTCCCACCAGGGAGGAGGCTCTGCTGCTGCCCCTGTGAGGAACAGGACC
>Ga0065711_1029978_pt1 | contig 34162 bp, 22 predicted proteins | sample Hoacrofraction12_FD_59098 | JGI IMG/M metagenome (GOLD analysis project Ga0065711, IMG submission 59098) | Hoatzin crop microbial communities from Cojedes, Venezuela - Epithelial fraction 12 v2 (version 2) | ecosystem: Host-associated > Birds > Digestive system > Esophagus > Crop | place...
CTGGACAAGATCCTGTGCAGCCTACTGTAGGTGACCCTGCTTCGGCAGGAGGGTTGGACTAGATGACCCACAGAGGTCCCTTCCAACCCCTACTATTCTGTGATTCTGTGATTCTGTGATTCATTCACACCCTTTTCCTGGCTTCCCTTTCCACTGCTCCTCTAGGCCCTAAGGTCAGTGGTTTCGTTGCAGAAGTTCCGTTCTGGTGGAGGGGAGGGGTTGTTTGTTGCAAATTGTCAGCCTCTGGAGTCCTTTGCTGGGAGAAACACAGTGTTCACACTGATGATACCTTCTTCCTCACTCTAGGGTCCACATAGCTCTGGCGTCATTTTCATATTTTTGCTAGCTCACTCTCACATGCTCCTCTTTCTTCATCTTTCTTCATCGGTCTGCAGCTCCATGTTACATCTGAATTTACTGTATACGGTATTCTTTACATATGTTAGGTATTATTTCCTTGTTCTCTTTATTACCTGTGATAGGACTTTAATCCAGCTCTTGGTCTGCATTTCTACACAGAAAAACTGCTTGTTATTGCTGTTCATATAAGCATATGGTTGTACCACATAAAGATAAACAAAAGTAAAGCAAATTAGCCGTACATACCTGGTCAGAGAAATTGCTGTCACAGCTAAAGTAAGTGAAACAGTGCTGCAGGCAGATAAGGAGAAGTACAGACAGACCAAACTAGACAAGTCTCAGTCCTGAGGTCTTGCAAATTCATTACAAATCTCATGTCCTGTTACTAGCAATGTCAGTACTGTATTTCAGGTCTGTACGGTTAAATATGAATGTCAGCTAATAACTGCTTTTATGCAGTCTGTATAAAAGTCATACTGCAAACCTATTTCGAGATAGTGAAGACTTGAACAGTCTCTGTGCTTTATAGATAAAACCATTTACAATTTGGAAGTAATCAGTAGAAACTGGAAATGCATGGAGGTGGGACTGAGACACCTCTGCCCTTGTTCTGTTACCTTTGAAAATATAGGTATCCCAGTATCTTGAATGGGATAGGACTGCTGTAAGTATTACAGTAAGGAAAGGCCTACTGTCAGAATAAATTTGTGTTCAACAGATCTTTGACATGCCAGGCAGATGTCGTACGAGTTGCATGGAGACACGGCATTATAGCCGTGTAGCGTCTGTGTAGTCAGCAATCAATGACTTCACTCTGTATTTGGAGCATCTGTTTTCCCAGTGGTACCAGTGCTGTCTAATGTTCACCATTGTCATCCTCACTGATGGTAAACAAGCTGTACAGGGAACAGAAGTAAGTTTGCACAGCAAAAGTTACTCCATGCACAGATTGATAGGTATTTTTATTTGGAGTTATAGTGAAGATTTGTTCACAGATTCAAAAAATGAGGTTCAAAAGGGGGATTCCCTATTCCTTTGTGTGCAAGTGATATAAATAGGATGAACCACTTTTCAATGTGTCCTTTATAATATGAAGACTCCAATGCAGTCTTCCTGTTTGTACTTCTTCTGTCTGTCTCTTCTTTTTCAGATTGGGTACCCACTGCCCCTAAGCCATTGTATGCTCCAACAGGTTTGGAGATGATGCCGCCATACCAAACTCCTGACAAAGGCACTGTCATTTATCTAGGAGAAGAAGGTGGGAACACCCTGAGAAATTTTACTGTCAGCAGTAGGTAGATGAAGCACCTGCTTTGATCTCCTTTATGAACCTAATTCAAAGCCTGATGAAATCAATATGATTTTGTAGGGTTATTTTAGAGCACTTTGGAATAAATTATTTTCCTGTAGATAAGGAAGGAAATTAATTACACAGCTGTCTCATTATCCATAAGTTCTGCTTATACTGTTAATTATCACAGAAGTCCAGCTCAGCTCAAGCCATTGTTCTCAGTGAATAACAGTATGAACCAGCCTAAAATGAGTTTGTTGGGAAAATATGAGTGGAGAAGATAAATTAACAGCCCAAAGAGAAAATGAGAGAGATGAGAGCTGTGTTACTGCAAGACCAACACTAAAGTCTGTGTTGGGAGAATGTTTTATTATCTTGTTTGCTATAGTGGTTTTGCCAAGACTTATAACCAAAATCTGGCCAGACTGGATCAGTGCTTGATTACAAGTTCCTAAGTCTGGCAAGGATTAACTGGACAGAATTCAAGGGAGTTAGTTGCACGATTCCACCATTACCAGTTGATGATCAGAGCTTTTTATTCTTTCCTGTTTTTGCTAAGTTGATCCAGTTGCCTTGGATGAACTTGGAACTTCTGGCAGTTGTTGATTTTTGTCCTCGGCTATTTCTACGTAGATAAGAAAGGATAATAATAGTTTTGCAATGCTAGGATACCCAGATGTGGCCACAAAATTTTCAGAAGCACAAAACTGAAAGGGAGCTGGCATACTTCTTGAGATCAACACCATTGGTAAAAGCTCACAATATACTGAAAAGCATTGGTACTCTCTGACATTATGTTTATTTAGAAATTAGCTACTTCTGCAGTAGGGTGTATTACCTGTCACTAGCAGGTTGCTACATTTGGTGGCCAAGAAAACTGGTAACTGCTGTGTGGCTAGGAAGGAGCCTCTGTCCTCTGCAGCTGGACCTGCTAATTTATTGCAAGGGATAAGATGTGGAGGACCACTCTGAATGACAGCTCCCCGCCTTTTGGAAAACAAGGACAGTGATTTCTGTTATGTTCCTTTAGTTGCTGTTCTTTGAAAATGCAACTTCCCATGTCCTTTATTACTGACTTGAACTTCATGCACAGGTGACTGGGAGCGGTTCTTTTTTCAGCCTGTACAACTCTCCAGTAAAGTGTGTATTTTGGTATCATGGTTCTCAGACTTCGTTAATGAAACTTTCCAACCGAGGAAGGGAAAACTGCTGGCTTTAAGTATGGCCAGTTCTCCCTCCTGCTCCTGAGGAATGATGTTGTGCCAGTAGGTACAGGCAGTTATCAATTCCTCGGCTAGCAAACATCAAGCAGCAGCAGAATGTGAATGTGCTTGCTATCACTGTGAAGACTGTATCTAAAAATACGGATAGCAATAGTCGGTATTTTTGACTACAGGGTGAGTTTTTAAGTGACTGTAATTGTACATTCACTGCCTTAAGTGTGCTGCTTTGCCCCCTACACTTGGGTTTGGCTGGTAGCAGGACCATCAGAGACCTTCAAAGCTCTGGATCCTTTACTTTCCCTTCTCTGCTTGCACCAGACTCCTAGTACAAATTGGGCTGCTGGGCACTGCAGCCAGCTTGGGGACAGGAGCAGGTGGGAGGAGGAGGAGAACTTTGGAGCCCCATGCAGTTAATCTACTTCTTTCTGTTCCTGGGACAGAAACCCCCAGCTTGGTAGCTTTGCCATCAAAATTATATAGCAATAAATGCAATTTTTAAAACCCTAAAATCCTCCTCACAGAGAAATTCTGTAGGGTAGGACAGGGATCTGCATTATGCAGATTTATGCCCTGAGTGCCTCGGACTGGCATGCAATGAGCCATCGCATCCTGTGGGAGACAGCAGCAGCAATCTCCTGATTCCCACACGGTTTCAATTTGAATTCAGCGGGAGATGGGTGTTACTGCCTGTCTGGGAACTACCTGCTGCTGAGTTCCTACGGACCCTCCTAAAATCTTATGTGGGAAAGAAAAATACAATCCAATGGTGACTCCTATGCAGAAAAATTAAAATATCATGAGAGAGACCTCAGATTTTATGCATGCATTTTGTTCTATAGCATTTGACTAGTACAGATGTTTCCAGAAGCAGTTTTACTGGATGAATTACTGAAACATTTTTCTTCGTTAATGTTAAGGAAGAGCATGAAGAGGAAGGGAAGGGTAGAGAAACTGGAAATTAAATTCCAGCTAAGAAGAAAGTAATTATTCAAGTAGGTATCCCAGACAGCAAAGCTAACAGTCCTTCTCTAATGAAAACCCCCATGGTTCTGTAGTAACTTCAATAATGAAGAACAATACACTGAATATGGCATGTTTTGTGTATGGCAACAGTGATTCAAGGAATGAAAAAATTACTTCTAGGAATCGTGGCTTTACGTAACTTCCCTGAGTAGTACTGTGAGGGCTTTAACACTACAGGAGAGAATAAGACAGATAGACTGCTGCAGGATAAATCTTTAGCACAGGCTCAGTCAAGGAAGGGCAGACACAACTCTGATCTGCACGAGGGCTGCTGTGCAGCTTTAACCCTGCTGTGTAGTACAGGGTCAGTCCCCCTTATCTGACAGCATGGTAAGGCAACTGCCCAACCAGAAAAGTCAATTCTTGCTGATGGCAAATCTAGAGTTTCTGTTTTTTAATGAACTATGGTAATGAAGGTTGTAGTAAAAAGTTCAGTTATGCCTCTGTGAGTGTCTCATCTGAGGAACAGTGAATGAGACAGCAGAACAGAGCAAAAGGGTCTACAGGCTCAAACTGCACGCTAAAAGTGATGTGAAAAAATCACTTGCAATGTAAAAGTGAATGCTGCTCGGTCTTGTCATCATCTTTTTCACTTCTAGACTAGAATAATTGAATACAGAGATTTAAAAACAAACTGATGGCAACAGCTGTCAACAACATATGATTTCTGACTAGAGAAGTTGCCCATTTGACTGGTGAAAAGACTGGAGGGAGCCGAGTCCTAGAGTCTTTCCACCTAACTCAGTTACTTTGCCTAAGTACAGGATATGAATTACCCTTTGCTCATGCAGAGAGACACAGGCATCTGCAAGACACAGTCAGATCTTGGACTGGCTGAAATCCATAAGGTTAAGTGGGAATGGGCAACAAAACCTGTGTATAATTTCTTTAACGCTTACCTAAGATATGCTTTGAAGTTCAGCTTCATGCGGTTGTCTGTTTCTAGAAAGAACTTGCAGAAGAATGCAGGTATTCCGGAAAATGACTCAGACAGAAATGAAAGACATCTGTTCTGCTCCTTCCCCTAGCTAACAAAAACTCCTGCTGTATGTATTCCCGAGTGAGAGGTCTCTGCCCCCTGAAGCAGATCCTCCATCAGAAAGGGGACAACACACTGATCTTCGAAGCACGGTTTGAGAGTGGGAATTTGCAGGAGGTGGTCAAAGTGTAAGTTTCTAATCCTTTTTTATTAAGATAGAGTTATTATCAAAGTTGTTATCAACAGCCTGCTATCAGTTTCTAAGCAAGATGTGTTACTCTGGTTTTGTAACTTGTTTTACATTAGTTGAATACACTTCAAACGTAGTTTCAGGTAACCTTCACACGAAATGGTCTGATAGCCATTCCATACCACTGAACATTTTCTATAGGTGATAATGACCCACACAAACTCAACATCTTTTCTTAAGCACCTCCTTCTAAAGCATTGTGTGGAGAACATTTTAGAAGTCCTAGTTATTATTAAAAGTCCTAATGAAGACAGCAGTTGCATTATTGACACATTCGGTGCAATTAGGCATCTTTTCTTGGCAGCTGTATAGACTTTGATTTATGACAGCACAGATCAGATTTGCACCTGCTTCACTTCAGGGTGCTTTTTCATGGCAGTCCGCAGTATTTGACACTGCATCGTGCTACAGTGCTAACCACCATCACAACTGTTTGTCTTCTCTCTGCCTAGCAGCAATGAATTTGAGTACCAGCTGACCCTGCGCACCGACCTCTACACAAGCAAACACACACAGTGGTACTACTTCCAAGTAAGCAATATGCAGGCGGGGATGCCCTATCGCTTCACTATTGTCAACTTTACCAAGCGTAACAGCCTATATAAACGTGGCTTGCGGCCACTGTTGTACTCAGAAGTCGATGCTAAGAAACACAAGGTTGGCTGGCGAAGGACTGGAAATGAAATCAAGTATTACAAAAACAATGCGGGCCGAGGTAGACTTCAATATTTCTCACTCACTTGGACGTTCCAGTTCCCTCATGACCAAGACACCTGCTACTTTGCCCACTGCTATCCTTACACCTACTCCAACCTGCAGGAGTACCTGGGGGCCATCTCTAATGATCCAGTGAAGTCCAAATTCTGCAAGATACACGTCTTGTGCCATTCACTGGCAGGAAACACAGTGTACGTTTTAACTATCACCAACCCCCCCAAAAGCGGCAAAGGCACCGAGAGGAAGGCTGTGATACTAACTGCGAGGGTGCATCCAGGAGAAACTAACAGTTCCTGGATAATGAAGGGCTTTCTGGATTATATTCTTAGTGATACAGGCGAAGCTCAACTCCTGCGGGACAATTTTGTCTTCAAAGTGGTACCCATGTTGAATCCGGATGGTGTGATTGTGGGAAATCACCGCTGCTCTTTAACAGGTCAGGACTTGAACCGAAAATACAGGTCTAACGTGAAGAAATTGTATCCTTCTGTCTGGTATACCCGAAACATGATCAGAAGGTAACCTCATTTTCTTTCCCTTTAGAATAGATTATTTTCCTTTCCACTGTCTCTTTGTTAGTGTGGCTTCTCTGTGTCCTTATTGTTTTGGTATTGTTTACACCTTTGACCTGTACACAAGCCTTTCTGACTGTTTGTAGATGTTCAGTTGCATTTCAGAGTGGCTTATTTTTTTCTTCAGTATTGTGCAGGTTTTCCTTTAATATCCTTTCTCCGTTCCTGGTAATGTTATATCGCCAAAGTAAAAAAGTTTTCGTCAAAACATTTTCAGCATATTTCTCTCCACTATCCTCTGCCAAAATCTACTTATCAAAGTCTTTATTTGTTTCATTTTCTTCTTTTCTGGCATATAACCCCATCCTAGAATGAAGTTAGGTTCAGACTAGATCCCAGATGCCCAATTGACAGTGAAGATTGCCGAGTTTACTGTATGTTTTACTAAGGTTGGATTTCATATGCAGACTTCCAGTCACAGAGACGTTGATATGCTGGGTATAAAACTAAACTTTCGGATATTAAACTAAACCTTCAGCTAGAAACTAAATCCGTCTGGGTTAACTTCTGTAACAGATCAATACAAAAAAGACTCTTGTGCAGAAAGCCAGTGTCAGAATTAGTACTTTTAATGGTTTTTATTTAGTTACAGCCTGTTTTAAATAAGATCTTTGTTCTTTCAAATAGATGTTTTGGCATATAAATCCCTAGCTTACAGGGGATGAGCACTGCGCCTCTCCTTCTTTTCCATGAGAATTCCTGTCTCTGTGTTACTGTATGGAGACAGCCTGCACTTGTGAGTAAGTAGTATTAACTATGTCTGCTGAAGTGCTACTGACCTTCAGCCCCATATTCAGCTACTGTCAGCTGAGACAGATATGTTTATTACTGCTTCCTTCTTAGTTCCAGCTGGGATTTCCAGCTCCCGCCAAGAGTGAAGCCCCAGGTGACACACTGTGGTGCCATCACATCTTCCCTGTAGAGCTCTGCTTAGACATGAATTGGACGTTGGGGGTGTGGGTTGCTAAACTCCAATGTGTGTACCTCCGAATTTTCTTTAAAAAGTTACTTAAGCAATAATACACTGCAGAATCTTGGCACATAATAAAGATTGATGTCTCCAGTTTGATAAAGGAAAGAGTATTCACTGCTCTTTATGCTTCAGTCTCATAATTGTACAGCATGTATTATTCAATGCAGTAATGAGTGAGCAGCAGGTAAGAATAGCAGGTTTCAGCTGTACAACACGCTTGTGTGCACATCTACAGAGCTGGGCGTATGTATCTGAGCCTGAGAAAACAAACACATGGACAAAGGCTGATGATGCATACACTCGTATCTTATTTCTGTGCAATGACAAGTGTCTTATTCTGGACAGAACTGAGCAGCTTGGTACTAATCTAGCACACTAAAGGTTTAACTTAGAATTCAGAATATGGAACTTGTGTTGATTTATTGCTCTTTCGGTTACACATGAGCTTCAGTGTAATGTATTGTCTCAGACTAGTTTCTGAGGTGGAGGAAAAACAAACACTTTTAATAAATACATCTATGTTGTCCCGTATTACAGAGTGATGGGAGAAGATGATGTTTTTCTGTATTGTGACATCCATGGTCACAACAGGAAACAAAATGTCTTCATGTATGGCTGTGAGAGAAAGTGGCAAGCAAAAGCACCATACGTGCATCCACGTGTCTTCCCACTCTTGCTGAGCAAGAGCTGCCCAGATAAGGTAAGCAAATGTCTGGTTAGAAACTTCCTCACCTAAAAAGTCAACCATCATCTGGGATCCCTAATTTTTTGTTAAGGTATCACATTTACTAAAAGACTGCATTTCACCCAGTAAAATAATTTTCAATTGGCTAAAACTAGAAGTGGTAGGAATATGAAATTTTAACTCCTTTGAAATTCCAGCACTCCAAAGTGTATCATGCTGAATTGGGAGATAAAGTTAGCATTTTTAAAAGATTTTTTTTTTTGTTAAGAATAAGAAAAGGCAATATCAAAGTAACATTGCTGTAACAATGTAAAGACCTAACATTAAATATTGTGTATTCATGTATTAAATGCAACTTTAAAATACATTGTAGAATTAAAAACAAACAAATGAGCAAATAAGGAACTAAAGAAGAAAAAATGTTTCTCCAGGTTTACTCTTTCTGAAAATTTTCCAGTAAAAATTATGTCAAATTCACCATGTTTGTGTAAGATATTTCAATTAGAAAAAAAAAAGGAAATTATGACTTTTAAAATATGTCATTTTCCAGCAAACTCTGACCGCAGTAAACTTTTGAACCAGAAGGGCTGGAAAGGCTCAGGAATAAAGTAACACACAAGTTAACCTACTAGATGTCATTGCATGCTTGCAGCTAATGCTGTTTTCCTCAGATATCAGTAAAGAGGTGATTGTGGGTTCCGTATTGGTTACATCAAACTGATGGTCTATTTACTCATGAGAGAGGAGCTATTCCAACTTTTTAGTAAATATGCATGTTGGTACATAACAGGATTTGTGGTAACTCAGCTGGTCAGCTGTCTATATAGGATCATTTAGCAACTGTAAGTACAGCCACATAAAAAATTCTTTGCAGAAGTCTCAGAAATCCTTGAAGTAAGACAAACTTTTAATCAAAGGGCCATTATTTCACCTACATCTCCGTTATACCATAAATAACAGTATGCTATATTGTGCAATATTCAAGTAAGGTAGAGTGAAAACTCACAATTGTTGACCTGGTAGATAGGATTTTAAAAAACTTGCAGGGTTAAAATTAAATTATTGCATCTGCCTACATACTTAAAAAGTTAATGCTTTACCTGTCCTTTAAGTTCTCATTCCCAGACTGCCGTTTCAGAGTACGAAAGAGCAAAGAAGGCACAGGTCGAGTGGTAATGTGGAAGATGGGCATCAGCAACAGCTACACTTTGGAAGCCTCTATCTGTGGCTCTAAGTTGGGTGAGACAATTCCCTGTAGCTGTTTCGTGGGAATCCTCAAACAAGACCTTTACTGTTGTTTTTTCATGGAGAATGGTAGCTTAAGCTACCGTCCCCTTATTGGTGTGCTGTCTGATGATTTAAGATAAGAGCTGGAAAAAAACACTGAAACTAGGGCATTCAGCTAGCAACCTTTCAGGCCACCACTGGCATTATTGCGTATGTATCATGAAACAATGGCGTTAGTGGATGGCAAATTAAAAGCAGTAACTGAAGCCAGTTGCAGTTTTAGGAAATTTTGTAATAGTGAATAATTTAACTATGCATTATAGTTAATCCCCTCTGAGTGGATAGATTTGGGCATATAGGTGAAATAATTATCTGTAATATCATCTGTATAGAACTCTGGCAGTCATGCACCTATCTGGCAACTGTCAGTGAAAGATACGTGAGTCTGCAGTCAGCCACCATCCTGAAATACCACAGATACCCAGGAGTCTGCAGGATGACTTCATTTCTGTCTTGCTTCTGTTGATGCTGCAGGCTGCAGGCAAAGCACCCATTTTGATATGAAAGACTTGGAGTCAATAGGACAGCATTTCTGTTATGCTCTCTTGAACTACTGTGTTCATAACAAGGAGGTAAGGAAAGTCCCTCCTAGGCCTTTTCTCCTGCCTCAGTTCATCCTACTGTGACAAAACGTACTCTGTAGGGTTATAGCAATAATAAATTTGATAATGGCTTTCTTTAAGCAGTAAACTAAATTTGTGGTGTTTCTTATTATTATTTGTGCCTGAAGGAACACGAGAAAGTAGTGAAGCACCAAGCCAGAGTGAACTCCAGGGTCCTGAATTCTGATGTGTTAGATTGGGATTCCAGGTAACTTATTTAGAACCATTCAGATATGCCACAGTTTATTCTATGTTCTCTGCACCTCATGAAGAGTGCCAGAGTAAATATTAGAAACGTTACTAAAATTAGAGTTTTAATTGTCACAGTCCTTAATTTAACACTCCTTAAAAGATTGCATACAAATCTCATATCCAAACCTTAACAGCCAGTTCTTTGGAAGTAGAGCTCTGTATCTACCCCAGGTGGCCTTCCTGAGGGGAAATGAAACTGCTTTGGTGCAGAGCTTGGTCTGTTGCATCATTTAAATCAATATGCTTTCTTTCAGCCTTACCGTTTTCAGAGCAAACTAGCCACAATATAAGGTATATTGTTTTGGTTTTGTGTAGACCTAATTTCATCAATGATGGAAGGTGCTAGTCTGATTTTGTTTAGCCAAAGGGGTTGAGTTCAGGGTAATTGATAGCAGTGCAAGAATCTGTACGTTGACCAAACAATACACCTGTTAAACATGATCTGCTCCTCCTGTGCCAGTGCCGACTGGGAGTGACTGCAAGACCAGTTGAGCAGCTGGTTTGAGAGAGGTGGTCCTGTGGTCATTTATGAGGAAATAAAACTTTTGTACATTTCTTTTTTGGGGAAACATTAATAACTTGGATCTATCTCATCAAACTTTAGACGCCTGGAGTATAGAAATCAAGAGCTGAGCTTCACAACTGGTGCTGAACTGCAAGAAAATAAAAAGGTTCACAAGGCCTTATTATGTCATCAGAGAACTAGCAGAAGGCTCGCTAGGAGCAAAGAGGGTGATGTTCTGGGAGAGAATTTAGGAGGGGAGGGGAAAGGTGTGTGAAGCAGAACTGAAAGAAACCTAGGTAGAAGCAGCAGATGCCATCTGGATAAATCACACCTCTTTCATTAACCGAGCTTTCTGTAAGATGATGATGCCCACTTTTTGCAGATTAGCTGTAGGTCTGTAAAATTAACATGTGGATCTGGAAGACAGGCATGTGGAAAGCACATTTACATCTCTACAGCTAGGGTTACTACAGAAAACAAGTGCGAATGGTTGGAATGAATGCTGCAAAATACTGTTTGCCATCACCAAATTTGGAAATTAAACAACACAATGCTCGTCTTTCACAGCAGCCAAACTTCTGACAGTCCAGACTCCTGTGATCTTGATGCACATCAGCTAAAACTAGGTGCTGAGGTATGCTGTGACTTTTTCTCGTGTCTTTACATCTGTGTCCTGAATGCCACTGGGGAAGAATCACTAGAGTTTAACAGGCTCTATTTTGAAGAACCTTAGGATTAAGTCAGTCAGAATAGCAGTTAACAAATCACTAGCCCATGGAAATACAGTCCAAATTAACAGTACAAAGCTGTAGTATTAATTTCCCTATAGCTTCAGCCGGTTTGTTCAGAAGGTGGTGGTTTTGTACCAAAAGAAGGTGGCTTTCTACCTGTCAGGTTCTACAGTACAGCTGAGTAAGCAGAGGTAGGGTCAGGGTGAGGAGGGCACCAGCTTTAAGCACAGGAAGTATCCTGCCAATGTACGCTGGTGTCAGCCGTACTTTGCAGGTACCCAGTGCAGAGTGTTCAGGAGTTGTGTTCTCCTCTCACACACACAGGCAAGTCATCACACTGATGCTGAGTGCTGTCAGCATCAGGCTATCCCACTGCCTACTTCTAATCTCATAGGCAAATGTAGCCCCAGATTTAAAAAAGTGCTTTCACTGGAGAGCAGTGAGACATTTTATTGTCCTGAAACCTGTATTTCCTTGTTTTGGTGAAAAGAACAGGTTGAAACATGGGGGTTTTTTTCCTTGTTTACTTGGTGTTTATTTCTTTGGTGCCTGTGATTACCATAATATTAATCAAGATGTTTTCTGTAGATAAGCAAAATGAACTTTTGTGAATGTATTACCTTTAGAAAGTTTGTGGGTGAATTTTAGCCAACAATAATTGTTCCTGTAAATTGTTGCTTCCTGTTTGTGACATAAATACAGTAAACGAACAGGAGTAACGGGGAAACTAGTACCAAGACTGTGTATTAAGAGTGTGTAAAACTGAAGTGATCCCTGTAACACTTTACAAAATACGCAGGCAGGGCATTTTAGATGACTGGGCTGGCATGATTTGGAGTTTTAGATCAAGTTTCAGAGATGATAGTTTGAAACCTAATGTAGTCAGATAAGCTCTGGTGAGTGCACTTGTGGTGAGAGAGGCTGCCACAGACCCCTTTACATGCTCTGCCCCTCCCTGGAGGCATTTGTCCCTGGAAGGACATGTTTGTGCCAAGTCCAACAGTTCCACTTAGTCCCACTGTCATCCAGAGTTTAAGAAACACTGCAGTGTTTTGTACTTAAGGAAGGTGAAGTCCAGACAGACTTTCCACGAACTCAGCCCACCTGGGGGGTACTAATTTCTGATGGAAGGGCTGCAAGGGTGGCGTTGACTTTTAGTGTTTTAATGTTTATCCACACCTTGAAATTTTTTCCCCTATTCTGTTCAGCGCTTGAAGAACCAAACAGGAATTTCCATCACTGATGCCATGGTATTTCCAGGACTATATTAGTTACAGAAGGTCAGCCATAATGGGTTGGATGAAAAGTCTCTTTTGCATGGTACAAGAACTGGTAGCAGAGAGTTGATGAAAGTACACAGAGGAGGGATGAGTTTTGAGATAATTTTTCCTGAATGTGCCCTCTGTCATGTTTGTTCTTATGATGCTGCCTTTGGAATTGAGTTTATTCATATGTGGATGCTAATCCACATGCACACATTTCCCGGTGCTGGATTTAAAAAAAAATATTCATGAAAACTTTAGAATTAAAATGGTAAGTGGACTCTAAAGTTAGCAGCATTTTCTGGTTAACACGAAGTATCCTGGACCTTTTAGTACTTCTCAGCCCTTCATCCTTTCTTGCCCTACCTCCTCTTGTCTGGCTGGCAGTACACCTGTGGGGGTGTGACATGGGGCTGGCAGCTGTGAGGACTGACAACTTGAGAAAAATTTGCCTAAAACTCTGAGCCTTTCAGCTTCATTTGATACAAATAGCCTTATTTGTGTCAAAACACTCACCATGCCACTCAGTGGGATTGATTCCAGGGTTTTTTTTGACGTCCGTAAGCGCTGTTTCCTTGTGGTCTATAAATGGTACATACAAGCAAGGCAGGCAGGTTTGCGTAGTGTCTGTGACTAAGCTGTATCCTGAGCAGTCTGCCACATAACTCTCATTCGTAACTGCTTATTGCAGAACATCTATGCATAGTATTTATCCCGAGGATTGGGATTAAAAGGCCCTGTAATGAGATTTATACAGATGACATGGGAGATGTGGAACCCTGTGGGATAATTGTGATTTCAGGGGACTTTCAAACATAAAAGAAACATCCAAGAACAAAGAAAGGCAGGGATGCCTTCCTAGAAATGCTTGATAAGAGCCAAACAGGACCCACACGAGAGCATTTGTTAAAGCTTAATTACTTCAGGGTCTGTGCTAAATAATGGATTAGCATATTCCTCATCCTGACAGACTTTTCATACAATGTGATGAGCCATTTAACCGCTTTCTGTCCTCCCGTGTCTCCACTTGCCACATTCATTGTTGTGTATTTCTTCCATTTATATCCTTCTGATGTTCAGTCCCTGCTGTGACCTGGTTTAACACAGTAATCTGATAGGAAACAAACCCAGCAAAAAGAATGAGGTGGTTTTCTGCTGGGTTAATGAGTTAAATCAGCTCACACAAGATTTTTTGAGCATCAGAGTCAGTTTAAGGGATGCAGGAAAACACTATCTAGGAGCAGGGACCAAAGTGGCAGGAATTGGAGTCAGGGATGCAGGACCAAAAGCAAAGTAAAAGATACTTTCTTCTTCAGTAGCAGAAAGCCCTTAGGAGATCTCAGTGGTCTGTGACACCACAGCTTTAGGTGATTATTCAAATCTCTTTATTTTAAAAGTTTACTTTAGAAATTAGTCACTAATTTAATACACAGTAAAGAGGAGGCTTTTCCAGCAGAGATCCCTCTGGGTGCAGAGCCCAGTCCATCACGTGACTGTTCGAGGAGGGGATGAACATGTTCAGGACTGAACACAGCTTTGGCCACGTAAGAGCATGATTCTGTAAGGGTATGCCTGCCAGTACCTATAAATACCAGTATACATTGCAAAACTGTTATTTGAGTGGAGCTTCACTAGGTCCTCTTCTGTAATTTCTGTGCTGAAACATAGGTAAAGACATCTTTCATGCAGTGAAATTGTATTAATTGCACTTGTGCATCTTTCATGCAATGAATTAAAGCACTTTTGCTGAATGTATACTAGGAGCAAAACACATCAGAGTGATATTGTTGCTGTGTAAAGAAAGTAACAACAGTTTATCAAATGAATTTGAAAGAACAATACATCACAATTCCTGCAAGAAGTTTATTTCTTTTGTTCTTTTCATGGTTATGTGCATTTTCCCATGTGGATCTACTTCAGTGACTGATTAAGATTATTAGATCACAAGACTTACCAAAATTTCTATTGTTCTTGATGGAAGTTCTTAAAGGCATTTGAAAAAGGTGAATAACAAGGGATACCACAGGTACAGAGTTTTTGACAGAAATTAATGCTGAAACTAATATTTTTATGGGTAATATTCTTTTTATGTACATAAACATTATAATACTGGCTGCTTCATTAATGCTTTAATTGGTTCAATAGGTAGACCAGTGCTTCCCAAGCTTTTTGCATTTTGTGCCAATCTTTATTTTCAGAAGCCCCAACATCGGAAAAACAGAACCGTGGCAATTAGTACTACTGAGAAAGCCTGGCTCTCCAGGTTCCCAGACTAAAAATAAACAAGCCAAACTGAGTAGGAAGTGAGGTCCCTTGTCAATGTGATATGTTTGTGTCCAGGTTCATAAATATTTGCTGAACAGAACAGCATAAGGAATTCAATCTTGAGCAGCTTGCTTACATGTGTTCCTTCTGGCATTGTGATTATCATTTTTATTTGCAACTCTTTTTTTTTTTCTTTGTAACTATAATATTCCCTCATGAATCAAAATGGTTATGTACTATTTTCTGTGCAGAAAAAAAATGAAACATCAGGAGAACATTTTCACAGCATTGCTAAAGATAGAAGTAACGAAAGCAAAAATGTGAGTATTTTTCATATGTGCTCTTTTTCTGACAACTTAATTCAATGACTGTAACTTTAGACAATTTTGTCACCAAAATCTGCTGACCTAGAATGTTCATTGCTCTTTATTTTTCATCCATGAATGAAGTATCAACATCAAAAAGTCTGGGATGGAAAAAAATTGTAAAATTATGTCTCATTAATATATTATTTGATACATTCAGAGCTTTCTGTCAAGGAATGTGCCCGGGAGCTGGAGATTATACTAGCTCTTCTTCAGTCTTCAAAACTCCGAACACCTCACTCCCTCAACTGAACCTGTTTGACTTCTAGTTTCATTGAAGAAGATTTTTGCCAAGTCCATTAAAACATTTTCTGTTGTGTTTTCCAGTCCAGAGAGTGCTGTGAAGAGAAGAGAAAGGGAGAAGTCACAGGACATTCTAGGGAAACAGGCAGTAAATTTTTTAATTGACTCTGAGATCATTACCAAGCCACAGTTCTGAAATACTTGTGCTGGCAATATTTGTAAAGCTGCATCATGTCCCTTCCTAACATTCAGAGTGTCTGATTTGGTACTCAGCATTAGCTGGCCTAGCAACTACCATGGCATTAAGTTTATTAAAAGGTCATTGTCAGAATGGTTGGTATAAGATCTCATCTTTTTTAAAAAAGTCACTTCTCCATTATTGCTGTTCAGCATCCTACATAACTGTTGAGAAAAATGTAAGCCTCGTTGTAGTTCACAAACACTTGAAAATCATAGGTGAAAACAGTGGAGTCAAATGTTATGTTCCTCTGTTCATGAAAAGGAATTTAACATTAGATTTTTTTTGTAATGCTGAGCACCTAACAGCTTGCAAAGTGAACACAAGTTGCTGAGTTTTCTGAGCTTTGAAAATCAGGCCAAACACTGAATGCCTAGCTTGCCTTCTGCTTAAAAAGAAAAAAAAAAAGAAAAAGCCTGATCTTTACATGTTAAATGTTTCCCACTAGTTATTGAACCCTTACCAAGCTTCCTCTGTCCTAACCTAGTGTACACTCCTTGAACAAGCCATGAAGTGCCTGATCATAAAGATGATAGTACCTTTTTGTCATTCAATCTTTTGGGACTTAATAATATTAAGAATTCGTTCGTGTTTCTATTCTGTATCACAGACTCAAGGCCTTGAAACTCAACATAAGATTTTTCAGGTACCTGACCCAGTGAAAAAAGGTAAACATTATATGTTTAATTCCTAAAATCCCAATAAACCAGTTTTTTTTCTATAATCTCAAACCTCAGTAAAGAGTATGTCCCAAAAAGATAAGTACAGAGTTCTTTGGCTGGGATTTCACTCAGTCTCAGCATTTGGAAGAGATCATTTTTCTTTTAATTTAAACTGTCTTCATCAAGTTATTACACTCTGCTTTACTGCTTGGGAATGGTCTCGCTGGAGAAAAATGGAACCCGAGGCAAATTCCAGAGAAGTGAAAAAATATTTGTTCCTTTTGGCAGCAGAGTACACACATTTGTAATAACGTGCTCATGTGGTCCAGAGAGACTAGAGGAGAAAAACATTCATTAAAGTCAAACAAGGCAGCCCAAATCCTGGGCGGAAAATTGAGATGAACCAGAACTTTTTGGTTTTAGTACAGACGAAATGGGAGAAGCAAATGTGGAGGCTAAGGAAACAGAACTGGAGGACTTGTGTCATTGCAAGCATGAGGAAATCTGGGAAAGATTTAGGTGTCAAATGAGCAAGTAGCTCAACATGAGTTATCTTCATACTGTGCCACGAGGACAAATACAGTTCTTACCTATGTGAAAACAGAAGGAGGGAAAAGCTTTCTTTACTTCTTTGTAGAACTTCTCTGAGACTAACACTGAATTACCTTGACTATTCTGGTGTCACCATTATTTAAAAGAATTTTTTTAAAAAGAATACAAAAGATAACTCCAGAAAATTTAAGAACCAGAGACAACCTCTTGTCATGACACTTAAGAGAATTCAGCCGCTTTATGATGAACTGAGACTTTATGGGATGAAGATTATCTCCTAAAATATAAGGACATTCTTCAGTAGAGCAGTTCAGAGTAGCAGATAACCTCAGTCGGTGCAAAATAAAGCAGAGGAGCTGTGACTGCAGTTGATAAGAGATAAATCTTCACTAGAAATAAGAGACACATGTTTTGGCAGGGAGTCGGAACACCCGTTAGTGCAAACTCCAAATGTAGTGAGTTTCTGTCTTGCTTCCATCAAACACACAGTCTACAATAGGGTTCACAGAAAACAGAATAAAATTCCTAGCCTGTTTTTCATGGTAGGTGAAATAAATTATGAGATAATCTGTGCTTCTTTCAGGTCTTAAAAATCTGATTTTTGTAAACTTAGAATTTTAATTTTTGACATGAAAACAGAATAGGCTTCTTACAGGAACACAATTTATTACAAGGTAGGGTTTGGTAGAGTTTTTGGCAGCATTTTAGTTGAAAACATCAATGTGGACAGAGTACTGATAAACAATGGAATTTGTTATGCTTAGTGTCAGACTTTGTGGCTTCACAGATAACCCACAGAGGCGTGAAACAGCCCACTATGAAGCATACAAAGCCAACAAGTTAGTCTATGAGGAGAACAGCAAAGTAGAAACGTCCTGAATACAAAGCTGGCTGCCCTCACCTCACAGTGCCATAAGTCAGCATTCATTGATTTTAGCCATTCTTATTATTTTTATTTATTCCGATAAACACTTGTGAGCAAGGTTAATTACAGCATCATGTCACTCTTAAAAAATTCTCACAGCTCATATTGTTGCCAGAGTTTTGCAAAGCTGATAATACATTTCTCTTCAGGTCTGACCTCTCCTACACAGTCAAACAAGCCTCATGAAATATTCTGAGAATTATGAAAAGAAAAGAAAATGGTTTTTCTCATTGAAATAAGAGCTTTAAAAATCTTTTCCAGATGTCATGTCAGCGAATTATACAGAACAGTAGTTCAGCTGTTATTTTTATGAGCAGAGATCTAGAATTTCTCAGTGAGGACCAGACGGGAAATATTAAAATAGTCATACCTATTACCTGTGTTTTTATAGAAATCTGTGGGTTTTATGCATTCATGGGGACCTATCACAGATCAGTTAAACAGAGGAATGTGAGAACATATTACTTCTTCTCTGCTTACATTAAGGATACTGGAATTAATTCTCAGGATGATCCTTATAATTTGCGATTTTCACACTTTGGGTGCTGAAGATCTGACAATGCAATGCTGCAGCGGTGCGTTTTAGCAGTGACCTTGTGCTTGGTTCTGAATTCCTGTCTTGTTTTTTCTCAGGCACCCAGAGGTATTCTGCCTTATGACTGCTTTGGTTTTGTCTTGGAGAACTTAACCAGGGAAAGAAAAAACAAACAACAAAGTGGCATGGTAGCTGGAAAACTAACAGATTAATATGTTGTTTGTGAAGGGATTTGTGGGAAGGATGTGCCCGTGGTAGGAGAGAACTGTATTCATTGATTGAGGGGATCCTGTGTTCTTAATGTATTTTTTTAAACCTATGTAAACATAACTGGCAGGTTTCCCTGTGTTTTGCCCTCCCTACTTTATTTTGGCCACGTGGGTTAAATACTATTAATGAAATTCAGCATCAACATTACAAAGCACCTCTTCACTTAGAATAAAAGGAGCTTCCAAATGTTGCGAATATTATTTATGTCCAAGGGGCATGCCTCCTCATAGACTGTCAGACCTGGTTCCTCTCACCCACTGATCACCGACCTTACCCAGTAGTTCCCTGCCTCACCGTGCCCTGCGGGTGAGGTATTTGCAGCGCAGCACTAAAGCCACTGCAGCTGACCTGATCCACGGCCGGCTGCTGAGATGCCTCTGCCGGGTCAGGTCACGCTGAGAGAGGCCCGGGGCCTGGGCTGCAGCAGTGATTTTGCCACTTGAGGAGATGTGGTCTTCACCCACCATCAGTGCCGAGGCCGTGCCTGTCACAGGAGCCGATGCGCTGGAGATTCATGTGTTGAGAAAGAAGGTACGTGAGCCACCTGCAGTGTGGAGGGAGAGATGAAGATAAAAGTGACTGCCCCTCTGCCAGCTCTAAGTCTGGGCACAAATCATTACAGCTGTAATTGGCTTCTGTGGGACAGGCGGTCCAGTTAAGTACAGTTTAGCTATAGTTTAAGTACAGTACAGTTAAGTACATTTAAGTGTTATAACTGATGAGGGCTTGCCTGCAAAAGAGGAGATTAATAAAGAATGAATTTTTAAATGTTTTTTTCAGTCTTGGGTGACTTTAAAGCACTTTCTTCCCCAGCTGCAGCTGCTTGTTCCTAACTGTTGTGTACCCTACCCAAGGGTAAAAATGTAACAGCTCATGTTCTTCTAGGCTTTCCTGGAATTGATGTTGCTTAGAGGAAGTTAAAAAAAACAAACAAACCACAAAACAAAACAAGTCCTGCCTCTTAATGTTTTGTGGCTTTTACATCTGGACTGGAGTACTATCCCACAGCCTATAAAACACTTTTTATCTCCTTTTTCTCCCTCCTACTGCTCTTCCAGAGATGTCTTATCATTAGGGTGTCTAGTGAAGGCAGATGCTATACACGTATCTGAGAGCAAACAATTTCTAGCTCAAAGGTTGCTGTCACTCGCGTACTTTGATCTCACCTGTGCTGGACCACTGTTTAGCTGCTGCCCAAATGTCGTGGTACCACCACCACTCTGGAGGCTGCCACACCACTTCACTTAGAGCCTCCCTGGGTGCTGGCACTGCTGGTGCCCCAGGGCACTTTGTTCTTACGCAGCCAGCCACCTTGCAGTAAGCACTAGCAGCTCAGCAGCTCATGAACGCATCGCCTATCAAGATCAGTCGGGTGAGACCAGCTCTTCCTCTCTCCCACTCCCACCCATGTGGCTTGAGCAGTGGAGCTCAACATAGTACTCAGGCTCTGGAGATGCCTGTTACAACTTTAGTCCAGTGTCATTTCAATGTCAAACACTTGCTTTCCTTGGAGCAGACACTAAGAGTGAGAACATGTTCTTCAACAGGGCTGCATGCTTACCAAAACAAAATAATCATGTTGCCTTTGGCACCTTCACTTCCTGATTTACAGTTTTACGCATAGTGGAACAGTTTCAGTGGGAGCTACCTAGAGTGTCTTTATCCCACAGCAGCCTTTATTAGGCAATAGATCAAGAAGGGGAGGTGGGCATGTGAGTTGGAGTCTGCTCAATGTGAAGAAAGTCTTAATCCCCACAACTAGTCGTCTGAGTAAATGGCTTGATGTCCAGCCACGTCTGCTTACTGTAACTCTACTTACTATAACTCTTCTTTCTATTACCGTAAGTAGAGTTACAGTAAGTAACTGTATCAGCCTCAGCCAGTTATTGAGTCTGAACTGGCCAAGACAAAATTTGGATGTTTCATTGTGTTAATTTTTTTTAAGAGATCTGATATGCACTTTTGATATTTTTCTTTTTTCTAGTTTTTACAGTAAAATTGCCAATTACAACCTGTGGCATACAAGTAGGAGAGGATTCCAGGTAGAATACTATTATATTTTACAGGTTTCTAGCATTTTTCACAAAGCAGGAGAGAGAGAATTATCCCAGCCTGATTTGTCTCGTATCCACTCTCCTTTCCTTTTTATGCTCCTCTGACACTATGCTTCATTTTTTTTCATTCATAAACTAGACAGCTGTCCTTGGCCACTTCATCCCATGGTTGAGACTGCAGTGGAAGGTGGTATCAGAGAAGCAGAGAATCCTCTTTGCTCCATCTCGGCTGGAGCAGCAGACCCCCTCCATCAGCACATAGCTGAAGCTCCTTTCCCCAGCCTTGCTGGACTCACTGATGCAGAGGCACTGATCTGGTGCTTTTCTGGAGGAAGGGATCATTGCTGCTGCCTTGGGAGGGAGGGAGGGAGAAGACAGGACCATTCAGCTACTAAGAAACACGGCAGAAGTGTGAAAATTAAGGCCAAGCCAGGCTAGGTGGCACAGACAGTCCAAAACAGACATATACTAGTCTAGAGTGGTTGGATACCTTAAAATCACAATATTGTCACGGTGCTGGTGCATGGCTCATTACTAGTGCATTCCTTTCACTTCTAGGTTCTGGTGCTTTGGCGATGAACAATGAAGGTTTTACACTCTTACAGGCATGCAAGGCCCTGTGGCAATAACACTGACCATCAGTGTTGATTACTTTCATAAGTACCCACCTACTGATAGCATAAAATGTTCTGTGCCTTGCTGAGTGTACATGTGGCTGTTGTTGGGTAACAGAGCAAAGTGGAGTTAGCTAGCTGGTTAGATTGCAGCAGATCCTGCCACAAACACCTTATGAGATAAAACATACTAATTTGTTCCCACTAAATTATCTCAAAGACTCCTACTTTGCACCTTAAAGCTGAGACTTTGCTACACAAACTTGAAAATTTTAGGCTTTCCCCTGATAAAAGAGGAAGGAAATGTCTTTAGTGTCTGTCTTTACTTCTGTGATGATAACTCTCTGCTGCTTCCATGATGGGTACTTCTGGGTGACTCAAAAGGGATAGTGGTACAGTGGCTACATGACGTTGGCAATAGTATCCTTAAGATAGTACGATGGCATTGTGATTCTTTGTAGTTTGAAATACAGTAAATTCCTCCTTTTCTTTTTTCTTTTTCTCATATGATTCTTAAGAAATGCTTGAGACTAAAGTAGCGGTTTTACCTGTAAGGATTTTCTATTCTGTGTGGTCATCTTTATGTGTATCTTGTCATGAATTTGTGTGGAGATAAAATATTTTCTGGCCTGATCTCTGTGTGTTTTAGCACTGAGAGTCTCATCCATGATGCTAAAGGCAATCGTGAAACACCATCTGTGCCACAGGAGGCAGGAAAATGTGTATGCAATGATACAATCCTATCCACAAGAGAAAATTTCCATTCATCTAGCTTTAATCTGGTCTCCCAGAAGATGAAGAAGCACAATGGCAAAAAGGCCTCCAAGTCTGCAGAGAAGGCATTTCAATATCTGAAAGGTTTCTCAGTTATTGTTCTATTCAAAATACACCAAGGAATAGGATTTAGTTCTGTTTTGTGGGTTTCTTGGTCTGGCTCTCTCAAGGTGCTGAAAGACATAGGACAGATGGTAGCAGTACATTAGCAGTGCTGGAAAACTCCTAGGTGTTCAGCAGCGGCTGATACCTGGTTTCACAGAGCTTCCCAGCTGAGACCCTTGAGAACCAGAAGGTGCTAATCTCTCTGTGAACAGCCCGGGGAAAAGAGCTTGGAAAATCTCAGCCTAATGGCAAAGGACAATGCCTTTGACCCTGCACTATCCTTCTGCAGTTACTGGTGGGAGAGGCTCTAGCTATCGGTTCATTGCTTGTCATATGTATCAGCATGCCATAAAGGGATGTATGGTCTGATTCTGTGAAATGTTGGAATTAATCTTTCCAGGAGGGGTTAACAGAATATCATCTCGCTGGAGCAATAAAACCAGGTCCTGTGCTTATGGATGAAGTTTCTACATTTTAGTACTAGATTTTGAATCATGATGTAGCTCTTCTTTAGTAAAGGAAATGTTTTTGCCAGTTTCTTGTGAAGGAAACCAAAGCCATGTACTTTTCTAGGAAGTAGTAACTCTGTAGTACTTGATATAGATTTGTTTTTTCCTCATTTTTGGCTCAGGTCATGATCATAGTGCAAAGAGCAATTCAAAAAAGGAAGAAAGGCAAATGAAGGAGAGGCTTCTCTCAAAAAGCACAAGGCCCAAGAAAACCAGGACACAGCAAGCCAAGACATAAATTTTGGGAAGAGTAAATCCTGCCAGGCACAAGGCACACTGCAATTCTCTCTGCCCTTACTGCCTGAAGCGAAGAAGAGACAACATGGTGCAAAGTACCAGCATATGTTTTGGAGCCCCAGTTTTTTAGCCAATGGAGGCACATGAAAGTGTCACATATCTGATTTGCTTAAACAATTCCCAAGAATTTGGTTATGGATTATCACTCTGCCAATGAGGGAGTAGTACCTGCAGAAATCAAAATTCTTCTTTCTCTTTTTTTTTTTAAATAGTTCACACACATTGGCTAGTGTGCACATGAAGTTTCTCTCGCCGCATGAAGAAGTATCCAAATTCTAAACCAGTTTGGTTGGGAGCCTCTCCTGAATATAAAGTAGCATGTGTCTTAAACAATGTATACTGGTTTTGTGAGTCAGACTCCACTTACAGAAAGAGTTCTGTGAAGAGCGAAGTGCCTCCTCTTCTTTTTCTTTCCTCTTTTTTTTTTTTAATCCACTCTATTTGGGAGCTTCCCCAAGATTCTCAAGGAGAGGGATTATTCACCGAGCAGCAGAAGCCAACATTCCTTGATCATAGTAGAGAAACTGGAGAGTCATAAGCCACAAAAATGATTCCCCCCTTTCACCAACTGACCAAATACAAGTTACACTCAAAAACATTTGACATAAAGTCTGCACACAAATAGTCAGTCTGTGGAACTCTTTGCTAAAGGATGACATGGATGCAAAAAACATAGTTGGATTCAGGTGGACATGTACCTTATAGATAGACCACTGGGAGTTTTTGAATAGACACGTATGGCTTGGAAAATCTCCTTGGCTGTAAAGAGTGAGAATGTAGGAGAATGCTTGGGAAAAGTGTTGGATGTGTTTGTTCGACTCCCGCTCTCCCCTGGGCATCCCTGCATCTTGGAGGCAGGGTACTGTGATGGATGGCCCCTTAGCCTAAACCAGTATGGTCATTCACCTGTTCTTACATACCTGGGTAATATTTTATTCATTACAGTCATATACCTGCGTAGTCTGCATTTTCTTGATGTGTATACTGTTGTACAGACATTTCAGAGAAGAGATTAAAAATACACTGCTTAAGACAGGTACTGAGTGTTGTCTGCTTTACATTTCATAGTACTTAGGATTGCCCAGTAAGCAAGTCAGCGAGCTTCCTCGCTCTACCTTGTCTCTCTTTCTACAGCATACCCGTTTTAATCTGTACATTGAAACCTATTGCTGCAAAATCAGGGTCATCAAGTGTTGAGCATTTGAGTGGGCTAAGCCAGAACTGCCAATAATAAATGAAACCTAAATTACTTGTATCTGCAAGAAGAAAGAATTGGCCAAATACTTAAAATACTTTATCACTGAAAGGAAATATCCCATACAGCCCCTCTGTTGTGCACTGTATAAGAGACAAGAGGAAAAATCATATCATATTACAGCAAGAAAAATGCAGTAACAAAGACAAAAAATTAGACACGTAGGCACAAGTCGTCATTGCAAGGCCTCCCAGAGACAAGTGGGTCACCTTTGTGTCAGGGCTAGACCTGGATGCGAGTATGGTGAGGAAGGGCACCTTCCAAGCTAAAGGCTGCAGTCAGCCGGGCGCCGCTGCCGGGGAATGAGTTCTGGGAGCCTCACATCCCATACCCTGTGGGAACAGGGTTCAGACTCAGGGAATCCTACATGCAACACACGTGCAGACAGCACAAAGCCATTTAGCTTTGCACTGCCGCAGACTCTAACTCTTAGGTAGCCAGCAACCTCCTCTTGACAGCTGTAGGAAGAAAAGCTTACAGCTGGTTTCATTTCACTGAGATTTATTTATTTTTAGTTGTCAGCAGATTACAGATGAGAAAAAAAAAGTCATTTTACAACTTCTTCTGAATAAAAGTGATTTCTAAACAACATAGAAGAATATGAAGTGAACTCCAGTCTCTCCAATTCTCTCTCAGGAATCCTTCAAGTCTGCTACAATGGGGCAATACTAGCTATAGCTGAGAGGGTAATTGAGTAACTAGAGGGAACAGAGATCTGCTGTGGAGATTCCCTCAGGAATTAGAACCAGGGTCATGACCAACTTCTAGGAAGCAAGTATAGTAGCTTACTTTTAAAACAGCAGGCTAAAATAAGCAAAACAGTTTTGAAAGTCCCAGTTCATCTCATGCTTTACTTGTGATTGCTAATATTACTCAAACTGCTGAGATTATTGCTGTGTGTGCTTTAACTGCACCGCAAGAAACCAAGAGCTGCAGAGGAGTTCATTCCACTGTAAAGCCACGTGAAAATCTCCTTAATGCACACAACAAATTAGATTTTTATTTCAGGAAACTATTCCAAGAAGAAAAAATTGCACAGGAATGTAGTGGAAGCTGGCTGCTGGGAAGGACTCCGCTTTCCCACCCATAGACACCAGGCCCCAGCAGTCCAAACACTCCATCCGATCTCTCCTACCGCCAGGCACACATATGTAGAAGCCCTCCTCTCTTTCTCCTCTCCCTTCCCATTCCTTCGCCATCAGACATGTTGATCATCCCCCTGCTTACCCACACCCATCACACCTATCAACCCCAACTGCTGCATCATCAGATAGACTTTGAGCACCTGAAGCCAAAGGGACAGCCTTACACCGCATCCGTAAAATGTCCCTAGGAAGAAGAACAGCAGGGCATATTCCATCCCGCCCAGCCTTCGGGCACAACCTTCCCTGCCCAAACACCTGGAAGGAAAAGGCAGGGGAACTACCTGCCAGAGAGGCAGCCAAAGATGTGGAAGCAGGCCTCCAGAATAAGAAGGTCAGTGGCACCAAGGGCAAGTCTCGAGCTAGAGGTTGGCTGTACCTCTCCCTGCTAGCAGCTGTGGCATCCCAGGAGGCATTACAAGCAGCAGAGACAGAGACCCTGCAGGGGAGGAGACACAAGGCTCCTCGGGAAACACTGAGGAGTGCTCCTGCCATAGGTGCACAATCAGGCAACCAGCTCAGGCCAGGAGGATGACACACTCCAAAAGCAACACTCCCAAACGGTGTATTTATTGCTCTGAGCAGTGCAGAGAAGGCCAGAGAGATGGAGGTGTGTACAAAGGCTAAAGCCAGGACGAGTGGCCATCTGTCACACTCATGAAGGCTAAGGCATGGGAGATGGGAAGGGGATCAGACACCTGTCTAGGAGGACAGTGGCTCAAGGGAAAAGTGCTGTGGCATGATGGAGCAGACCCACTGTGGCAGTCAGCCTGATAACCCCAGCAAACAGGACCCCCATGCAAAGTGAGGGCATTTGTGAAGGAGCTCCCTGTGCTTTCTGCCTGTGGCAGCAAAACAGCAACCTCCCCTGCGGTACTGAGGTCAGTTAAGGAGTTGGCTGATCATCAGACCCATACACACTTTTCCTTCCCGAATGACATAAAAGTGAGTGGCATGAGGCGAAACTGCGTGACCGTCCGTCTTGAGAGAACAAACATGCCTCCTGCCAGTGCATGTTTCCTCACTGGAACATAAGTCTTGCCTTGGTGGTCTCTGCTAGTACCTCAGTTTCCCAGTCAGCAGCCCCAGTGTTAAATGATGGACACATTCAGCCCCAAGGTTTCCTTCTGTGTCCCTGCCTTTCACCACATTCAGCTCAGCAGCTATGGCCTGCTAGGCTGTATTTGCTGCAAGCCTTCTGCCCCTGTCCCTGATTTCTCCCAGCATAACCCCTGTCCAAGCCACCTGTGATCTGAACCACCTCGATCAAGATCCTTGTCCTTCTCAAAGCTAAAATTATTCCATGCGAACAGCCCAGATAGGAAGGCACCTCCCCACTGCCACCTGCCTGATGGCTCTATCCATTGAGCTTCTCTTAGGGCTTCCTTTCATACTTCCTTTCACCTTTCTCGTGCCCTTGGACGTGGGTGCTGATATTACAGGGTCACAGTGTATGTACCACCTGGAGGTTTCCAGGCCATGCCTAAACATGGAAGTACTAGGTGGAAGTCTGGGAACAGCTTCATGGTTAGGTGTCCCACACGTATCACCCCCCAACACACACCTCTAACAGACCCACCACCAAGGCTGCTTATAGGACAGGACAAATGGTTCTGGATCTGGCCAGGAGGAGTAAAAGGAGAGTTTTGCCCCTTACATCACTCGAGGTTTAACAGGTTTCCTGTTGCAGCAGGCAGCTTGCCGCTTCTCCTGCGACGAGCCTGCGCAGGCACTGTGTCTGCGGGCAAGGGGGAGCTGGGGCGAAGCTGGGACTGGGAAACCCAGGGAGGGGAGCAGCATTCAAAGTTCAGAAGGGCAAAGTGGTCAGTGAACTCCAGCAGTGCTGCGGTAGCCGGGTCAGCACTGGGAAGGTCAGCCACCTCTACACGAGTGTCCAAACAAAACACTCAGCCCCCACGGACACCCAAGCCACTCCAGTAGCACAGCTTTCCTGGGTGAGCTTCACCCGATCAGTTACTCACGTCGGTTAGACTGGCCAGAAGAAGAAAGCGCAAACCTGCCCCCAGCTCGGATGGCAGTGGCTGAGCTTGAGTTGTTTTCTTGCTGGTAATTAGATAACGCGGTTATCAGGGAGGAGCCCTGCCTCAGGCTCCCATGGCTCGCAAAACCGAAACAGAAAGCAAAGGCAGCGGGCTGTGACACGACAGGGGCTGTGGTGTCAGAGCCCAGCAGCCACAGACCGGCTCAGCTGGCCAGGGCAGCGCCTCGGCCCTCTCCTGCGAGTTTCAGCTCCACACCCAGCCCCATGGGCAGCCCGTAAGTATCCTCCGCTGGGTCCTCCGTCTTTTTAATGCCACTGGCATCGGGGGGGAGAGCTGCCAGGAGAAGAAGTGGTGCTGCAGGGTGCAAATGTCTGGGAGGGAGCAGGTCCTTCCCCAACTGTGGGACGCTTTGGGGGCAGTTCCTCCCTCCCCTGCCTGGTCTGTGTGCCTCTGGCTGGTCTCTGTTTGCCAGCAATCCGAAGCTTGTCCGCAGCCTTTCTTCACCTGTGGTTTCCCCACAGCCGACCCCGCCTGAGGGGGAAAGAGGGATCCTGGAGGGGGGGTGGGCGGTTTGAAGGAAAGGTGCCAAGTCCAAAGCTGCCTTTCTTTCCCACCACTCTTGCACGGCATTGCTCCCCCCAGCAGCCAAGGAGGGGGGACGCAGAAAAGCCAAGTCTTCTGGGGGGCTCTTCAGTGCAACAGAAAATGCCCATTCCCTTGCTGCTTTGCACTCAGCCTGTTCACTGCAGCAGGGTCTGGCGGCTCCACAGAGATGTTTGTCCCTGCACGGAGGCCAGACCCTGCCCTGTAGCTGCGTGCCGTGGCCTCCCCATCCCAGCTCTCAGCCAGCAGCTTGCTGGGGAGAGGCACAGCCCCGACCTGAGAAGGTGCTCGCCTGCCTAGGAGCCAGCAGAGGGGAGGGCTGCGCGCTCCCGGCAGCACAGAAGGTCCCTACAAGCCCCATCTCGCACACAGACAGCCCCGGGAGCTCCTGCACCGTGAACATGGAGCCCCACCCTGCCCGGGAGACCGAGACACGGAGCTCTCCCACGGTGAAGTCCAGTCCTTCCAGCGATGCCTGCCCAGAAACAAGGGGGTGACACCAGACTGGGGCCCGCTGTGCCATACTTGCGTTCCTCTTTCTTGCACCTTTGAGTTAGAGCCGCAGACTCTCCAGTCCGAAGGTGCAGGAGTCTCCTTAGAGCCGGAGGGCTGCAGATGTCTGGGCAAAGCCCCAGCTGCACACCAAATGACAGCTCTTTCCTGTTTATCCCCTGCTCCTCAGCCAGGCTGCCTCCAAAGCGGCTTCGGGCCGAGCTGCAGAGCTCACGGATGCCGTGCCTATGGCTGCAGGGGTGGCGGGGCAGCAGGTCTCAGCTTTCATTGCCAAACCGTACACTAACCCCAGGCCAGCTGTGGGCTCTCTGCCTCAGCTGGCCCAGGGCACCCACAGTATGCATGTTTCTATCCCTGTCACAGTCACACGGAGGGATGGGGACGCACCTGCTGGCCTGGGCAGGCAGCAGGAGTCTGAGGGACAAATCTGTCTGCACTTTGATGGAGTGAACAGAGGGGCATCACCGGGAAAGAAAGTAGGTCCTGAAAGACATGAGCCTTAAAGCAAAGGAGAGGGCAGAGGAACCATGGGATTTCCCTGGGCTGTCACACATGCAGAGATCACATGGCAGCACAGGGTCTCCGAGGTGGCTGTCCTCCACCCCTGCCATGTATTTCTACAAACCTGCTAGGAATTTAATTCTCTGTTCCCTTTCTAGTAAACATGTGCCACTAAGGCAATTTTTAATTGCTTTTATATTTTATGGAGGTGGGAGGGTAAGTAAAAGGTAACGTGAGGTGATTGAACAAAAAGCCCATGTTTCTACAAGCCTGTCTTCCTTAGGAAACCGGTCTCAAGAAACACAACAGCGAGGGTTGGTGGGTGGGCACAGCTAGGAGCTGGCTGGGCTGTACTGGTGCCAGGTCCGAGTGCCGAGAAATCCCTGGGAGCTGGTCAGCTATCTGAGAGCCCGCTCCAAGCGTGGCTTGTTCTCCCTCTGAGGGCTGCGAGGCAGGATGGCAGGGAGAACAGTGGGTAGGCAGGAGCCCTTGCGGGACAGGGAGAGGAAGAGCAGCAATATTTGGCTGCAGGAGAGCACGTGTAAAGATAAACCAAGAGGCAATGTCAGGGGCAAGACAAACCCTGGTGAAATCACATGTGTGTGAGGTCTCATGCTGCAGCATGCTCTGGGCACGAGCACGGATATTTTCCTGGTCGTTTGTGTCTTCATTGTAGATTCAGAACAATGGGTATCCTCCAAGTGACCTTCCAGTCTCTCCAGAAGCCTGTTGTGAAGAAGACCTCCAAGAGAAGCTACAAGAAGAAGTGAGGTGTCAACCAGGGGAAGGGGACAGGTTGGTGTCTACATGCTCTGACCCCCTTCCATGCTGTGTGTGCGCTCCTCTTGGCCATCACGGTGGAGGAGGAGCAGTTTGGAACAGAGAAGCTTTATCCCTGTGCACATTAAACACAGGTACCCCACTCCCAAGTATCCTGGGAGACAGGGAGTGGGAATGGAATGCTGAAGATTCTCTAGTCACCAGAACTGCAGCCAGGCAACAGGTACAGGTGTGAGTGGGGTCTCTCCTGGCACTCTAAAAACTCTGAGGCTGTGCCAAATCCACAAGCAGCTGTGGGGTGATGGCCTGGGACATCCAGGACACTGGGATGATATACCACCAGGCAGTGGGCAGTGGAGGAGAGACAGCAGGACCGATGTGAACTTCTTGAGGGAAGGTGGTAAATGATTCACAAGAGAGAATGCTTGGCAAAGGCAGGAAAGGGATTATTTGAAGAGCCCCAGACCAGAGGCTGAGCGTGAAGCCAAGGTCTCTGAGCTTCTTGCCCTGTGTTTGCGCCTTTGTGCGGACACAGGCGGCCAGTGCTGCAATGCCGCGTCGCTCTGCAGCCAGTGATACCCCTTCCCTGATCCCATTTTTCAGAGAGAAGCAGAAGCCTGCAAGAGGGCCCTGAGCACAGTCCACAGTTCTGGGAGAGGAAGTCCAGTTTGCCAGGCAGCCTGGGAGAGGAATGAGGACTGCAATCCCAGGTCTGTCTCCATAGCACCCATCTCCCCCGGGCCCCAGAGGAGGGTGAGGGGCTGCAGGTGGGTCGGGTAGACAAGTGCCTGTGCATGTGGGGCATCACTCCTCAGGCAACCAGGACAGCGGGGCACCATGTCTTCTAGCCTTGGTGGGGAGCAGGGCTGTGGGTGATGAGCCCTGCTGTGCCCAGAAATGTATGGGCATGCAAGGGCCTCAGGGGCGTGCGGATGCTGGAAACGGTGGCGCCAATGGCATCGGGTGTCCTGGAGCTCTGGGAAGGGGGGGTGGGGAAGCAGAGGGAGCCCTGCACTTCAGACAGTGCCATGCCTGCATTTTACTCAGTCGTCCAAAGATCACAAGGGATGTCCTTGGCTAACCAGAACTGAAAGAAAAGCATTTTCCCAAAACAGCTGTTAACCCCCTCCTTACCAGATAGCAGTGTTTTGCTCCCCTCCCATCACTGCAGCTTGCTGACAAATGCCTCTCTTGCCCAACATGACACCAGGGTGCAAAGCAAGCCATACTGTCCTCCCAGTGCTGGTCCACACACGGGAAATCATTAAGCCACCTTTGCTGTGACCAAAAATGCACCCCACCTTGACCCAGTAACACACGCGAAGCACAGTCAGAGGCAGGACTGAAACCCTCCTGCTCTGCTTGCAAGGGGAGTCCCCCTGGGGGACAGGCTCAGAGCACGTCGTGAGAGGGGTGCCGTAACACGCACCAACCAATGGGTCGTCCCCCCCTTCGTGTCTTACAGTAGACGTCCCCACAGCAGGCTTTGCCATGGTATCAAGAGAGCATGCAGGGATCAGGATGAGTCTGCTGCGACAGAGGTGCAATGGGCACCTGCTCTCTATGCTGACCCTCCTGGAGGCTGCCGGGACCTTGGCCTTGATGCTCTACGCGCTGCTGTGGGAAGCTGGGAACCTGGTCAACCTCCCTGACAAACGCATTGGCTTTTACAACTTCTGCCTGTGGAACGAGACGGCCAGGGAGCTGCAGTGCCTGGAGTACAAGCATCTGCAGGTGATGGGCATCAGCCTACCAGCAATGGTGCTAGCCAGGGTTTGTGTGTATGCCTGCCTGGTCTTCTGCATCTTCTACCCCATTTTTGTTGCACATGTGAAGTGCACAGAGGATAGAGAGGCCTGGAAGGTGATCCTCATCATACTCATCATCAAGATGATAATCCTGTCTGGAGGCCTGGGTACATTTCTTTTCCAAACCTCGCAGTGGATTCACCCCTCTGATTTCACTGGGGGTTTCCTGGCACTGCTTGGGACTCAGGCTGTGCTACTGCTCCAGATTCTCACTGTCACTGGGTACCTCAGCTGGGCCAAGCACACACACCGGTATCAAGGCTCTCTTACCGAGGAGGCCCTGCCCATTGATATTTGACAGTGAAGAAGATGCAAGAGCTATTGATAATCTGATTTAAAACAATAATCCCACTACAGCTTTAGTCACTGGCAGGAATTTGATCCTTAGTCCAAAGGCCCGTGTCCAGCCATGCTCTGGCACGTGGCTGTGCGCAGTGCTCCTGCGGTCAGCAGGCAGCAGACACCAACACCCACAGCACAGCGTGGAATCTTCTGGGAAACAGCAGTGGGTAACACCCCCCTCAGCCTAGGGTACAGCATCAAAGCAACAGAATTTCTGGCCCTGACGCAGAGGACAGTGAAGGCGACAGATTTGAACCATCACAGAGTGGACACAGCCCTCGGGCCATATCTAGCCTAAGTACAGGCAGGCAGAGAAGCCAACAGGCTTCCTTTCTTGAAGTTGCCCAAAGAGACTCTGCTCGTTGTCCACCTCCTGGACTAACCAAGGATGCCTTCGAGGCAATTGTGACTTGAGGAGCTGTGGCTTCATGCTGCCATGACAGCAGTGGCAGCCCCAGAGGTGCACTGGAAACGCTCTCTTCAGCAGGACCACCTGTACTTCATAAGCTGAAACAGCATCTGGAGTGTCTCTGCTTTGGGGTGAAATGGCCCACACTGAACTCCAGCAGCAGCAGAGCACCTGGAGGGGAAGCCTCACAACTTGCTGAACGCTGAACACAGCCCTCCTGAGGAGGGTTTCCACGAGGAAGCAGAGGATTTTAGTTCAGAGCCCCAGGTTTGTCCCCACTGGTATGACAGTGCTGAGCCCAGCCCTGCAGCAGCCTTTCAGACTCCTGGTTCTGTGCGAGGGCAGCTCGCCGCAAAGCTCGCTCGGACCAACGCACGCCCCGTGGAAGGGTGTGCTCGGGGAGCAGGGCCAGGGCTGCCAACGGCCGGGGCTCAGGGCCCCAGCTGGGCCATCACAGCCAGGGCACTGGAAGGGGTCTCCCTGCCGTGGCCGTACACAGCACCGCTCCGTGCCACGTCTGTAACCTCGCACAAAGAAGCATCTGCGTTCCCCGCCCCGTGCCCTTCGGGGACATGAGGGTCTGTTTTCTCTCCTGCTGCAGTCTTGGTAGGGATGTGGCTGGTGATGGTGGTTTGACCAATTCTTTGTTTTAATAAAGGCTCTCACACCTGCCCTGGCCTGATGTGGTTTGTTCATCCCCCCTTTGGACCAGGAAGAGGACACTGGGCCACCGTCACCCCTTCTTAGACCCCCCCCCCACATTGCCATGGGGTCAGCCCCTCCGGATGGTCCCTGCCCCTGCCGGTCCGCTCCCACCCATGTCCTCCTCAGCTACGGGAGGCCTGCCCGCGCCTGGAGGCAAATTCAGCGTCAGGTCCGATGGGGACAGCCTGACAGGCCCCCCTGCAGCTGCCACAGAGGGAGCACAAGGACAAGGGAGGCCCCAGGCTGAACCACGACTGTCCGGCTCTGCAGAGCCAGCAGAGGCCTTCCAGGGCCAGCGGCTCCCTGCTCCCCTCCGGTCCCAACACCGACCCATCAAAGGGAGACTCGCAGAAACCCAGATACCCTCTTTAATCTGTCCATGCTCTGAGATGCCAAACGGAAATTAACATAACCTAATCTGAAGCCACACTTCACTGAACCCAGCGCACACTGGGAGAAGCGAGTGCCCCCTTCTTTTTCCCCCACAGCCTTCATGGGCCACCCACCAGCTCCACGGGCCACCAACGCGGCAGCGATGCGGCCGCTCCAGGCCCCCCTCCCGCCATCCCCGGTGCTGCGGGAGGGGACATCCTCCCCACGGTCCCCTTCGCTCCGGGGAAGCCAGTGGGGAGGCAACATCAGCTGAAGAAGATCTCCCTGACGTATTTCAGAACGTCGTCCTCGGAGTCCTCCCAGCCTGTCCTCTGGCCGTCGGCACCGGCGCCAGCGTCGGGAGGGGACGGGAGAGCCGGGCTGCGGTCGCTGCCTCCCGCCGTGCCGGCTGCGCTCCCGGGACCCTCGCTCGGTGCCGCCCGGGGCTCCCGCGCCCCGTCGCTCCCGGACCGGGCATTCTCCTCACGCTGCAGGTTCTGACCGAAAGGAAAACAACCGGACCCGGCTGCGCACCGCTCCGCCCCGGCGGCTCCTCACGGGGCAGGCGGGACACCCCTCGCCGGTCCCCAGCTCCGCCCGGGGCGGCAG
>Ga0065711_1029979_pt1 | contig 34157 bp, 18 predicted proteins | sample Hoacrofraction12_FD_59098 | JGI IMG/M metagenome (GOLD analysis project Ga0065711, IMG submission 59098) | Hoatzin crop microbial communities from Cojedes, Venezuela - Epithelial fraction 12 v2 (version 2) | ecosystem: Host-associated > Birds > Digestive system > Esophagus > Crop | place...
CTGGACAAGATCCTGTCCAGCCTACTGTAGGTGACCCTGCTTCGGCAGGGGGGTTGGACTAGATGACCCACAGAGGTCCCTTCCAACCCCTACTATTCTGTGATTCTGTGATTCTGTGACCTCGTGATCGTAGAAATAATGCCAAAGCCTGCCAAATTCTCCATGGCAGCACTTACTCACTCCTCCAGAGCCTGGCCACCCATTAAAGGAGCAGGAAAAGCTAATGGGGAAACTTCCATCATGCAGGACATACATCATGCTCTCTAAGAAACTTAGCACAAAGTGATTTCTGCGTGAAAATTAAAATGTGGACAACACAGCCACATTGGGCACCACTTGTGCTAGGAGTTAAGAGGAGGGGGATAGCACACATTCTCCATACACGTGGATTTGAGCTGTCATCCAGCACAATAAGGTACTTCGCTTCAGTGCCGATATGCAGTTTGTTCTTACGCTCTTGTTTTTATCATGTACACTAGTCTTAACTGTGCCGTTACATAACGTGCAGATTTTCAGATGTATTCTGAACCTTTATTTGCTTGATTGGTTTTGTCTTTTTATTTTTTATTTTTCTCTGAGCTTGTTATTAGCAAGGAGCCACAAACTTCTGTGTCAGCAGAATGGAGAGATGCCATACTGCATAGCACAGACAGCCAGGCACACACAGTCCAGGGGGTTCCTGCAGAGCATTGGTGACAACTTTTTGATGCAGGTGGTGGAGGAGCCAATGAGGAGAGGCATGCTACTGGACCTTGTACTAACAAACAAAGACAGACTGGTTGAGGATGTGAAGGTTGGGGGCAGCCTTGGCTGCAGTGACCATGAGATGTTGGAGTTCAGCATCATGTGTGGAGGAAGCAGGGCAAGAAGTAGGATCAATACCCCTGACTTCAGGAGAGTTAACTTTGGACTCTTCAAGGACCTACTTGGAGGAATCCCATGGGCTAGGCCTCTAGAAGGTAGGGGGGTCCAAGAGAGCTGGTTGCTATTTAAGCATCACTTCCTCCGTGCTCAGGATTGGTGCCTCTTCCTGAGTAAGAAATCTACCAAAAGAGGCAGGAGACCTGCATGGATGAACAAGAAACTTCTATAGAAACTCAAATGGAAGAGAAAGGTCTACGCAATGTGGAAAGAGGGACAGGCCACTTGGGAGCAATACAGAAACATTGTCAGAGCATGTAGGGAAGCAATGAGGAAGACTCGTCTGGAATTAAATTTGGCAAGGGATGTCAAAGACAACAAGAAGGACTTCTTCAAGTACAGCAGCAGCAAATGGAAGACTAGGGAAAAAGTGAGGCCACTACTGAACAAGGTTGGTGTCCTGATGACAGAGGATGTAGAGAAGACAGAGTAACTGAATGCCTTCTTCGCTTCAGTCTTCAGTGCTACGGCCGGCCTTCAGGCATCCCAGTTCCTAGGGGTAAGAGTGGAAGCCTGGAGAAAGAAGACCTTCCCGTGGTTGAAGAGGATTGTCCAAGAGATCATTTAAGCATTCTGGACACCCACAGATCCATGGGCCATGATGGAATGTACCCACGAGTGCTGAGGGAACTGGCAGATGTAATTTCTGAGCCACTCTCCATCATCTTTCAAAGGTTCTGGAGGACAGAAGAGGTGCCCAAGGACTGGAGAAAGGCCAATGTCACTCCAATCTTCAAAAAGGGCAAGAAGGAGAACTCAGGGAACTACAGGCCGGTCAGCCTTACCTTCATCCCCAGAAAGATGATGGAACAGCTCATTCTGGATGTCATCATTAAGCAAGTGGAGGAAAAGAAGGTTATCAAGAGTAGTCAACAAGGATTCAGCATGGATGAATCATGCATGACCAATCAGATAGCTTTCGATGATGACATGATTGACTGGGTAAATGAGGGGAGAGCAGTGGATGTTGTCTATCTAGACTTCAGCAAGGCTTTTGGCACTGTCTCCCATAACATCCTCCTAGGGAAGCTCAGGAAGTGTAGGCTAGACGAGTGGACAGTGAGGTGGATTGAGAACTCACTGAATGGCAGAGCTCAGAGGGTTGTCATCAGTGGCGCTGAGTCTAGTTGGAGGCCAGTAACTAGTGGTGTTCCCCAGGGGTCAGTACTGGGCCCAGTCTTGTTCAACTTCTTCATCAGTGACCTGGATGAAGGGACAGAGTGTACCCTCAGCAAGTTTGCTGATGACACAAGGCTGGGAGGAGTGGCGGATACACTAGAAGACTGTGCTGCCATTCAGCGTGACCTGGACAGGCTGGAGAGTTGGGCAGAGAGGAACCTGATGAGGTTCACCAAAGGCAAGTGCAGGGTCCTGCACTTGGGGAGGAATAACCCCATGCACTGGGATAGGCTCAGGGCTGACCTGCTGGAAAGCAGCTCTGTGGAGAGGGACTTGGGAGTGCTGGTGGATAACAAGTTGGCCATGAGCCAGCAGTGTGCCCTTGTTGCCTAAAAGGCCAGTGGTGTCCTGGGGTGCATTAAGAAGACTGTGGCCAGCAGGTCGAGGGAGGTTCTCCTCCCCCCTCTACTCTGCACTATCTGGAGTACTGTGTCCAGTTCTGGACTCTCCAAGAGTTCAAGAAATTCGAGGAACTACTGGAGGGAGTACAGCGGAGGGCTACGAGGATGATGAGGGGAGTGGAGCCTCTCTCCTGCGAGGAAAGGCTGAGGGAGCTGGGTTTGTTGAGCCTGAAGAAGAGAAGGATGAGAGGGCACCCTATAAATGCTTATAAATATCTCAGGGGTGGGTGTCAGGAGGAAGGAGCCAGACTCTTTTAAGTGGTGCCCTGCGACACGACAAGCAGCCACAGGCACAAACGGAAGCATAGGAAGTTCCATCTGAACATGGGAAAGAACTTCTTCCCTCTGAGGGTGACAGAGCACTGGAACAGGCTGCCCAGGGAGGGTGTTCTCCCTCTCTGGAGATATTCAAGACCCGCCTGGACAAGGTCCTCTGCAGCCTGCTATAGGAGACCCTGCTTCGTCAGGGGGATTGGACTAAATGACCCAAAGAGGTCCCTTCCAACCCCTAACATTCTGTGATTCTGTGATTCTGTGAATATGAAGAACTTCTTTACTTTGAGGGTGACAGAGCACTGGAACAGGCTGCCCAGAGACGTTGTGGAGTGTCCTACTCTGGAGATATTCAAAACCCGGGCGCAGTCCTGTGCAGCCTGCTCTAGGTGACCCTTCTTTGGTGGGGGGGTTAGACTAAATGATCTGCAGAGGTCCTTTCCAACCCCTTCCATTCTGTGATTCTGTGATAGCGACTCTTGGAAAGGCTGGGCTGAGGCAAAAAAGACAGGCACTGCTTAAGTCACCTTGGCTATGATATGCCTCATGTTCTGGAGCCCTGGTTTCAGATTATTTCTCCTGGACTGAATGGACTAGTCTTGGGGTTTGTCTGGGACCTATCCCACAGGCAATCCACCCTAAAACCACTAGACAGATTTTGGCACAGGAAAGGAAATATCAGAGGTTTCTCCCTCCTTTAACTTTCCAGTCCCTCTTCCCACAGACTTTCAAACAGAAGAGGAGTACCTCAGCCTTTTAATTTAACCAAACTGGATTCCAAGTCAGTGCCTTCATTTTTTTAAGATGCCTACTACATTTTGGGTGCTATGCATATTGTATACTTTAACACCACAACAATAATCAGAGCTTGAGCAAATAATTTGCAGTGAATATCTTGAAGAATTTCATCTCTTCTCTCATTCACAATTTGGCTGGAAGCAGGTAAAAATGTACTTGAATCTGTTGAGCATTCGGAGTTATTCCACCAGTTCCACCAGTTATTTTAGTGACTGAATTTCAAGTGTACAGATTGTACATGAACTGTTTATTACAAGTGTAGGAGAAGTGATAATTTTGAGCTGCCATAGATATTTTAGATTGAATGCAGAGATCTTATGATCTATATAAATATTTAATATTGAAAGGCATTAATTTCTGTCAACTTATCAAGGTGATACAATATGACATTTTATTTGGCTCCCTCTGCCTTCAGTTCAGCCTCAAAAAGAGCAGGTAAAACACCACCAAAGTTAAAACCAACTTCACCAGAACAACATTAGTCCAGTGATGAACAAATGCAGTATATTTTCTTGCCTCTGACTCAAATTAATGTTAATAGAATACAAATACTCCAGGTTTCAGTACTGAAGAGACAATAGCAACTGCCTAAGTAACTTGCTGGTATTTTTTCCAGTGCAAATACAAGATCTTGCAAAGTCCTTGAATTGTGATGTCTGTTGGGTCAGGATCCACCATGAAGTAAACCTTGGGAAATCATTACCTTTACCTGACCATAGTGGCACAAGCTCTGGGTGGAGCAGGAATCTCTTCAAAATTTTCACATGCATTAGATTTCAGCTAGCATTACATCTTAGTTTCTCATTAATAAATAAAAGCTTGTGAATAAACAAATACTAAATTAGATGGATATTATTTACTATATTAGTGATTCAAGATGAGAAATGTCACTGATTTATGCTGACATATACTGGCAAGGCTTTTAGAAGACCTGTCTTTTTATGTGGAGATTAAATATAGACACTGGGAAAAACCTTTTTGTGTACACAAGTCTTTGTTGCATGGTTAACATCTGGAATGTATTCATTTCTTCTATAAACTACATATGACTCCCTTTCTACTGCATTCCTCAAACAGCAAGCAACATACATATATTACTATTAACATGCCTTTGATTCACTTCTCCCCATTTTACAATCTACTGCCATATGCCAACAGCATGTCACTGGGCATGATGTAACCAAGTCTGCCCCAGGAAATTCAGAAAGACTACTTTACTAGAAACTGGGCCTAAAAAGACCACAGTTTAATTTTATACCATTTCTTAAGCTGAAAAATATGAAAAGAACTTTGGCTCTGCACTACCTTTCTACTCCTGCGGTGGTAGAAAGTGTACAGAGCTTGTTCAAGCCTGCAGCTGAGATTTCCCAAAGGAAAAAGATTCTCCAAGACGTAGTAAACTGGATGCAGATAGTCTTACGCCTACCAGTTCCTGCTTCTGGTCAGGGGTGGAAAATGAGATAGCATGCAGATGGCAGAAGCCTTGCTTAGGATACCTCGCCCAGTAAATCCCTCCCAGAGTGACCAGGGACAGCATATGGTCACTGTTTTACCGCTACCGCTGCTGCTTAGATGCTGGCAACACCCTGGCATGGTTTCAGACCCTGCTGACTAGTACTTGCCTAGAAAAAGCTATTCAGGGTAAAAGTATGGGAGGATCACTGAGGCCACTCTGTTTTGTTCAGCGGGATGGAAGGTAAGGTAGCCATGGCTCTTGCTAGCAAGGCCAGGAAGGGGCTCCAGCCCCCTGAGCTGGAATAGCTGTGTCTTCAGATATCTACAGCACTTTGCGCTGTGGACATTTTGGTTTGCATTTGCTCCAGAAAAGTGAAGCACATCTCCACCCTCTGCCAAGCATGGTCTTATCATAGCTGTAGCTCCAGCTTTTGCTTTCATGTTGGAGCCCTCAGCACAGGAAAGACATGGACCTGTTGTAGTGGGTCCAGAGGAGGGCCACAAAAATGGTCCAAGGACTGGAGCACCTCTCCTGCAAGGACAGGCCGACAGAGTTGGGGCTGTTCAGCCTGAAGGAGAGAAGGCTGCAGTGAGACCTGATTGCGGCCTTTCAGTACTTAAATGGGGCCTGTAGGAAAGATGAGGACAACCTTTTTAGCAAGGCCTGTTGTGACAGGACAGGAAGTAATGGTTTTAAACTAGGGAAGGGTAGATTTCAACTGGATATAAGGAAGAATTTTTTTACAGTGTGGGTAGTGAAACACTGGAATGGGTTACCCAGAGAGTTAGTGGAGGCCCCATCCCTGGAAACATTCAAGGTCAGGTTGGACAGGGCTCTGAGCAACCTGATCTAGTGGTAGATGTCCCTGGTCATTGCAGGAGAATTGGACTAGATGACCTCTAAAGCTCCCTTCCAATCCAAAGCGTTCTATGACTCTGTGATTCTGCGGTTGGTCCTCTGCACCACAACCTGTAATCCAGAATTTAATAGATGCTCTATATCTTTATCTGTAGCCCATTAGATGGACTTAGAGTTTGAAATCTTGTGCCTGTTACAGCCATGTATGCTGAATAAAGAGTACCCCATGAATGCTTCATTGCTATTCATTAAGGACACTGAAAAATTCCAACATTTTAATGGTGTTAAATGCTGTAGAACAATACCAGCTTAGCAAACTGTGTAAGAGACTGGGTACCTTGAGGTTTCACTAACAGGACCAATGGATCTTACCAGCTATTGGGACTGAGCAAAAGCAGGCATTACATGATTGCTTTCAACATTCAATCAAGAAAAAATTTGTTGTTTTCACTTGTAAGGTGTTTCCTTCCGAGACACACTATTAAGACAGATGGCACAAATTGAAACTAATTTTAAGTATCTCCAACTAAAACTCACATTCTGACAGGACATTGAATTTCACTGGTTTGTGTCTTCTAGAATGAAGTCATCTGGAATATTGTGCCAACTTTGGGGTGCTGCATTGCTAAGAAGATTGGAATAAATCTGAAAGAAAGGTCATAAGTCTAGGATATATTCTGGAAAAAGAAAGACTACATAAGTTGGAGTTATTTTGCTTAGAAAAACAGGCAGTGTGACACCTCCATCATTACAGGCTAGAATAAAAAATCTTTCAGAAAAGACATAGCTGTAGATAATCCTGTCATATGCAGGGGAGTAGACTGAATGACTTCCCAAGAGGTTTCTCAGCTGCAAGGTTCTATTATAGACCAGATCCGCTGTCTGTTGTCAAATGTTACCTTGGGTTTGGGAAGAACCTGGCAATATGAGAATCTTGCTCAACCCCAAGTGTCCTTACATCACGTAGTGGGCCTGAAAATGTCCTGCTCCACACAACTGCCCCTGCTGAGAAAGGAAGGACAGTACAGCTGGGAAGAGGCTTTTCATACAAATTAATTGATTTCTAAGTAGAAACAAGTATAGGAATGTAAAAATAACACTTAGAGACATCTTGATTTTTGGGAAACTCAGCATAACACTTGAGGATCACTTTATGAGATAGTGGAGAGTATGCAGAATCTTTTTCTTACCTTTCTTCTTTAAATTTGTTTGTCTTGATTTAGAGGACAGATTTTTGACTTCACACCTGTGATCTGAGTTACAATCGAGTATGTTATTATGTGAACACTCAAAGTAACCCGTATAAAGATATTATACCATTTTTTTCACCATCTTATACACAAGCCTATAGCAACAGCTTGTAATTAAAAAAAAATAAAACAGATATTTACATTATTTTCATTTCCATAAAGCTACAGTATGACTTGACTGACTTATAACATCTCATATGACAAGCTTCGCTTTTTTAAGCTATGTATTTTAATCATCTAAGCAGTTTAGATATTTTATTTTCAAACAGCAGCCTTTTTTTCCCTGGGCACTTTCAGTGATTAAACAGACAAACAAAACAAATCCCTAATTTAGCTATTCATTTTTGACACTATATTATTACAAGCTGCAATCCTGATTCAGTTTGAGTTGCTGAATGTTTTTCATTTAGGACATAGCTATGGATACTGTTATTTTCTGTCTCTCTCTCTCTCAAACACACGTACTACCATACGGAGCACATTTGCCATGTGTGTATTCAGAGCCCTCAGCCTACATTATACACCCATGTGCAGCGTTGTGTGAGCTCTAGGCAAGCCAGAACAACAGCAGTGCCTGGTGCAGGCATCCCAGAATTAAAACTACTCTGGGCAGAGGCAGTGTTATACAAAGTCAGGACAGGCTTCAAAAATGGTGCATTTGTGTCAGCCGTGCTTCACTTCTTAACTTTTAACCTGTCACTACGTCTCAGAGGTTTATGCAATACCTTATTTGTCTGTTATTCCATCTATTACTCTCTTGATTTTTTAACCAAATGTTGGTGTAAGAAAAAGAAAAAAGGCAACCAAAAGATAGGTGAGCGGATCAGATTCTTTTTTATTCTTCATATTTGATTAAGAAGAAAAGGACAAAGAAGATTTTTCAGCCACCTTGTCACCATCCTACCATCGTGCCAACCTTAACTCAGGCATAGGTCCAGCACTGATCAGCAAGAGTAAGAGATTTTTCTGGTAAGTCTAAATCTTCTGAACACAGTCACATTCTGGTTGCACTCCCAGTTCCCAGGCACTCAAAGGAGATGGCATGCAAGCAAGAACATCTGCCCTTAGTCACTGGAGATTTATCAGATAATCTTCAGGGATCAGACGTGTTTGTAGCTCAGCTGCTTTTTGCCACCAGAGCTCCTGGAATTGACCCCTGGTCTAATAAAAGCAGGGGGAGGGGATTACTTTAAATTTGAAGTAAACCAAAAACAGGCTTCCTGCTACATGTAATTTGTAAGAATGCAGCAAAGGCTCCAAGAAGCACAAGCTGCAACACCACCCCCACCACAAAATTAAAGCACTGTTGTTAACTATGCACAGAACCCACTGAACTCAAAGCAGCTTTCCAAAAACAAACCATTCCTTTCTTAAGCAATCACTGCAAATTACAAAAGCTACAAATGTTTTAACCGCACATCAAGGAGCCACTGCCTGTCCGCAAAGCTTCTTATGAAATTTCCCACTTACTAAGGAAACATATGAAGACGTTTGGTAGTGTTAAATTGGTGAAAGATCTGTGCTTTCTAGGAGGTATTGAAATGCTCGTCTTCTGGATGCAGCCATAGGTTGAAGATAATGAAGGAAAACCACACATTCCAGCTGTCAGAAAGTATTTTTTTTTCTCCATAATGAAATCAGTGAGCAGCATTGCCCTTGGAGAAGCAGAATTAAAAAAAAAAAAAACGAAAAAAAGAAAAAAAGAAGCAGCAGTATTCGTTTTGGTTATTGATGAGGGAAGAGACACATAGGACACCATAAGAAAAGTAGTATCACAGAAAGGTGCCTGAAAGGAAATATACCAAATGCAGACAGATTATGGTGAAAAATCCTTACTACAACACAGGATTTATTTTCTGAAGCAAGAGATTGCCTGGGACAGACCTCATTAGTGTGATGAGAGCCTTTCTAAGATAGGTTGTGAAGAGGGATTTGTTCTCTCACTAAGTCAAAAAAGCTACCAAAGTCAAAAAAGCTACCATTCTGACTTTTCTGGATTATCCTTCTTCTGTTGTCAGGTTAAAGGAACAAACACAGTGCAAACTCCCTGCTTAGTAAATGGTCCCTTTATGTTATCTGTTTTCTGGTAAAAACCCACCACCCACCACCTCACAGGTGTCTGCAGCTCCTGGGCACTGAAGCCAGCTCACAGGAGCTCTACAAGGCTTGAGGGTATGCAGTGTAATTGTGCAGGAGTGCCTCCTCCATTCCTAGGCTGGTTTAGGATTCAAGATAAGATAGAATACAGTCAGAACATCAAGGTCCTGGTCACTACAGCACAGGCAAGAGAACTCTATCGGTCTCTGTTTTGCTAAAGGAAGTTCATTACCAGAGACTTTTGTCCTCTATGACAAGCTTGCAGATCTGAGTACAGCAGAGCATTTGGTCATTTCTTGCACTTAACTAAGGAATGAAGTTCAAGCTATTAAATTCAGACATGAACACTCAGCAGCGGAACGTGTTTACGGCTCTAAGCACAAAGCCTATATATAAATCTCTGCAAGGATGCTGGGAAGCGGCATTTCATGGCTATAAAACACTTCCAAAGATAAAAGTCCCCACAAAGACATTTATTTGCAGTGTTTTAGTGTAATACTGGAGAATAGAAAGAAAATTTGGAAATAGGAGGGGAGTGAGAAAATGGAGAGAAATGGAAGTAAAAGCAGAGAAGGTGTGAGAAAAAGACATTAGAAGGAGATACAGACGCAAAAAGGTGATAAGATGAAGTGTAAAAATTAATCTGAAAAGCCTTTCCAAAACAAGAGAGAAGTAAAAACACAATTTAATATAGAACGGATGAAAAGCAAATGGGGCAAAATGACTGGAAAAGGCAAAGAAAAAAAAAGCTGAGTATAGAAAGTTACAATATAGAGCTGGAAAGTAAATAAACATGCAAGGAAAGTAAGGAAAATGTTAGTGAGGTATATTTCGTTGTTTATTCTACATGAAAAGGGTGAAGCTCTGTGAATTCAGAAATATATGAATGGTAGACTGTATTTAGGGCAACAGTGGCCAAGATTCTGATTCAATACATAGCAGTGCTGTTGAGTCACTTCATTTTAGGGCATGAGACTGAGGAACAGTATTTTCTTCGGCATACTTAGTGACAGCAGCAGCATTGCTTTTGTCTCCAAAACACAGACGTTGAGGCCACAAGCTCTCTCACTTCCTTTCAGCTCAACTCTCTAGAAGGCTAGTTTGGACCTGGATGGGCTGGATGTCTGTCAAGTGCCTCCTTTAAAGTGTACTCTAGTCTCTCTAAAGTTCTAGTGTGAGTGAACTAGATATCCATGCTTGAGAGAAGGAGTGTTAACCTTTGTACCTAAGATGCCACATGCTCCATGGATCCATCTTTCTACATAATACTGCATTCCCCACTCCCACTAGAAAAAAGCAGCCTGTTGAAACAGTTCCAAGCAGCACTGTCAGGGTTATGACTCTGCTAAGCCTCGTGAGAGCAAGGAGTACTGCTCCAGAAGTATTAGCCCTTTCCTGCCTGTGGGATTTTAAATCTGCTCCAGGATATTCTGGAGAGAACGCAGTTCAGAGTCTGTTTATGGGTCCAAAGAGATCTGGCAAGTCTGCTTTGGGCCCTTCTGCAAACCTTTTTGACTGCCTTGTGAAAGTTCTAATAGACTTTTAATCTTTACGTCTGTCAGCACTAAAATCACGCCCACAGATTAAAAATCTCAACCAGCTAAACTATATAGGTCTTTTGTTCAAACATACTTTCAAGATTTGCATAATTTAGTATTGTGGTCAGTAATAAACATGGAGAAACAAGGCTCCCTTTCAGGAGCACCTAATCTTAATAAGGTGGTTATTCAAATATCTACTTTTGTTTATGGAAATACAGCTTTTAAAAATAGAAAGTGGTTTGGGTTTTTGATCTTGTTTAAAAGGAAAAAAGTGACTCAATAGAATTAGTAACACTTGCAGCATATCAACCCACTCTGTCATAGAAATTCAATTTAGCAAAATGAATGTGGTTGGAAAGTCAGGCCAGAATAACAACAGCTAACTTCAGATCCACCCAAGGCTTGTATGGGGGTCATACCAATTAGCATAATAGTTGTGTTTGTTGGGAAGTGAAGTCTTTGTGCTTGGGATGCTTCCCAATTAAAAAATTGTATTTGAAGTGGGATTTAATTTTAATGTTTCAATGCCAGAACATTTACTTGCTGCGTCTGTTTTCATTTCAAGTGATGCCGAGGTTACATTTTCTACTTGGTACTGCTGTCATCAAGCCTCTCCAGTGTTTTTATTTACTGTAGGGGAGTGACAGTGGAAGGATAGTATGCCAAGAATCATGGCTTCCCAAAGTTTAATGCAAAACTGATGACCTAAATTGTATAAAGGCCACGTTGTGAAAAATTTAGTGGGTAAAACACCCATTAATGTCCGTGGGACAACTGAGAAGACTGAAGAACTGATTTCTTTCTCAGCAATCTTTACGTTTGAGCTTTGAGAGCTCGGTGCCATTAAATGTTTTCAAAAGAATGCACATCAGACAAAAAACAATCTCTACTAGATCTGAATGGGAAAAAATGTGAATAAAATAGCCAATAAATTTAATCTTCATTTCTGTTTGCAGACTATTAGTGGGGCAACCATAGTTCCCTTGAACTTGCAGATTTATCAAATGTGCTGGAGAAATACCTCTCTTAAGAATCTATGGGTTGGTCACAAATACTTAAATTTTGGCTTTGCTTGCTTGGGTGTGACTGATCAGCTAAGTCTTAAGCTGTTTTGCTTCATCCTTCAAGTAGAATGCTCACCTGAAACACCATATGAACTTAAAATGTTCTTAACATGAAAACATTCTTTTGACATAGAAGCCATTTTCCACTAAGATATTTGTCAGTAAAACACAACTGCTTGAATTTTCAGAAAAATAAACCAGAGCACAAAAGAAATAAATTCATTGAAATCCAGATCCACTGAGATCTAAAATTAAGCCTAATAGTATTGAAAAAGGATTACTACTGGTATGTAAGCAAGTCAAGCTGAACAAAAGCTATCAGCAGTTCCCAAAGCCACTCACGTTCAGGATGTGGACAGCATGAAGTTTACAAGTGGTATTTAAAAATCAATATGACATTTTATGGACAGATAATATGAGTTCGGGGAAATGAACAGATCAAGATTTCCTGTGTCAAGAAGATGCATGACATTCTGAAGCTGCTGAAGAATTCATCCTATTAGAAGACAATTATTAGTTGTCCAGGCATATATAAACACACACATGTTTACAAACACCCTCTCTTGCACTTTTCAAATCTACACTAATGTTTGACTGTCCTCAACCACTACTACTGGTTTAAGGTTTTGTAAATCTCTGAGTCAAACATGACAGTTTAATATTTATATTTGCATGGTTCAGAAGAGACAGAATCAAGACAAACACAAACCCAAGGTTTCCACCCCTGGGACTGACACTGTCTGAGAACAGCCAACTTTGAAAGTGATGGAAGAGTGTTGATGGACTGGGGATAAGGTCCAATCAAAGGAATTTTGTCTTATATGGATTCAGTTTTAGAAATTCCCTGGCTTTCTAATACTGTAAATCAGCCAAACAGACACATTGGAAAGATACCATAAAATAGTTTTCTAAGTACAGAAAAAGGTCTGTATGCCTTCTAAATATATATGGCTTGACAGATCATGAGCTTGATTCTCTCCTTCCCTCATTTAGATCACTGTAACTCTGCTAATCTCACTAGAGTTACTTCAAATACACATTTGTAATGGAGAGTGGAATCCAGCTCTAAATCTGTATGTGATATCAGCTCTGTAAAATATAAAATCTAAGCAGTCATTGGGCCTAGCCCCTGGGGTACCTGATTACACAGAAAGACATAATTCATTTACGAATGCTGAAATTAAACATGGAACGAAACCGGTCTGAAGTAACATCAGAAAGACCTTTGCTGGAGTGTATTTTCATCAAAACAATTTGGAGAAGGAAAGGATAAGCAACAACTGATTAGTTGACAAGCAACATAAAAACAGTTAGAGCATCATTTGACACACACAAATAGATTTCTAAGTTTCTGGAGAACCATTCAGGTATAGCATTTACTCATTGCTTATTTCCAGAAGTGCCTACAATATAGCAGGCACTGTCTGAAGACGGGGAGCACCAATCCATTCAATAATGATCTGAACACCAAAATTCTTGTCAGATATTCATTCTTAATCTAATTCTACAAGTTTATTTATGAAGCTGACTAATACTTAATTAAACATAAACTGATATAAATTAATAATGTGTCTTCGTTGTAGAAGGAGTTGCAATTGCAAGTTTCAGTTATTGGCAAAGGTATAGAGTCAGAAGTCCACCAAACCTTTGGGTGGTTTGGTTTAAATCCTCCTTATAACCAGCAATCTTTCTGGAAAAACTGAGCATTGCTTGGGACCACATTCACTTTTTCATGGATCCTCCTATAACTGTGGAACCTACTCTGAAAGAAACATTCCAGGGTGGGTGACTTTCTGACAGTTCCCTGCAGGGGTTACAAAGAGGTTACTTTAAGCCTAATTCAAATGAAAACAAAACACTGTCCATATATAGCTGTGAGCTTTCAGTTGCTCTCTTGGGAACTGTGTTGTTACAGGTTCTAGAAGAGTGGAACCAAAATAGTAGGCCTTGCCAAAATATTACTTTCCAGTTTATGTTCATTTTCTGCACATTTCTTTTGCAATGTTATCATTATTTATGGTGTAGCAATCAAGGAATTGTGCTGTATTGTGATAGGTACAACACAAACAAGTAGCAAAATCTTCCTGCCCCTGAGAATTCACAGCCTAGCTGTCAAATAGGTTGCTCCACGTGTACAAGAAAGAGAATGAAGCTAATGTTAGCTGGAAAAAGGAGAAAAATAAAATGGGGTGAGCAGAAAAGCTGACTCTCTTCTAAGCCTATCATTGCCAAGCATTTCTGATTTGTAGGCACAGCAGCTGAAAGAGGAGATTTAAGAGAGTATTAAACAATACACCAGATATTCCCATCAAACTATATGATCTTTTTACTTTAGTTCATTTTTGGGACTAAACCCTTAGACAGTTTTTTGTGAGTGAAAAATGAGTCAGTTCCTCAGAACAGAACAATGAGACCTAATGGAAATGACCGACTTCGAGACTGGAACAAAGGGGAACTGCCCTCTTGTCCCCTTTCCCAACACTTCAAGGGACAATGAAAAAACTGCGTATTCTTAGGACAACCTTCAGCTAAGCTAAATACATCACCTATCTACCTCACAAGCATCCCCTTAGGGTAGAAATTGATGTGAACTAATACAGTAATGTTAGAAACCTGGAAACAGCACAATGTAGAAATTCTATCACCAGAGTACTCCTAGATGGCAATTAACAGCACAAGCCACTCAGATATCACAGCAGGTATAGAAAAACTAGGGGAGAAAACACATTGTTTGTGCATACCTCATCTCTGATAAGGCTTGCATTAAGCAATATTTCAGATAAAGACTCAGGGAAGGATAGTCTTCATCAGCACTCGCAGATGGGGCCAAAAGGGATTCAGGTTAGAGGCTGTGCATCAGGGATATTTTTTCCTATTATTCACGAGAAGCAATAAGTCTATTAAAAGTTAATGTGATAGGAAATTGGAAATTGTAGAGCAACTTCTCTGTAGTGAAACTCATCTTTAAAAAGTAAGCTCTGAAGGCGAAAAGGAACATATCTTTATCACAATTGTGATGACAGAAAACCAAAAAGATCTGTGGCCTGTGTAGTAGTTGGCAGTTGTTACACGGATGGGCTTTTGTTTGCAGAAGTGACGTGAATGTCAGAAACGAATATCAGCGATCGCATTTCAGTTTGTTGACAGGAAGGTAGCACGGGAATAATCCTTTTTGCTCATAGACTCTATCACCGTGTAATTTCTTGCACGAACTGACGCGGCACTATCTCAAAAACCTGTGCAGGTTTCACTCCCCTGTTATTCTCATAGCTCCAGGAGTGCAGAAGAGAATGTAAACATGGAGCTTTCCCCTCCCCAAACTCTGCTCCAGAAAGGCAGATTCCCTTTTGAAACCAATAAAAAATGTCATTCTGGGGCCCCGAGACCAGAGGTGGGTGTACAGTTACACCAGTAAACCTGCTTGAGGTTGTCAGACTACTAAAGTCTTACATTTTTGTGGTGAATCATTTTCAGATACAGTCAGGATTGAAATAGTCTCATGAGACAGGATTTAATATCGATGGTTCACAAAAAATACCTAAATGGAGCCAAACTCCTGTACAGCAAAGGCCCCAACTGATGCTTCGCCAAACCAGGAAATGCCTGTAAAGAAACACACATGTCCAGAAAACAGCCATCCCCAGGGTCCTCTGAACGAGCTGTGGTGGAGACAGGATAGCACAGCCAGCTGCAAGCACACCCCAGAGCTGACCCACACCTACCACACCGCTGCAGAAAGGAAACCAGCACGGCAAGGGTTAAAACCCCTCCCAACAGCAAGAAAGCAACTGAGCCAAAAGACAAGAAATATTCATTCTGTGACCCTGTTGCTCTCTGGTCAAATATACAGAAGTGACTGTATTTTGAAAGAAAATCCACAAGTACACCTGTACTACAGCTGGTAGTCCGGAGTACTGCTGTCGTGACCGAATTAACTGAAAGTCTGAACCTAGCATGGGGTTGAACATCTCAGTTCATACTGAAGGAATTACAAAGGCTCGCGGAATAATCCGCAGGAGTGTCTTACCACCTCTGAGGGCTGCTCAGCATCGCGCATGCCAACACCCAGCAAACGCCAGCCCCATGCCGTCACCCTGCAGCCGGCACAAGGGGACACGGGGTACAGGGAGCAGAGGTGGCCTCCCCACAGCCGCTTATTGGGCTAGCGCTGGTGCTCACATTACTGCTCCCTGGGACCTGCTGAGCTTTCGTATTTTGCGGCCTCAGCATCTCCCTAACTCTCCCAAAATCTTCAGCGTACTTTCCTATTTGTTACAGTGGCACCTGCTGGCAACAGCACGGGCAAAAGCAGATTTGTTACTGTTGGGCTAAGCAGATAAGTTTAATTATGACTCAAGGTGTGCAGTATTTCACTTCTCTCTCTCTCTCACCCTCTCACCATCTCTTTGGGTCTAATATAACACATTATACAGAACACAAGGAGGCTTGTCATATTACTGTTGGAAGATGCAAGAATTGGTTAATTTTGCACCGTTTCTCCCTGTCATTATAATCTTTGTCACAAGAATGGCTACATTCTGCGAAATGTTCTGTTCTCAGTGCAGTCATTGTCATGTGAATGAGCTATCACTGAATCCTAATTCCTGAGATGTTTTATTCTTACATACGTGACATTTGTATTTCAGTGACAAAAGCTTCAGCATGAAAAGGGAATGGAAGAAATTTAATCCAGTCTCTTGATCATTTTTAAATTCTAATTTTATGGTCTTTTCTTTCCTAGATGCTACAGCACAGTTTCCCTCATATGTAAGAAGCCTGTATTTAGAGTAAGAAAGAACTGATGAAATCAAACCTCTGGGATGTTTTTATTTTAATGGTTTCTGCATCAAAGACACCATATCAGTGCAAATTGCTGCTAGTTAGGAAAGGTGAAAACCAAGGAATATCTGCTAGTCATTTTTTGCCACTTAGAGTGTATATGTTCTTTTAAAACTCTGATGAGCTGGAGCTTGTATTACTCTGGTATATAACAAAAGATCAATTATTTTGAGACATTGATATCGGCCAATGGGATAGCTGAAACTAGTATCAGAGTTAATCAAGCCAGAGAGGAGCACCATGAATCATCTTAAATGTCCAGCCATGTGACATTTAGGATGCTCTTCTGCTTTGCTGATTTCAGTGGCAAAAATTACTGTTGATTTTAATGGGACCAGGATCAGGACCTCAGTCCAAAATCTCCTTCCCATTTCAAATCTTTTTGTCAAGCCAAATGTCTCTGAAGTGGCTTGCACAAGTAACAGTTTAGACAATGCAGCTCTGGTTTTTTTCTCTGTCTCAAGCATTTTTTTAAGCTTACCTTGCCATTTCTGCTGATCCTGGAAAATATAACATTTAGTGGGCAATTTGGTAGGGGTTCTGTAGTACACTCATCCAGGGGTAAATTATTACAGCAGAGCAAACAAAACATTCAGATCAGCAGGAGGAAGGAGGGATTCTGATTATTTTTTTCCAAGCCATGCATACAAAATAATTCTTCTTCAATGACCTTTCCTACAGTGTGACCATAAAAAGGTGTCTGAGCTGTCAAAATGATATTCAGATGGCTGACTGTCAAAGATCTGCTACAGCATCACAACTGGAGGTTTTAATTGCATTCAGACACCGCACTGGAAAGTCATGAGTGCATTTTCTCCCTTCCTTTCCCTCTTACGTACGCATATCATTTCAGCGTAAGCTTATATATTTATATATATTTTCACAGCTTCAAAATTGTACAATATTTTAATCTGTCTGCATGTCATGTAATAATATCCCCCTCATTCTCTTTTTAAATAACTGTTTGCAGATTCAACTTTTGATACCAGAACTGCAAGGCCTCATTATTTCTTATTTCCAGAGGTTACAGAGTTTTAATGTTAAAATGTAATCTTTGAGATAGTTTCATTTGCCTAGCCTAACCTCTATGATCAAATGAGTACCTTTTTTACTTTTCAAAATACTAGGATCTCAAGATCCATGCATTCTTTTAATCATTGCTCAATTTCTTTTATCCACATTCCTTTTTTCCCTACTCTCATAACAAGACTGCAGCTCAGACCTCCAAGATCTGAACTCTAGTCCATATTTTTAATGTCGTGGTTCTATAGATAATGTATTTTATTGATTTTAGTTCACAGGTAACCTACTTAAATATATCTAGATATGTATTTTAAATTCTTAGATAAAATGTTCAAGCAGTTGATTTTAACTTGCAATGACAAAGAATTCAGAAAAGAAAATCCATAGGGAACAACCTAACAAGTACATGGTTATACATTTCTACCTATTTTAGAGGGGTTTCTTTTACTGGGAATCTCCCTGTTTTCATGCACTGCAATTTGGCTTCAGTTTTGCTTTGATATTTGACTTTATAATTAAAAAAATTAAACAGACACTTCTGTTAACTAGAGAAAAGCCACTGCGTTTATGACTCCGAATACTAACACTTTTCATTGAAAATGGATGTTGAGGAGAATAGCTGAGCATTTTGCTCACCATGAATACAACCAGTCTGTCCTGGCAACACTCAGATTCCTCATTACTAAAATTGAGTTTGCAAGGGAAAAAGCAAACAAACAAGGTATGGTGTTTCCCTCATGGCCTTGCACAGGCACAGCTTTCAAAACAGTGATAAGATTTGATCATGCAGACTGTCTATATTTAAATGCTTTGCTACACCATCGCCAGGTCTAGCATCTGTGGTGGAGTAGCATGCCATGGAGGTCCACAGATCCCAAATCAAACTCGATGTGCTACTGCGATAAGAGGTAACAGAGGAAATGCATTTTGTCTGCTTTACATGGCACCTTGTAAAGCAGTAGAAAAGCTTTCATTTCAAATGGAACACTTTCTGTACGAGGCTTGGGAAGAACGGATTGAAATGTTTCCCCTTGCCTCCCCCTTCCCCTGTTCAGCAAGCCTCATGTAAGAAATTTATTGCAAAACATGAGCACCATGCAAATTTACTTCCAGTTATGGGTTATTCTGGGGTCTTCTCAAAGAGAACTTTGAAATCATGTGCCAGTCTCTGGCCTTTGTTCTCTTTCAGCTCGGCAGTAATCACTGCATGCTACTCCAGATAGCCTAAACAGACAATGTGAGAGTTCAGGCCAGATGATGGTGATGTACGTGGGATGGTGCAATGTCTGCTGAAAATTAATCTTATATGAACACTGAAGTTTTTCAGGGGTGAATTTGAGAGAGAAAAAAAGTGCAGGGAACACATTTTAGGACAACCTATAAACTCTTTACTCCTTTTCTTGTGGTTCCTTCAATAATTTTTTAATTCAGTCTTCTTATTAACTTAGTCTTATTGAACTTGGAAAAGATCTTTAGAATTGCACAGTAGCTCCCATTAAAGTATATTATAATTTGCTAAGTGTATTGGTATTTTTTTCCTAAACAAACTAAGCATAATGCGAATATTCCACATAACCTGCCTGAGATAAGAAAATATCCTGCTAAAAACCTGTGTACAGGATAAAGAAATTTGAACGTCTCTTTCATTACAAGGGGCTCCATGTCAGAGCTCTCTTTTTTGATCTGTGTTTTTGTATAATGTTTTTGGTTACCTATATGGGTGCCTACCTTTTCTAAACTGAAGAGTCAGTACTGTATTACAAGATAAATAAAATTGCAAGTCAGCCTCCTAAAAATGATACAGCTATTTTAAATCATAGTTCAAAAAAATATGCTTAGATTATTTTTCTTACTGTCTCTGAGCCTTTAGAGTGCACTCAATCCGTGTTTTCAGGTTTTCTTTTATATTCATGAAGACCAGAAAGTCAATTTTATTTCAAAATGAAAGCTGAGATTATCAGATGATAATTGATTCCAAGGACTAGACTTTAAGTAAAATACCAGTATCATCAGACTTCTGATAAAATCACTGAAATTGGCAACAACTGAAAGTCAGGCAGAGTATCACTTTTTTAATCTCCTTATTATATATATAAAAAAAATCGGCACCGCAAGTAATAACAAATATTTCTCCACAATTTTCCCATGTATTCAGTTAAACTAACAATAATACCTCCATCTGGTGACTACCTCCATCTGTGCATCCCAACCCATTAACACCCCAACGATATGCAAGAAGGCAGATGTCCTTGATTTATAGGCATAGTACACAGAACACAAGCTCCAGCTATGTACACATCAGTGAAATTGAGATGATAACAATACTCATACCAAAAGACTGAGAGGCTAAATTAGCTCTTTTTATTCCAAAACACATGGAAACCTTTACATAGAAGCCAGTAAAATTCGAATTTAATGGAGTATTCACATGTATTAAAATAATATGAAAAAAAAAGTTATCTTTGCATTCTTTTCAGTTAAATACCAATGCAAAGATGTTGTGATATGGTCCAGATTTTTGGTCCAACTACTCCTAAATATTCATTCCTCTGTTGGCTTCAGAAGAACTTTCAAATATTCAAAAAGATAATTTCATGTATCATCTTGCTAAGGTTTAGAAAGCATATTTTCTGCAAGGGTTTAAGCAACTAGGGGCAATTCTTTGCTTCCTTGACTTGTATTGACCTTAACTGGGAACTAAGACTACTTCTTACTTTACTATACCTGAAGTAAAGGAGGCCAAAAGAAGGGAGAAAAAAAAAAAAAGATGACCAAATAAGAATTAAAGAGATGATTTACAGAAAAAAAATAGAGGTAAGACAGGAAAGATGAAGTAAGTAAAAAAAGAAAAAAAAAAAAAAAAGAGCTCATACTGAAGCAAAGGACACCGAAGCAAAAAGCAAAAATACTGCCAAGCTAGAGGCCTGGGGATTGCCTGAAGAAAAAAAAGGAACAAAAAATTTTGCAAAAAAAAGAAATCAGGGAAGAGGGCCATAGGAGATAGTTGCAACAAAAACATGAAGACTGGACTCATAATGACAATAACTGATATTTTTTTCTATTTTTAATTTCCCTCAGAGAAGTTACTGCAGAGTAGACTATTGCACAGTAATGTAGTGATAAATATCAAAGGTTAAAACTCTTTTGGAAGACAACTAAAATGTGAGTCAATGCCTTTGTTCTGGACCAGACAATAAGAGCAAGTATACACCACACTGCCCAAACAAGAACTATATAAGCTCTTTACCTTAGTACTGCCATCATATTCTGATACGACCAATATGAGTACTGCTGTCATAATCTGTCTCGATCAATGTGATAGCCTTCTATGATGGTACGACTGGCTGGGTAGATGAGGGGAGAGCAGTGGATGTTGTCTACCTAGACTTCAGCAAGGCTTTTGGCACTGTCTCTCATAACATCCTCCTAGGGAAGCTCAGGAAGTATAGGCTAGACGAGTGGACAGTGAGGTGGATTGAGAACTCACTGAATGGCAGAGCTCAGAGGGTTGTTATCAGTAGCGCTGAGTCTAGTTGGAGGCCTGCAACTAGTGGTGTCCCCCAGGGGTCAGTACTGGGCCCAGTCTTGTTCAACTTCTTCATCAGTGACCTGGATGAAGGGACAGAGTGTACCCTCAGCAAGTTTGCTGATGACACAAAGCTGGGAGGAGTGATGGATACACCGGAAGGCTGTGCTGCCATTCAGCGAGATCTGGACAGGCTGGAGAGCTGGGCAGAGAGGAACCTGATGAAATTCACCAAAGGCAAGTGCAGGGTCCTGCATCTGGGGAGGAATAACCCCATGCACCGAGACGGGCTCGGGGCTGACCTGCTGGAAAGCAGCTCTGTGGAGAGGGACCTGGGTGTCCTGGTGGACGACAGGTTGACCATGAGCCAGCAGTGTGCCCTTGTTGCCTAGAAGGCCAATGGTATCCTAGAGTTCATGAAGAAGACTGTGGCCAGCAGGTCGAGGGAGGTTCTCCTCCTCCTCTAATCTGCCCTAGTGAGGCCCCATCTGGAGTACTGTGTCCAGTTCTGGACTCTTCAAGAGTTCAAGAAATTTGAGGAATGACTGGAGCATCTGTCCTACGAGGAAAGGCTGAGGGAGCTGGACTTGTTTAGCCTGAAGTAGAGAAGGCTTAGAGGGGACCTTATAAATGATTATAAATATCCTGTTTAACATTTTCATTAATAATCTTGATGATGGGGTGGAGTGTACCCTCAGCAAGTTTGCTCATGACACAAAAGTGGGAGGAGTGGCTGATAGGCCAGAGGGTCTTGCTGCCATACAGAGGGACCTCAACAGGTTGGAGAAATGGGTTGACAGGAACATCACGAAGTTCAAGAAGGGAAAGTGCAAAGTCCTTCAGCAGGGCACAACCCCAGGCACCAGTACATGTTGAGGGTCAACCGGCTGGAAAGCAGCTTGGCAAAAAAGACCCTGAGGATCCTAGTGGACATCAAGTTGAACACGAGCCAGCAATGTGTCCTTGTGGCAAAGAAGGTGAATGCTAGCCTGGACTGCATTAGACAAAGCATTGCCAGAAGGTCGAGGGAAGTGATCGTTCCCCTCTCTAGCCCCGTATCCAGCCCTGGTGAGGCCACAACTGGAGTGCTGGGTCCTGTTCTGGGCTCCCCAGTACAAGAGAGACAGGGACATACTGGCCTTTCCAGCAAAGGGCCATGAAGATGACCGTGGGACTGGAGCATCTCTCCTACGAGGAAAGACTGAGAGAACTGGGACAGTTTGGTCTGCAGAAGAGAAGGCTCAGGAGCAATCTTCTCAATGTCTATAAATACCCAAAGGGAGGGTGCAAAGAGGACAGAGCCAGGTTCATTTCAGTGGTGCCCAGTGGCAGGACCAGAGGCAATGGGCACACACTGAAACATGAGAGGTTCCCTCTGAATATCAGGAAACACTTTTTCAGTGTGAGGGTCACTGAGCACTAGCACAGGTTCTCCAAGGAGGTTGTGGAGTCTCAATCTTTGGAGATATTCAAAATCTGTCTGGGCATGGTCCTGGGCAACTGGCTGTAGGTGACCCTGTCTGGACAGGGTGATTGTACCAGATGACCTCCAGAGGTCCCTTCCTGCTTTGATCATTTTGTGATTGTGTGATTTTTTTCATTTTTCCCTTTTTCCCCCAACTTCCTTCCTTAGTAGTAAGAAATGCCCTCTTTACCTTATCTGTAAAGACCTTTGCTCCAAATTACTACGCAGGTTTACACTTCCAGGTAAAAAGCACTCCCAAGAAAACAACTCTTCACAAAAATTAGCTATCAGAGACAAGTGATTTAATTCATTGTCTCATTTATCCTTTATTCTAATTCCAAAGGATTTGGGACCTCCTAGCTGTGCAGAAGGCTACTTTAGAAGCCAATGATCAGGTGACCTTACAATCGGCTTTCACGTCTTCCTTCTCTTTGCCTATCTGATGCCTCAGATTAGGTTTCCGTCTAGGACACCAGTCCCAAATGGCTTCAGTGACACTCTGCACTAGTCCTGTTTTGTCCACATGAATTGGATTGCACAACTGTAAACATTCCAGGTGTGGGCCCTGTGTTTTACAATACCTAGGAAAATGGGTCCCCAATCCAGATTAATTAAAATAAAAGGTAACATTATAGACAGTCTTATTTTTGTGTGTTTGTGTAAATTAATACTATTCAAACAGCATAATCCTGTAAAATTATTTTTTTCTGAAGAAGACATTAAGCTAGTGATCTTGTATGTTAACAGCATACAGATCTTAGAGGACCCTTGGGTTCTCTGTTTCATGATGTTAAACTGTATTTCTCTTACATATGTTTTAATTTAAAGATGGAAGGTATAGGATACGACCTTCTGTTCATTCCAACAGCTGGATGTTCCTAAACCAAAAGGCCAGATTATTAACAAATTGCCTAATAAAAGTATTTTTAGGGAAACTAAATCAACCATGAAGACAAGATGCAAAAACCCTTCCTGTTAGAATTCAAAGACTAAAAGCAATGTTTGAAAAGCCATAATAATAATAAAAAATGTTTCAAAATAGTGATTAAAGTGGTCATTTGTGAAGCTTCATCTCCCTTTGTCACAAAACACAGAACATACTTTATACCAATTGCTGCTGGCTTCTGTCTTAATTGGACAATTGCCATTGTACTCATACTCAGAAATCCTGTATTTCAGTGATTCAAAGATTGACTGCTGCTGGCTTGCACCCTCCCCCATTCATTCATAGGGAGCTTTGAAAGGTGGTCTGCTTTGACATGTACATCATTAGATGGAAGAGGGGAAGCAAGGTATCAATATCAGAAATGAGCAATAGCAGGAAGAGTGTGGCAGGAAAAGAAAACAAGTAGAAATGGTTTGGTGTCCTGAAGTAAAAAAAAAAAAATAATAATAACTACGAAGCTGGGCTGACAGAATCCCATCTAGAGAAATGAAGAGGTAAAATATGATACATTCACTCACTGGCCAGTTTTATCAAAGAAATAACACAAAAAAGCCTGCTTATACAGACTTCGATGACAGTATCTAATGTAAGACTTCTGGGTCTGAGATTTAATGATCTTGCCTACCTTTTGGTTAAGAAATAAAGTACAGTTCAGGGATAGATAACATTATTTTTAAAAAACTTATCTCCCAGTTTTACCCAGCTTCTCACAAAAGTCTTCCTCAGAACAGAACACAACATTTCCAGTTTTAAGAGAAAAGATAACTTTTGGAAAGTAAATAAAAAACTTAGCAACATAGTTATATTTAACGTAGAAACCTAAGGTCCATCCTCAGCAACAAAGCAACCATAACTGCTTCAGGCAGAAGTTAACTATTAACTATGTCATTTAGGACCCCACTAGGTTTGTATACTAGTCATGGGATTTCCACAGATATCCAGGATTGGGTTGAGACTGCTTCTAGAGACATCAATGATACAACTCCCATTAATTTTAAAGACAGACAAGTTAAATCAATGCTAAGAGCTTTTGAAAATCCTCTCCTGAATGTTTTCTATGACATTCTCTTGCCACCTGATTTATACCAGACATCACTAGAATCTCTGGTTGTATTCAATAATTTGTTTGATGTAGTTCTTACTCTGTTTATTTAAAAACAAAAGCAAAATTCCCAGATGAAAGAAAAAGTTTAACTGGTTTCTAAGCTTTTATTGAATTCTTCTTAGGATGTCAGATCCTGTTGTTTGAAGTTCTGCAGAATCAATGTGCAGTATTTTGCTAACCTTTTTTTGGTTCTAGTTTGCTTGGGTTCTCACTCACAAAATTTCACTTTCAGGTTCAACCTCACTTAAAAGTTTACAGTGAGCTTCAGCCAAGTCCACTAAGTGTGATCTGGTTTATGTTAAAGTCAGCCCATAAACTGCTCAAAACTGGGCCCAGATTCTTTTGAAACTGGGCCTAAGGTCTGTGTAAAAGCAAACTCAAGACTATGTTTTGATGAACCTAGGTTCAATATTTCAAAGTCTATAAAGAAACCTGAAACAAACCAAATTCCAATTTGTTTGGGGCTTCATACTGAAATCGTTGTCTCGCTCCATCAAATTGATGACATTTTACCACAACTTTATCAGTGAAAGATTTTTCTTCCTGTAGTTTCCCCCATACCCCTCGGCTGCTGGAAACAGTAATGTATTACTATGGATACAGGTTACAGAGTGGGGTATGGGGAAGAGAAGGGAGGTTACAGTCTATAAAGAGATTTCCTTAGAGTTGGCATTTGGAGCAGGGAATCAGACAACACAAGAGATTTTTTTATTCAAATACTTCCAGATGATAAAAAGATTAATTTTAAGAAGATGAGATAAAATAGATTGCATTTGTGTTTTCGCATCTTTGGTAAAGTTGTCATTCTCTGGAAAGCAAAGTGAAAACCTTCATATATTTACTTGATTTAGTCTGGAGAAAAAGCAATTTAAAAATTAGGAATTTGATTATAAATGCTTTCTCCTTTCAGCTGGGCAGGGATGGAATTGGAGACTGTCTTGTCAACTACAGAAACAGCCAGACTTGCGTATTTCTGCTTCTGACATGGAAGGACTTCTTCACTCTGAGGGTGACGGAGCCCTGGAACAGGCTGCCCAGGGAGGTTGTGGAGTCTCCTTCTCTGGAGATATTCAAAACCCGCCTGGACAAGGTCTTGTGTAGCCTGCTGTAGGTGACCCTGCTTCAGCAGGGGGGTTGGACTAGATGACCCACAGAGGTCCCTTTCAACCCCAAACATTCTGTGATTCTGTGTGATTCTGTGAGTGTAAACATGTTTACATGCTTTGCTGTTTTGAAAACAGAGACGATAACGGCTTCACCATCACCATGTCCAATAGTGAAAAAGAAGCCAAGAAGTGCAATCTAGAAAGCACAAATACGAGCACAGGCAAACTTCCCAGGGAAGTAGCTAAGCCCTCTTCTAAAGGACCTAGCTCTGCTAAAGATAGGGACAAGTCACAGGAGAGCCAGAAGGGTTTTTTTCTGGGCTAATGGTTTCCAATAAGATCCTCCAAAAATTCTGTTAGAATAGCTTCATGGAATAATTCCAAGTAGAATCTGCAGGACTGACAGTGGTAAAATTCCACAGAAGTTATCCAGAAAGCCTTTTCTACTTGGAAAGATAAAATATAAGGGAAAATGTCATTATTTTGATGCACTTGAATCCATTGCATGCATTTGTATAGGAATCACACAGATATTTTTCTACTATGTTTTCTAGGTTAGTTCAAATCCTATTGAAATGTTATTTTCTACTCCTTCTATAGGAGTGCTTCTGATGTAATCACAGAAAGGGGTGGTGTTGAGTCCAGAGAAAAGGTAGGGCTCATGCTACTCATTCTGCTACTGAAAAATATTTGTGTCAAAAATACTTGCATGCCTGCAAATATTTCATCTTTATACAGATGATACAGTTGGTTTTGTTAGGGTTACAGAAATATCCTTCCCAAAGAGAGCAACCATGAAGTCTACTAAGATCCAGTAAAAGCCGAATAGTGCTCCCACACCATCCCATTACAAGACTTGCACTCAGCTTCACGACAGCAGAATCTGTTCCAGAAAAACTTGCAGCAGATGGAGCAATTTAAAATAGAGAGTTTAACAAATTGATTTTAGAATTAACATTTACTTCAATGAAGATTAATGCGTCAAGCTGGAGAGTTAGTAGAGGTCAGTGCTAAAAGACCACCACACTAATCACAGTATTGTGTTGGCATAAATGATGTGTTGCAGCAAATGTTTCTGGAGGAAAGCAGAGAGCAGCATCTCCCCAGCCGTTGGCCCAAGGCAGGTCCCAAGCCTGCAGCTGCACTGCCGGCGCTTCTCGTCCCAGACTTTCCCTCCTCACCTCAGCCTCCTCGCAGGCTGCCCTCCTCCCTGCAAAAGCATCCCAGATTTTACCAGTGCCAAAGTCCCACCACTGTCCTCATGAGAGGGGAGGTTCTCACTTCTTATTAAAAAAAAGTTGCAGCTTCCATGCATCTTTAAGAAACAGAGGATAATAGTGTCAAAAAAACGGAGACAGTGGCATTGGTTAGGCAAGAAGAATCATACAATATTTCAGTTCTTGGAATGATCATTTTTAAAGACTTCTAGTCTGGTTGGTTCTGTTAGAACCATATAATCATTAGATTTTAGGTTAAAATCATCGAGTCCAACTGTTTACTTGACACTGCCAAGTCCATCACTAAACCATGTCCCTAAGCACCACATCTACAAGGCTTTTAAATACCTCCCAGGATGATGACTACACCACTTTCCTGGGCAGCCTGTCCCAATGCTTCACAACCCTTTCGGTGAAGAAATTTTTCCTAATGTCCAATCTAAATCTCCCCTGGCACAACCTGAGGCCATTTGCTCTCATCCTATCACCTATTACTTGGGAGAAGAGACCAACACCCACCTTGCTACAACCTCCTTTCAGGTAGTTGTAGAGAGCAATACGGTCTCCCCTCAGCCTCCTCTTCTCCAGACTAAACAACCCATTTCCCTCAGCTGCTCCTTATAAAACTTATTCTCTTGACCCTTTGCCAGCTTTGTTGTCTTTCTCTGGACATGCTCCAGCACCTCAGCATCCTTCTTGTAGTGAGGGGCCCAAAACTGAACACAGTGCTCAAGGTGCGACCTCACCAGTGCTGATTACAGGGGGACGATCACCTCCCTGGTCCTACTGGCCACACTGTTTCTGATATAAGCCAGAATGCCTCTGGCCTTCTGTTGGCCAGTCTGTTACTGAGGAGCACTTACTGAGTGAAGGATATAAGACAGCAGGGCCCATATGAGCAGCACTCTCAAAATGAGGATGAGGAAGGCTCCCTAACCCTGAAGACAGTCAGTGCTGTTGCAAGGCAAAATGCTTCTGCTTTTGCTTTACAGACACACTGCTGTGTCACAGCCCTTAAAGTTGCATTCGTAAGGGACACAGTACACTTTCTTATGGGCATTCTTAATTTTCTGTTACTTGATCAAGGCAGCAATCTTGAATTATCCGCAGCACACAGGCACGTTTCTGCTTCTGCAGGATTCAGTTAGCTGTAACACGCAGTCCATGCACTGATCAGCAGTTCCCCAACTACAGCTGCATGCAAGGGGCAAAGCTTGGATGGGTGAAGTTTCAGAGTCCAAAAAGTTTGGAAGGCACAGCACTATTCATGGTCAGATCAGACTCCTGCATCTCAGATCTCCTCAGCTCTGAGGACAGAAATTTATTCTACAGTTTTCTAGAATGCTTTCTAAATTTGAGAAATCCTCATGTTTCCCTGTATCTCCTGAACAGCCCCTCAGTCATATCCCTTTGGCATTTGAAACTTTCACACAGGGAGAATGAAAGAGGTGAGGGGAGATATATTTAAGTCAAGTGGAGCAATGAAACTTGAAATATATACAAACCTGCAAATTACCCACACAGAGGTGTGATATCAGAAATACCTAATGTTTCCCCTGACACTCAAACTGCTTGCTCTAAGTTGGCTGTGTCGTTGTAAGGTATTTTTCGCTGCAAAACCCTACAGAACATTTTCACCTTCGTAAATATACATGCTTCCTCCAATGTGCCTTAAAACTACAAAAGGGAAAAAAGAGAAGTGCTTTTACTGTCACACCTGTTCATTTTCATCTTAAAAAATCAGCAAGGTTATAACTCATCCTTTTACCCTGGGATAACTTATTGGCATTATTTCCATCTCTGGGGAGCAAAGGACTCCTAGTCTGTATGCTGCAAAACAAAGGTACGTGATAAGGATGAAAAAGCAGGACCACTGTAGGGTAGTCACTGGAATTGAGAACAGCAGCATAATCATTTCAAGACATCTCTTTCCCCCACAATTCCCTAGTATACAGAGCAGAAGTTTTGAGGTTCTTTTGCGGCACCCTTAGCCTTAAATAGATTTACACAGTTTACATGGTTTGCTAAGGCTTGGGGATCCTCCAAAGCTGCAGGTTTCTACTGTCTGCTGTAGACAGGCTTTAATGAAACCTGCTGAAAGATACAGAGGCTGACAACCACCAAGAGGCAAAAGGATAGAAAGCAGAATGTGCATCTGCAAACAAACTGTCACGCCTCCAGAAACACAGGCACATAATACAAGAGCAGCTATATTGATTATCAGATAGCATTTGACACCGTTAACAGATAAGCTCTTAGGCCAAAGTCGTTGGTTATCACGTATGTATCACTACACACTACTTCAGCTTTAATAGTCACTCTGACAGAGAGGAAGTGAAGCAGACAGACAGATCGTTTTTGAAGAGGGAGGGAAAGGTTCTAACCTCTAATACAATCGACAACTTTGTTCAAATCTTTCTTGACCAAAAAAAAACCCCCCAAAACAGCCATGAAACCTAACAATATATCCTTCACAGAAAATTACTGAGTCCAAAAATAATATCCTTTTGAATGAGCAGTGAAGGTTACAACAGCATAGACTAAAGGAAATAAGAAAGCAATTAAGATACCTTTGTTAAGGAATTTTTAACCTGTCAGCAGTGTATGTCTTTTGTTCTTCAGTCTTTTAGGTTAATAAAATCAAGGCCAGTTCCCTTAGAGATGCTGAGGCTATTAGACATCAGTAAAACGTAATGTACCGGAGGGACTATATAAGAAAAAAATGCACTTAATTGAGTGTTCAGAGCCAGAGCCACCCATTGTAAGTGTATTCTGGCAATTGAGATGTTATTATTGCCAAGGCTCTGCCATATGATGATATAAATGCATCTTTTCTGAATGAGAGCTCTGAATACATGGGTGAAAAGATGGCTGCATTCCTTAAAAAGAAGGGCCGGAGCTCTTCTTTTGCATTTTGTCTTTGCCATCCATAAGAAGAAGTGGTGTCATTAATGGGATTACATTTCTAATGAATTCATAAACAAATCTGGTAAAAAAGACTCTCCAAAATGAGAAATATTCAGTATTTCCTAGTATGAATTTACATTTCTAATAATGTCTCTATCTAAAAGGCAACCTGATGATCAGTGTTTCAGTACTGTGTTCAGTCCTTGTGAAGAAACAAAGACACTCCTTTCCTTCTTACTTCGTTTCTTCTCTCTGGATGAATGATGCATGAGTTTTTTCCAAATGCTTTCAGCATGTGAGAGCTCTATTTAGCTACGCATTGGAAGTGTTAGGAGTGAATGAAGACAAAGAAAGCCAAACAGCAGCACTAATAGTAATCAGACTCTGATTACTGGTCTAAATTAAACTGGACAAACCGAGAAAGGCAGGGTTTTCATATGGGTTCTTTCAAATAACAGTGAGCTATGATAAAATCCATATCTATCTGATATATCCAGTGCTTTACAGTCAGATTCTTGAGTTTCGGTAGAGAGAACAAAACCTGATACAAAGCTAAACTCCTCAGGTTTAGTTCCAGGTTATTGATCTTCACTTGAAAACTTCTAACACTAAGTAAGGGTTCATGAACTGGAGGAAACATTTCCCTCGGGGGACATTTGTCCAAGGCTGCAGTTCTCACACAGGGGTTTTTATCAGGCATATACACCTATTCCCTTAGGGACTGAACATACCATCTCAAATCTCTTCAGGCTGGAAGTCTCACCTTGCTAGAGCACAGGTTTTGGATAATTAGCAGGGCCCTGGAAACCTGCACCTGCAAGCTGAATACAGACAACAAAATATTCCCAAGCTTCCTGCTATATTTTTTCTTCAGGGGGAAAAAAGACCCCACACTATTTTAGAGCTTAGAGGCATTATCAAAGAAAAGAAAAAGAAAGTTTTTTAGACAGCTGATGTGAAAGGTTACTGTAATAACAGTCTTCTGCAAAGTCATGGAAATGCTGATAAAAAATGAAACCGTTAAAGAATTAAGAGATCATAGCAGAATCAAAATCAATAGTTTCATGGAAAACAGATTTTGTCATAGAAATCTGATTTTTTTTAATATAATTTCTACCATGCTTCCTTTTTATGAGAAAAAAACTACTTTTCAGCCCCCCACTACCTCAGTGTTGATCACAACATCTCCATTAACACAACACACTCTGACAACAATAATTATAAGACTCCACAGGTTATTTCCATCCTTTCTAGTCATCCTATCCCTTGTAGTTACATTTATATTTGTACAAAGTCCTTTCATCTAAAGTCCTCATCAGTTCTTCCCCATGCTACTCGTTCTGGAAAGGTGGTTGTTCCTGCCTTAATACTTTATTATACCGTCTTGCCTAACGAGTAACAACCTCACCGTTCCCTGGGGGTATACACTCACACACATATATGCACTTACTATAGCCCAACATTGTACATGTAAGCATAGACTTCAGGGGATTTTGAGCTTCCCTCTGAACAGCAAACATTATAACTCTTTGCGTAAAACATTGTGCTAGGACAGCTTCCAGACAGAGGAATGCCAGTAACTGGTTTTGGATGTCTGAAAGCTTGATTTTGTTCATAATATCCCATGGAAGCTCAGTCAAATCCTGTACCTTCTGTGTGCCTCAAGATGCACCTGTGAAGTGAGGAGGAGAATTGCGGATACAAAGAGGCATTCAGTATTTTTTGAGCTACAGAATAGCATACAATAGAAAACAAAGCCTATAAATTAAAGCTATGAGAAAAGGCATATTATGCTTCAAAATAAGGTATGTTAGAAGGGGTAGGGGTCACCACTGAAATAAATTTGGCTGTAGGCTTTTCAATTTCAAGATAAGATATGTTGAGGTGGTTAAGGGAAACTGATTAGATTAGTCATTTATATTCATTGGTAGAAACGTTAGCATGAGGCAGAGACATCTAGAAAAGGGGATGCAGTTAGCTCATGTGTAACCATTAATGAAAAAGTTGTGTCTGTCACTGGGAAGTCAAACTGGAATCTGCTCCAAGCTTCTTTTCTCTGCCCTACCCATTCTTTAACAAGAAATCTCACCTCTTTGCATCCATCACCTACCCAGCCGGGCTCCCACTAGCCACACATTTTAATTCCCACAGGACAGAAAACGTCTTCAGATTTGGGGGAGCTGTCTGTAAATAAAAAAGGGGACAGAAAAAAAAAACTTATTCTCTGGCCTGGCAAGATTTTGCTACTTGAGATTGGATGCATTCCAAAACAGAATTGGACTCCTGTTTGTGCAAACATTTTCTTGATCGTCCCACAAAATGCCCAAAAGGCCTGAAAAATCCCTGTTTCAGGGCATAACCATTTACTTAACCTGGACATACTATGCATTATTGTGAGCCGCTGCAGAGAGAGGGTCTGCCACTCCAGACATAACAAAACCATGTCTCAGTTCAGAGTGGAGCGCAGTTGAGCAGGGACTGTGATTTCAAGCCTAGGATCTTTGCCTGTCTTCTGGTAGCTGGCAGCATCTGTGGTTTGCTGCAACGATAATCCAATTTTTCTCCTTACGTGTGCTCAGAGGCCAGCGAGCAAGCTGCAGGCTCACGCGTCAGTGCCTGCAGACGGGGCTTCCCCATCCCAGCCTGCAGGCAGTGGCACAAGTGCCTCAGCAGCTGCTCGCCTGGCAGGCCCCAGAGGGTGAAATTAAAGACACTCTTTAAAGTTTCCCTGTTTTTTTAAGTGCTGGGCTTGAAAGTCTCCTGCATTTTCACAGAACTTTTGCCATCTGGGCTGTAGCGCAGAGTGAGCTGAAGTCTTGCATCCCTACAACTTGAGCCAGGCTTTCCAGATCAGAATAGACTCTGACGGCTATTTCTTCTATGGCTCAAGTGTGAACAATGACACATAAACTAAAAGCATTTGTAGGCAGTAGCAAAACTAAGTTTAATCACAGCAGCATCACTGCTGCTTGGTAAAATATGTACAGGGACTCACACTATTCACAGCAGGTCCAAAAGCAGAGTTTAAGAGAATGGAAGAAATATAAATGGCTTTCCCCCCTTTGGCCAAATGCAGGGAACCAAGGTATTGGTTTTGATTAATTAGCAAAATCTTACCAGGCCAGAAAACAAAGAAGTTTTCAACCCCCTTATTTTTATAGGCAGGTCCCCAGTTCTCTTATTACTGTGACATGGTGTGCTGAAACAGCTTTGCAGTAAGAAGAGGAGAACAACAGAAGGATCCTTCTGTTTTCTAGCAAGTAATTACTGAAACATAAAGATCTGCATTATTAAATTTCCACAGAATGAGCCTGTGGGTAATACAAAACTAAAGGAAGCTTAACGGGACCCAGGGACAGGATCCAAAGTTGCCTCCCATAAGGCAGGCATGTTTCTCAATTTTTTTGTTCCCCAACCTTCATCAAATGTAATTCTTGTTAATAACGGACTATTACCTGACATGTAGAAGGTATTTTAAGCCTGGGATCTAGATATTTTCTCCGCTATGATGATGGCCACAGGCACAACAGGCTAGTGCTATCCGAGATCAGTAGAAAAAAAGGCAGAAAGTCCTCTGTATTCCTGCCTACATCTGTAGGCCTTGATGTCTGTCTGTTTTACAACAAAGAGGGATAACTGGTCATAGGTATGTAGCTTGCCTGAGGAATGCCTTCGTCAGGTTAAGTTGTGCATCAAGCTGTTTTAGACCTGGAAATACAGTTCTGGGTTTTGGAGGAACACACACTTTTCAGGGGTAATATTTGCCTGCTGCTGTATTGCCACAATCTTGAAGAAAAAAACTGTGCATAGAATTTCTGAGACAACAATGCTTTTCTAGGTCCTTATTGTATGGAGAGAGAATAAGTATTTAAGTGAGTCAGACCTACCAGTTATTAATGAGAAACCCAGCAAGCATTCATTTGGCTGGTCACCTTGACAAGGGTTAATCACACATTTCCATAACCTACTTAGATAGCTCTTCCCTATATACCAAGGATGGCTCTAGAAGGCCAGGCTTACAGAATCCTGTATGCTCAGACTCTAAAACCCTGAAAAACACACATGACTCACATCTAATAGTTAGCATTTATCATTTTTTGTGGATAGTTAGGGCCTGGCGGTCGGAAGATGTCGTGCTGTACGGAAAGGTAGGCCCCCCCCCTCCTCTCCTGATAACCAGTAGCG
>Ga0065711_1002404_pt1 | contig 34156 bp, 23 predicted proteins | sample Hoacrofraction12_FD_59098 | JGI IMG/M metagenome (GOLD analysis project Ga0065711, IMG submission 59098) | Hoatzin crop microbial communities from Cojedes, Venezuela - Epithelial fraction 12 v2 (version 2) | ecosystem: Host-associated > Birds > Digestive system > Esophagus > Crop | place...
CGCTCCCCGAGCCCGAGCTGCCCGCAGCGAGTGCGGGGGAACGGCGAGCGGCGAGGCTGGGCGCGGGGAAGCCGCCTGCGAGCACCCCGAGCTGCCCCGGTGCCCGCGCCAGCGGCGTCGGGGGGTGGGCGCAGGGGTCTTCGCCAGCGCCCGTTCCCGGAGCTCCGTTCCGTGCTGACAGCCCCTTTGTAAACCATTTGTTACCAGAACTCGGCATTAGCTGTATCACGGCTTGGGGCTTTTTTTTCTTAAGTAATTCTTGTTTGCAGGGTTTTTAAAACATTTGGCCCGAAGTTATTTATTCCCCGCAGACAGTGATACAGAAAGTTTGGTCGCTGCTTTCTATATTCTAAGAGAATTAACGTATTTTGAGTTGTTCCTCTTTACTAAAAGCTAAACCCCAGGCTGAAGGAGAAGCATCTGGCACAGTGGTATCTGTCACAACGCAGGCTGCGACCTGGACCGGCGAGGGCAGGCGTCCCTTCGAGGCACGGACCGCAGACAGGGGACGGTTTGCAAGGACGCAGCGGCTACGCGGCAGCGGCACCGCCACGCTGTTGCGGGCAGTGAGGAGCCTCAACCTGCAGGGACCAAAGGGAAAGAGAAACACACTCCCCTGGTGCCAAACCCATTACGTGCGAGGCCAGAGCGGCCTTTGCTCGTTACTTTTTGAGAGGAAAACACTTAAACGCACCCCCCGCTCCAGTCCCAAGGCGGGTGATGCTGGTGGGGGCTCCCCAGGCGATGCCCCGCTGTGGGGCGGCTGCTCTGCGAGCGCGGAGGTGCTCAGCGAGGAGGGGTGCTGGACCGGGAGGCGGCTGCCGGTGGGTTCCTGGGGTGGGTCCCGGCTGATCCCGCCGACGGCCCCGCTCCGGGTGCTCACCGCAGCCTTTGCTGTTTACTGGTCGACTGCTCTTGCCGGTGGCTCTTTGCTTTCAGGAGGCCGAGCGGAAGGAGAGAGAGAGGAGGGCTGGGGAGGAACGGGAACTCTTCTGCACAGGAGGTGGACCGTGTTTCTTTCATCTTTACCAAAGGGGAAGGAAAAAGCCTCAGGAGGGTATTCCCGGGGAGGAAGTAATTCCCTTTTCTTCCACCCAGCAGGAGAGCGCATCCTGCCTTCAGCTCTCCGCTCCCCGGCTCCCCAGGCCCGCGGGGTCACACACTGCTGTCCCTGGCCACAGCACCACACAGCACCCACACGCTGGGTGGGCTTAAAGGTCCTCACGGCCCCTTTGGGCTATGACCATGCTCATCGCCCGCCGCAGGCTCTCACAGGATGGGCTGGGGACGAGCGTGTGTGCTCCGCAGCATGGGTGAGCACACCTCCTTTGGGTGCTGGGACCCTGCCCGGTGCCGTCATCCTCGTGTGCTGAGTGGGACAAGCGTGACAAAAAAGCCCTTGTTCCTCGTAATGGGACATTGCAGCAATGGGAACCCAGAGGACAGGGGGATAAACTGGGGTGACCCACCCCCCTCTCAGCTAGCACTGAGCCTCTGCCCGCGGATGTAGCAGCAACGCCGGTGTCAAACGGGGCTGCAAGATCGCCACCCACATGAAGGCATTGCTCTGCTGCTTGGAGAAACGTTATTGTTGAGTACTGATTTGAGGTGAAAGAACTCATGCCTGGGCAGGCATCTCTCCCAGCACCAGAAAAACCTTAAAAAAAAAGAATAATAAAAAAATAAGAGATGGCTCCCTTGCCTGTTAGATGTCTACAAACTTGCCTTGGCTACTACTGTTGGGAACCCAGGATTTTTTTAACACCCAATTAAATTAGTGTAATTGGGATAGAGTTGCAATTTCTTTGCCTCCAGCTGTGAGTCATAATCTGTTTAGCACCTGAGTGTTATTTCACTTTATTTTTAGTACCTAGTCCTTAGTTTGGACAGGGAGAAAGCAAACCCACCCCTCAGTCAGGATTTTGGGAAGGTGTAGATTACTTATCTTAATTTAAACGTGGCATTTAAATGACTGTTCACAGGTGGTTTTAATGCTGTTATTAACTTCTTTTTTGGTCCTTGTAAGGGATAAATTTGAAAAAAGAAATGCCAACGACCTTGAACTATAGGCCATGCCAATATTACATTGCTGTTACTACGTCATGGGGAAAACAGTAAAGCTAGGGGAGAGTTTCTAGCGAGGGGGAGAAGAGAACTTTACTATAAAAAAGTATAATAATGAAAGAGCAGGAAAAAATGATCAAAATCTAGTCCTGTTTGGGCTACCCGTTCAGCCTAAAGTACATTTTGAAATGATGAATCAGCTGGAGAGAAAAACATATTCCAGATGTTTTCTGTGTTTATCTCTGGTATTTACTTGACCGTGCTTTATCCAGAGGGGTTATTCCATGGAAATAAATGATACACCAAGTGTGATCGGTGAGGAAAAAATATTGATTGGAGCAAGTTTAAAAGACAGAGCAGCACTGGGCAAATAGCTCAGGATAAAACACAAACCAGCCTGAAACTTTGTCTGCGGTTCAGAACCTTGGTTATGACCCAAGCCAACACACCCACCAGCCTTAGAAAAATCGTGGCTCATAAAAACAGCGGATGAAAATAATTTTGACGGATTGGGAAACCAAGACCNCAACAGTCCTGCAGTGCTGGATTTCAGTGCTGCTGCACGGGGAGGGGGGAGAGGGAATTCCCCCAGCCCAGCCGGGGCAGCCAATGCCTGTGTGAACCTGCTGTGTCCTGTTGCATGGTGGTGGACGCGGGTCACGGCTTCGCTGGGGTCAGCGTGTTTGGAGACCAACGCTGTGGAGCAGAGGCTGTAAGGGCAGGAGGCGACGATGCTGGGCTTGCCCCAAGGGGATGGGAGAGGTGGGCTCTCCCAGCACAGCCAAACTGGCATCGCACAAGAGAGCTTGGTGCCAGATCCTCTGATTCATCCCCAGCATAAAGAGGTTTCACTTGAAATGGTAAAAAAAAGATTTACAGAGGCGGAGAAAATCGCTAAGGTAACCAAATGCTGCTGACTAGCAGGACAGGTCTGGTAGTGCTCTCTCAAGTGAATTGGGAATGACAGCAGGTCCATGCCCCTCCCGACGGTCTGTCTTAAACAAATAACAAAATTCACAACTCTTCGGGCCATTTATCTAAAGGGATGTTTGTTTTGCAAAGCAAGACTGAATGTCTTAAAAAAAGAACCCCACCTCATCTCATCCACCTATCTGCGCTCTCCATGTTGAGGTTTTCTTTAAAAACAAAATAGCCAAAAACTAATTGCACGTAAGTTTAGACTGAAGATATTTTTGTGACGCCTTCCAAGACGGGGAACAAAAACCCTGTCACTAAATTGATGCCTCTAAAATATCTGCCAAAACAGCCCTTTAAAAAGATATTTGCACCTCTATTTAGTTCCTTCTTGTGAGGAATGTTTACTGCAGTCCGTAGATGTGGTTATGTCATGTTTCCACTGTGTTTTCATTCAGTGCTGCTCTGTATTTGTGGTTTTCTCATTTGTGACAGTCTAGTAACTGGAGCCATTTGTACCTGAGCAAATAATATCAAATCTGAATACTTTATAAATATTTACAATATTTGGTGTGTCTCCCACTCACATCAAATGCAAAGTATAAAAAGCAAAAACAAACAGAAACAAGCAGAACCTGTGTTACGTTATAATAAATATTTACTGTATGTACTATTGACTAAAGAGTCCCATACAGCTATTTAGGAGGCATTGTTTCTGTCAGGCTGTTCTATATTAAAACACTCTAAATGAAGCTGTTTGAGAATAAAAATGTGCATGTTAAGGAGTGATTGATGCCTATGACTTATTTCATTTTTTTGGCAAGGGGAAGTGTTTTGTTGTTTTTTTTTTTCCTCGCTGCACATGTGGGTAGCGAATTAGGCAGGACCCTAGGACTTTCTGGCACAGCTGCAGAATCCATTGGAGTGAGGTCCCGATGCAAGACTTGAGGGGAACGGGACCCTTCAGGCCCACTGCTTTTAAGCAGAGATCCCGGTGGTAAACTGTCTGCACTGAAGACGGGGCAGGCGGCGGCAGAGCAGCAGCCCTGTTCCCTGTGTAACAAAATCAACCTTAAAGCAGGGAGGAACAAACTGCAAGGTTCACAGGACCAGAGACGCTCTGCAGAGAGGGGAGAAGGAAGCCCTTCAAATCATTTGGTTTCTCTGGTTTTGAGGAACAGCCTTGCCAAGCCCTGGACACAGGGATCCTTAGAGAACAAGCGGAGAGTTTTCGGAGTGTCATCAGAACCTGCTTGGGGGGGGGGAGCCCAGAGGTGCACCTGAAGGCTTGGTGTCACGAGGGACCTCCGAAGCGTTTTGAATCACTTCACGGAAGGCCTTCCTCCCCTTTTCTCTTCACTCCTGTAGCCCCTGCAGCCCATTTTCTCCTCTTATTCCTCTCCCGCATCGGAGTTTTTATCTTTACTTCTGACCTAGTATTATTTTTCTAAGGTACTTTTCCCCAAGCACCTCTGAGCCTTTGACACACTTATCCTCACAAGACTGCTGTTCCCTTTTTTACCCAGACTGCTGCATCACAGATCACTTTAAGCCTGAGATGGAGTTTGGGAGATCTGGGTTCAATTCTAACTCGGCTGTGTCCTAGCCACCAGCGTGGCTTCCTTCTGCTGTGTCCGTTCCTCGTCTGTCACATCCAGATTCTATTCTTAGTCACTCATCTGCAAAGGCTTACTGGCTTGCTTGACTTTGAAGAAGTTTAACTGAACTTACAGGCATAAGAAAAGTTCAATAAGTAGCCATAACTTTCCACCCGTATATCACCTCAGTCCAGCTTCAAGTATTTTCTTGCAGGCAGGGGCCTGCTTCTGCAAAGAGGCTCTAAGCAGACATGGTACTCTGCAGGGTTTGAGCCTCTCCTGAGATGACAAGAATTAGGAATATCCGAGGTTTTTTTCCTTCTGCCTCACTCCAGTTAGATCCCTGCAATGCAGCCCTGAGGGTCCCTGAACTTTGGGATGGAAGGGTCCGTGGGGCACATGGAGCCCTCAGCACAGGAAGTATGTGGACCTGTTGGAGTGGGTCCAGAGGAGGCCACAGAAATGATCCAAAGGCTGGAACACCTCTCCTGTGAGGAAAGGCTGACAAAGTTGGGGCTGTTCAGCCTGGAGAAGAGAAGGCTTCAGGGAGACCTTATAGCAGCCTTCCAGTACCTGAAGGGGTGTACAAGAAAGCTGGAGAGGGACTTTTTACAAGGGCCTGTATTGAAAGGACAAGGGGTGATGTCTTTAAGCTGAAAGAGGGTAGATTTGGATTAGATATAAGGAAGAAATTCTTTACTGTGAGGGTGGTGAAGCACTGGCCCTGGTTGCTCAGAGAATCTGTGGATGCCTCATCCCTGGAAGTGTTCAAGGCCAGGTTGGATGGGGCTTTGAGCAGCCTGGTCTGGTGGAAGGTGTCCTTGCCCGTGGCAGGTGGGTTGGAACTGGGTGATCTTTCAGGACCCTTCCAACCCAAACCAGTCTATGATCCTATGATTCTATGATCTTTGCAGCCTGTGCAGGTATGTATTTAAACTGAGGAATTCTTCAAGTTGACTGAAATCCCAATTCTTGCAGCATGGGCTGTTACCAGGTACCCTCTGTGGCATTGCACTGAAATCTGTGTTTGAGTAAAAGAACAGTACTTCAGAAAAAATAAATAGATTTGGTCTGAGTAAAACCTTGTGAAAACATCAAGATTTGGCTTGGCCTATTTGTAAAATACACGGCAAATCCCCTGCCTGAGAACAACTTAAATCGTCAATATAGAAGTTAAAAAGCTCGTTTCAATTGGAAATTCCAGCTAAATTGTTCCCAGTTAGCACCAGAAAGGAATGCTTTAGACTAAGACAAAACAGATGCAGTCTGTTAGGTTCCCATTGTAGGAGCAGACTTCTCTTGCAGGGAGGTAGGTAGCTCTGCACAAAAGCCCCCCTCGACTTGTAAACACAGATAGAGCTGGCTGCCTGTAACCCAACAGTTTTGTTTGGTCCTGGGACTCTTCCAAAGCAGACAGGGCAGGGAAGGAATAAAACCAGCCTCCCAAGCACCACCATCCAGGAGCAGATGAACCCAGCATGCTTCAGACACTGGGAAAAACTCTCCCTCTAGCAACTGGCTTGTTCCTTCGCCAGGCGCAGGCTTCACTGGCCATTTCAAGCAGTATGTGGTGAACCACCACCCGGCTGGAAAATCAGAGGCGGGTCTTGGTGACACTGGGGCCCTCCCTGTCACACTCCGGCAGCACAAAGAGGCCCCCGAGCATGCCTCTTGCCATGACTGCCCTGCAACCTCCCCAGTCGCTGCAGGTTTTTTTTCTGCGAGACCTCCACATCAGCCCTCCTCCTCCTCCCCAGATTGCCAGCCAATGTAATTACGGTCTCTTTTGCATAGCACGTTGGGTACTGGAGGAAACAGCTGGTATTAAAGCTCCCTTTCACTTGCATGAAGGACCGGATAGAGCTGCCACAGAATGCCAGGAGTAGGAGAAAAAGGAGTTAAAGACACTTTGCAGCGTCTTCTCCCATCTTCCTTCTATTTGTCAAGGTGTTGGAAGGGAGAGTTGCCTACACATGGCATCATTCCAGATTAACTACTGACAAATTAATTCCTTGGGTGCATGCTGCTATATCCCAGAATAAGAGTGTGTTGTTCCAAATCCCTTACCATAGATCACGTGGTTTTGGAGTAAGGGGTTTTAAAGCCAGTGGTAACAGCAGTAGTAATAATCCCTCATGGGGCAATCTGTTTTAAATCTGATTTAAACCATTTGAGATAACGCACTGTGTCTCTTAGTAAGTCCTTGTATGGATGCTGTCATACCCTGGTTGGGTATAGGCAAGAGAAGCCCTAGGTGGACACAGTCTTGTTTTTACCCCAGCAGGAATATAGTCCCCTCAGCTTCTGCAGATTATTTCCTACCTCAGGTAGAAATATTTATAGGGCTCCAGAAGTTAACAAGAGCTTTATTTTGTTAACATCCTTTGTACATTGTGTCCATCCAGAGTGTGAGGCTCTCCATCACCCTGTGTTGGAGTGAGTGTCCTCACTGATCCCTGCGCTCAGGACCGGTCCCTCCAGCCCCTGTCACAGCCACCACCAGTGGGACTGCAGCAGGAACTAGTGCATGCCTTCAGCAAGGTTCATTAGACTAATAAATGCCACTAAAACCTGGCCTCTTCTGCAGCCTCCATGACCAGCACAGTTGCAGCTCACTGCTAAAAAGTTTTCTGATGTCACTCACCCAAGATAAGCTGCTGCCTCCCTGCACTGCATGGCACCTTCAGGGCACACGGAGAGCCTTCTCCCATCCCCAGAGCAGCTGGCTTGGCCAGAAACATCATCCTGGGCATCAGTACCTGTGCCAACAGCACACATTATCACACGGGCAAAGTGGCCTGTGTAGCACACGTGACACGCTCGTGACACAGCCGGTGACAGCCATCAGGCATTGGCAGGGCTGGCTCCATGCCAGGAGCCGGCAGCAGAGGACAGGGAGTGGGTACCAGCAAGCTGTGATCCGACTGCCTTGAGCTAAAGGAACGTTTGTGCAGAAGGACCCAGGAAAGGAAAAAAATGAACAAACCGACAAGCGGAGGGGTGCTGAGGAGGAACACCTATTGCAGTGAGTCATGGTGATGTTTATAGTGGTTGAGACACCCAAGAGTGCCAAGAGGTCCTAAGGGACTGCAGCAGCTCAGAGCGACCTGTGTTTGCAGCGACAACAGGGTTGGGAGCAGGAGAGCAGGGTCAGACTTGCTCCAAAGTGAGGTGACCCTGGTGCCAACAGGCTCCTATATCACTGCCAAAGGCCAAGGGAGATGTTGCCTCTGTCATTATAAAACAAAATGATTCTTAAGCCAAGGAGTTAATCTGCATGATTGCCCCAGCCTAGCCATGGTGATGCCTTTTGGGGCTCTCCTGGAGGGGAACGGAGTCCGCACCTGGTGCATTCGCATTGCATCCGTGGGCAGTAGTGCAAACAACATAAGCAAATAGAAAATGTAAATCCCAACTAGCATGCAACGCATTTAAATGTATTTTGGGATACATATTGGGGTCCTATAAACTCCTAATGCCCTATTGAAAGAAAAGATCCATTCTTTGAAAAATGTCTTAGGACTGCCCCCTCCTGCTCCTCCAGCCCATCGTTTTTGCAGAGAAAGTGATTCCAGAAGCTGTAAAAATGAGTCTCTTTTCCTAAATGGATTACTTCCCACCTTGTGGCACAAAAACTGGCTGACCCCACCAACAGGCAAAACACATTTACAGAACAGCGAGTGACTGAGCCCAAAAGGTAGTCAGCAAAGCCTGGATTAGGTCACAGCTGGTGCAGGGAGGAGTGCCAGGACCTGACCCATGGTGCTTTAGGCAGGTGGAAGTCCTGTTTGCAAGAACATTCAGGCAAATTTGAACTTTTTAATTGTGTCTTTAAAGATGTATGCTTAAAATAAACCAGCAGGCAGTAGGTCACATTTACCGGGTGTTCTGCAAGCCCCGGGGGTGAGCCGCACACCCCTTCAGAGAAAGCAGGCTGCAGCCGACCGAAGCCCAGCAAGGGCCGAGCCGACTGCTGACCGCCGGCTCTGGTACTCCCTGGAAAAATGGTAAGACTGGAAACCGTGTGGGATGCCCCAGCCTGCCTGTGCGTATGCTGGCCACTGTTTCCAAACGCTGCTGTCGTTCTCCACTAGCTGGCTGTGGAGACCACTGGCTGTGGTCACTTTGCGCTTTCGTTTTGTTGCTTTAGAACACATTCCGTAGAAAAAGTCAGTTTTAATGAGCATTGTGGAGTTATTTGAGCTGCAGAAAGGATAAGTAATAAAGCATCCATTTGCTCTGCAAGCAGGAAATGAATTGTGCATGTGCATGTGTGGGTAAATTCTTGTCGTGCTGTCTTTGTCTAGTGCTGGTGCAAAGTTTGCATTTAGAGCACATATGAATTGTACACCACTGTTGCAGCAGAGAAATGCAGGAAAACTCCTGTACTTGCATCCACTTGCATAATGGATCCTGAATACCATGCATGAACATGTATTCTTCTGATTACATGTATTTTTAAAGGCATGCTTAAGAGGATAAAATCTCTAAATATCTTTTAATATGTTTTAAGTGATATGCAGTTTTCAAAGATTTGGGGATCCATAAAACTAAAAGCCTTTTTGAAATAAAAAGGTAGTTGTTTGAAAGTATCCTAGGATTGCCACCTCCATCCTTTAGCTGATCTTCAACCTCACTGTCTTTTGCAAAGAAAATGATTTCAGAAGACATCAAAACGCAGAGGACACTGAAGAGTGCATCAATGGTAGTGGGCAGGGCAGAATGAACGTCCCCCATTGCCACTGCTGCTGAGAGAACTGGGCATTTCCCTTCAGCCAGGGTGCAGTTTCAGGGGAGAAGCACTTTTCAGAGGTTCTGCAAGTATTTTCTTTTCTTTGCATACATGTCCATGTGCTCAGAACATGTCTGCATGCCAATTTGTCAATTAGGTCATTAATCCCATCTTTGACTAGGCAATCACTTAACTGTCCAAATTCACATGACTTAGTTTTATTGTGGAGCTCTGCCATTGGAATGCCTCTTGCCATCTCATAGCTGGCTGGCTGGAAGACGGACCATTTCTCATCCCAGTGATGAACTGCAGTGACCCACCATGTTGCTAGTGGCCTTGTTTCAGAGTCCCTCCTAAGGAGCTGTGCCCTGCTTTTTACACCTCTGAGTCCCTCCTGGCCCCATATGTCACATGTTGGCCCATATAGGCATGGAAAACTAAAGCAGGGACGTTGTCCTGTGAGCAGCATCTTTAATCAGTTTGCAGAGCTGGGGAGGTCCCCTCCTGCAAGGCAGCATCTCTGGTACCCGAGATCAGCCCAGGACCTGGGCTTGCTGGTGACCCTAGCTGTCTGACCCGTGCTTTCTCACAGGGCCCTCTCCTTTGCCCATTCTCAAGAGAATCAGGATGCTGAAGACACTTGCTCATTCATTTCCATTGCCAGCTCAGAGCGGAGAGTAACCAAAATGAACAGCTATGCTGCAGATGTCTCTCTCACTGCTTAACAGCTCTTTTCTCTCCCTCTGTCTTCTCTACAGAAGTGCATTTCCCAACCCTTTTTGCCTTGAGACGCCCAGCTGAGCTCCCCCTATAACTGTTTAAATCCCCTGCTGTCAGCTTGAGCCCTGCTGATTATGTGGGTCAGAGAGAGCCTGCAAAAACTCCGTGCTTTGAGAGTCTCCTTCCTGTTGCACCTTCTAAAGAGTTTCCCACCGCATTTTGCCCCTCTTGTCTCCATTTAAACCAAATCTGGCTCGTGAAGAGTGGCACCCGTGCACTCCACACAGGGCGGGCAAGGGAGGTTTCTCGGAAAATTTATTGCATCCACTGCCTTCGATGCATCATCCCTTAGCCGAAAAAATTCAGCATGCCTTACTTTGCCTCACTTTCCTCCTACCTCCTGCCTCCCATCCCCTGCTCTCTCTTTCTTTCCTCTCTCTTTTCTCTTTGTTCTTCCATCCCGAGGTGGCTCCTGCCCGCCGGAGCTGTGCGTGCGTGTGAAGCCCTGCGCACAGCTGTGTCCCTGACATACTTCTGCACAGCACCCGGCAGCGCGGGAGAGGTTAACTTACAGTGGCATGTACAGTATGTGGCCCAGATGTTCCCGCCATCCCCTGAAGTTTCTCATGCGATTCGTTCCGTTCCTGATAAAGGTTACAGACTCGGGATATGGGGGAAGTGAAGTAATGGATGGGAGGTGAAACAAAGGCTAGCCCTGACCCTCGCGAGCTCGTCTTACACTCCTGCGTGTTCCGATTTGGGAACTGGGGATGGGCGAGGGGGAGATGTTTGAGGCAGGTGGCTAAATCCCTCTCCTCCGGAGGTGGATGTCCTCCATCTCAGAGAGGGAGCAGAGGGGGATTTCTCCAAGTGAAAGCTGCAGGTTTGTCCCAAACCACCTCTCCAGCTCTCCTTTGGGCACCGTCCTTGCCTGGGCAGCAGAAAGGGGAACTTTGTGCATCCTAGCTCTCTGCTTCCGTGTGTAGGAAAATCTCAGCCGATATATTTATAGGGAAAATCCTCTCGAACATCTGAGACATCCTTTGCCAAACTCTAGCATGTCTGAAGAGATTGCTTTTTTTTAATAAGCTCACAATTTGGCCCAAGTGTACGGGGGAGGAAGAGAGGGTTAACGACAATATTGAAAAAGGCATATCTCTAGAACAGAAACCTTCCCTACAAATACCAAAGAAATGAGGTAAAAAAGGAGATTTTCAATAAAATCCTTGTAAGATTTAACAGGGGCAAGAATAATGTATTTTCCTGTAAAATCACTCTAAAAAAAAAGGACAAGTCTGTCTTGGCAGAAATTTCCAGTATATATCCTTCCTGAAGTAACTATTCTACAAGAAAAGAAGAAAATCAGCCTGAACTGTTAAAGACTGTTCGAGTAGGTTTTAAGCAACTGGACCAGGTCTTGTGTGGGAAAGTATCATGCAAGTTTAGCAATAGATGTTGTTAACAGTGCCAGCTATAATACACACACACAGAGTTCAGCATGTATCTCCAGGAAGGTTTTTATGACTGATCAAATACACTTTGCTCAAGAAGTTCCCTTCCAAGTCATGTGCTGTTGCTGTGCAGGGCATAGAAATCTCATCTGGCCTCGCTGCATTCAGCAAGTCAGGGCGAACAATGGGAACCGTGTTTGTCCCGAGGAGGCCACGGCGTTCGCAGGGAAGCTGGGCTCGCTGTACAATGTCAGCCACATTTTATGGGCTACATTTTTCAAAACACCGCAGGCGGAAAGAGGGAGCATTATCTGCTAAATACTCCAGGGAGGGCCTTTACGGATTTCTCAAGGGGGCTCAGAACCGCTGATCTGAAAAGATGCTAACGTTTCATTGTGCGCTTTGCTCTCTCTGATTTGCATGGCTGAAAGAGGGGGTAAGAAAATGGTCTCTGTGTCAGAACCTGAGACAATAGACAATGGTAGGAAACAGCCTGAAGTTTGTAGGAAAAAATTCTTCCCTCTGTTTAATCTTTGTGTAGCACAGAGTTTGGCCTGGGGAGTGTAGGATTATGTCTGAGGGTCAAGCCATGAGGTTTCCACCTCTGTTCTTCTGGGTGGCACCAGTGCTTCGAGAACTTGCTGCAGGGAGGAGGAAAGCTTGTACCAAACTCACTGGATTTCTGGAATGTGTAAAAGTCCTGACAAACCTTTTTAGTAGGTTATTCTCCTAATTCTCCCACAAATGATGTATTAGTAACTGCATTTGGACTTGGACTGCCGAAAGCTAAGCAAAGCCAGTATGTATTTTTTAGCTTGTGTGTTACTGTGTGCTGGTGCGGGGAAGCAAACACAAGATACTGGAATTGCCAGGAATATGGAGTACCAAGTAGCAAGTGTAAAGAAAGATGTTGCTTATGCAGCTCAGCATCCTATTTTAGAGGGACCACTGGAGGATCAGCATATCTCTTCTCCAGCCCTGTTTCAGCTGTGGCTTGCAGAGTGCATGACTAGTTAGGAAGGTTTTTAGAAAGATTTCTACTAGTGTGCACGACCGTTTGCTAGCCAGCATTGGATCCCTTCAACATCACATGGACTTCCTCCTCCCAAAAGCCTCCTCCCTCTATTTAATTGATTGCAAAGCCCTGCCTGTTTCTGTTTAACCTAACCCTGAGTAAACAGGTACAGAAGTTTCGGAAAGGCATTCCCTGTTGAAAAATTAGGGAAGAGTATCTGTGGATGACAAGCCACCTTGATAATCAGATAGCAAAAGGGTTGCCAGTGGTAGGAAATCCACAGGCAGATGTGCTGAGCAGAAGTCAGGACTGGGGTGCAGGGGAAGTGGATCTCTTCTTCTCAAGTATTTTCTTTGTTCTGTTTGCTTGCATGAAAAATGGAAAATAATGCTATAACCTTGTTTAGCAGAGTGCTCTGAGACCATGAAGAAAATACAGTGATGGGTGCCAGTACAGGGAGATTATAAACATTAGCAGTAAGCTTTGCAAAGGAATCTGAGGATAATTAGGCAGACAGACTTCAATGGGGTCTGGGCATCTGTCATGTTTTCCATACTCAAGGGAAAAATTTTCTTCCTTAGAAGAGGGAAAAAATGAAACAGTCTTCAATTTGTACCAAAAAAAAAAAAAAAGGCCAGGGACAATAATAAACTACCCATAATAAAGGCAGAAAGGATGAGATTCTGAAGAGTCCAAGAGGGAATATATCAAAAATATATGTAAGTGATTGCATTACTTCATTGATCCTTATATTTATGTGTATTTTTAGTCATTTTTAACTAGTTAATTGGAAATCAGACTTAAACCACAAAGTAGATCTCAGGAGGAAGACCCCTGAGTACGGGAGGAACATGGTTTTAGTGAATGACATTTATGGCACTGTTGCATGAGTGTCGCATAGGGTCTCATCATTAACTCGGGTGCAGTTGAATAGACTCCACCACACACACACAGCGCTTTACTCACTCTTTGATGAACCTGAGTCATCTTTTTCCCCAAACCAAAACATGTAGTTCTCTGGAAACTTCAGGTAGGGTGGAAAAGGTCCAGGTGCCAGCCCACCATCTGTCCTGAATGTTGACCCCATGGAGCCCACCAACTTTTCTTCAGCAGAGATGGTGATCCGTGAGGTGTTTGGTACCAGAGGGACTGCTGCTGGCTCCACAACCTCCCCATGCTGCCAGAGTGGCGCATACAACCCCATGCCTCGGGTTGGAGTTGGAGGTTGACTTTGTCATGTCAACACATCCTACAGGAGTCCCCAAACTGGAATCCAGTCCCTGCGAGTGTGGAGGTCAGGCAAGCTTGTGGGACACCCGCTTGCTTCCCGATAGGCAATTTGGAGCTTTGTAAGAGCATCCAACCTTCATGTGGCTTGCCCGTACTGAGCGTAGATACCAGTTTTTGTGAGGTTTGCACTTTGCTGATTTAAACCTGCCCACCTGCTGATGCTCTGAACCTTCTTCTGTAAAGAGGAATGAAAGGTACCATTTCACTTAAGACTGCTTCCACTAAGGCAAAATAGGGATTGTTTCATCTTCAGCATTTCATGAAGTCTCATAAGCATTACAGAAGACTCCCTCTCACTGACTTTCCGAGGAGAAATCCTTTGCCTTTGTGTATTTATACTCGCAATGGATGCAACCCTAAAAATGAGCTTGGATTTATTATTCATTGTGTTTATAATGGCACAGATGTGTGCAGAACTGAGCAATGGGGAGCAGCAGATCAGCCAAAACTATTCTCATTCCTGCTTTTTCTATAGCATTAGTTATAACATTCTACCTCATCGGGGAATTTAAGCTGTTGCAGAGTCTCTGCCCACGAACTGGCAGACCAGAGAAACAAGAAGCAAAGGTAGGTTGTGAGGTGTCTACGTAGGTCATTGTCGTATTTGGGAGAAATGCTAGAATAAGAGATTTCAGAATTTAATTTACGTTTAACTATTCTGTGATCTGTAGATTATATAGAGCCTTAACCTGAGTTTGGTCTCTGGACTTCTTTAGTCGAAACACTTAAGTCAACTTCTTTTTGCTTTCCCCCAGAACAAAAAGACATGAAATACAGGGTTTTTTTCAGCTTTATGGTGCAATATTCTGTGTTTCCACCATGTTTATTAATAATTTGCTTAAAATTTTCACTATCCTCATGAATCCTGAATTGTGAGAGAGCACTATATTGAGATCACTTCGGCTTTAAATACAAAAGGCAGGTATGTTTAAACCCTTCCTCCTCCCTGGGACTCAAGAACATGCTTTTACTGTGGAGCAGGAGATATTTTATTTCAGCAATTCTTAAACCGAGAAACACCCAATTGATTCAGTAGCAGAAGTGTGAAATCATTTACACAGAGAACAGCCAACTGAGGCCATAATGCTGCTGCTCCTGGAGTGTCCATGCCTGAAAACAAGCCCAGCTTGTCATTTATAATAATTTTCTACCCTCTCAACAGGCAAACAACGCATTTGTCAAAATCTTATGCTGATGCTTTCAGATTTAGTTCATTAGCTCTCATTGTGTCAGTGGGGATGGATAGCTTCGAACAAACACCAAACAGCCTCCTTATTTTATATTAATTGTGTGTCAGCAGTAACAGCGAAAAAGTGTCTTTTCCTCTCATTTAATTACAAAGTTTCAGGGCATATTGTCAATTCCAGGGACCAGAAGTAAATCCTCTCTCCTAACCCTACTTATGTGATTGTACTGGGATCCAGTGGATTTGTTTGGTTTAAAGACAGTTCCCGCTTACATTTCCAAAACCTTTGCTTTAGCGTCGTGCTAGAAAAGCCAGAGATCCTATACTTATGGGCTAATTTACCCTAGACACAACCAATGCAGTCATCCCTGGAGGAGAAGTGTCCTGAGTTTCCTGGCGACTCTCCTCCTCTCATGAAGGATTTTCTGTTGACTCAAAACCTGTCCACACTGGGAATTCAATGCTGAGTTTAGCTGCAAAACTCTAGTGTAGGTCCAATTTCACTCATCCCACCACATTTCCAGTAACATGCTACCACCTTTGGAAGCAGGGAGGATGGATCCATTCCTAGTCTCTGCTGTACGAATACAAATAGGGGTGTGCTTCAGCCCCAGTGGAGGTGATGTGCTGTTAACAGACCCTAAAGAAGGAGTCTTTAAATCAGGACAGGAGTGGGGAAACAGGTGGTAGCATTCACCCAGAGGAAGGAAAGCAGAATGAATTTTCCTCAGTCTTTCATTTTTTTCAGCTGCTGACAAACTCCTAACTCTCTGAATTGTGTTCAACCTATTTTGAGGACCCTTTCTTGGTTTAGTTGCCCTAATTAAGCTGGCACATTGCTTCCATTGCCCCATCTCCCATCATGGCTGGAGTTACAATTGCGGATATGTTTGTGAGTTCCCACTGTCATGCAGAGAAGGGCTGTGGACAGGACATCCTCTCAGAGGGCCCGGCATTATTGAAAATAAATTTGTAGGGTAAGCCTATAGGCAAAAATTAGTTTACTTTGCTAAGCCTTAAAAAAGAAAAAAAAAAGACTCTCTCTAATGATAGACAGCTTGAGGTCTCTGAAGCTAACATGTTTAACAAGGTCTATTAAAAAAATCACTTAGCATATCAACTATCATATTTCTAATGCATGCACCGCTAAAGGCAATATTAGCTTTTGTGACATGTTGGTGTAAAAAAGTGCTGTTCAAGGATGTATCATGTCTCCTGCACTCTCAGTAGGGAGGATGCATATTTGTCAGGCAAAAATCTATCTGGAGGTCTCAGGTCTGACTGAGGGAATCCTCTGGTTTGCATATACAGCAATTCTCCCTCTCCACACACAAATAATCTTGCAGGGAAAGGCTTACAAACACGCTGGAATCCAGGCATTTAGCAAAAGCAAAATTCTGACTTTTTAGGACAGACGAGACTATCTTGGGTACTTACCAAAGACATGATGGCTGCTATTTTATCTGCCACCACATTCAATCCATACTCTACTCTTGTGGGAGGAGGAGGTTTCGCAGTTTAGTAGAGATATGTGAGAGTTCAGACAGTTATTCTATGATTTAAACACACATGGTTGCAAGTCCAGCAATCCTGAAACACCTGAATTGTCTTGTTGTATCATAGAATCGTAGAATAGCTTGAGTTGGAAGGGATCTTTGAAGGTCGTCTAGTCCAAATCCCCTGTAATGAGCAAGGACACCTTCAACTAGACCAGGTTGCTGACAGCAATATCCAGCCTGACCTTGAATGTTTCCAGGTACGAGGCGTCTACCACCTCTCTGGGCAACTTGTGCCTGCGGTTCACCACCCTCACAGTAAAAAATTTCCTCCCTAAATCTAGTCTGAATCTACCCTCTTTGAGTTTAAAACTACTACCCCTTGTCCTACCGCAACAGGCCCTGCTAAAAAGTTTGTGTCCATCTATCTTATAAGCCCCGTTTAAGTACTGGAAGGCTGCAATAAGTTCTCCCTGGAGCCTTCTCTTCTCCATCCTCAGCAGACCCAACTCTCTCAGCCTTTCCTCATAGGAGAGGTGTTCCAGCCCTCTGATCATTTTTGTGACCTCCTCTGGACCCACTCCAACAGCTCCATGTCCTGCCTGTGCTGGACACAGGACTCCAGGTGGGGTCTCACCAGAGCAGAGCAGAGGGGCAGAATCCCATCCCTCAACCTGCTGGCCATGCTGCTGGGGATGCAGCCCAGGGTATGGTTGGCCTTTTGGGCTGCGATCCCACATTGTTGGCTCATGTCCAGCTTTTCATTCACCATTACCCCCAAGACCTTCTTGGCAGGGCTGCTCTCAATCCCTTCATCCCCCAGCCCGTATTGATACTGGGTATTGCCCTGGGCTGGGTACAGGAGCTTGCACGTGGCCTTGTTGAACCTCATTAGGTTCATATGGGCCCACTTCTCGAGCTCATCCAGGTCCCTCTGGATGGTATCCTGTCCCTCGGGCAGGCTGACTACACCACTCAGCTTGGTGTCATCTGCAAACTTGCTGAGGGTGCACTCGATCCTGCTGTCATTGATGAAGATATTAAACAGTACTGGTCCCAATATGGACCCCTGAGAGACATCACTCATCACCTATCTCCATCTGGACATTGAGCTGTTGACCACTACCCTCTGGATGTGACCATCCAACGAATTCCTCATCCACCGAACAGTTCACCCATCAAATCCATATCTCTCCAATTTAGAGAGAAAGATGTTGAGAAGGACTGTGTCAAAGGTCTTGAAGAAATCCAGATAGACAACATCTGTAGATCTTCTCCTGTCCTCTGATGTAGTCACTCCATCATAGAAGGCCACTAGGTTGGTCAAGCAGGACTTGTCCTTGGTGAAGACACTTTGTCATGTGTCTACATGTTAAGGATTCATGGCTTGTGTAGTAAGAAGTGTATTTTCTCCTCTCTGCTGCACAGGGAGGAGATGTTTCCACCTCAGCTTTGTTCAGTGATGCCCTGGTCATCTTCCAAAGTGGCCAGTTAACTTAGAAACCAGCAAACCTACATGAGGAGCTGGTGTGATGCCTTCCACCATGCCTGGCCCTGTACTGGTTGGTAAGGAAACTCTAGATGACTTCTGTGTCCAAATTTTGTCATGCCTTTGGAGTAATGGAAACTCTAAGTAGATGAGGATGTCTTTTATATTATCATTAGATGTGTCACATCTCATTGCAGCTGCAGAGTGTAACTGCCACCACTCCTCCCACATAGCTGAAAGAAGTCAGTTGTGGACCAGCTGGCGGAAACAACAGGAATTCAGCCAAAACACAGTTCTTTTGTTGCTGCACAGGTATTTGAATCGGGATGTGAAAACTTCACTGCCAACTGTTTAGTGGAGGGAAGCATGTCTGTAATGGAGACCAAGAGAGACAGAAAGAAACCCAGCAGCGCAGATAGCTTTGCCTACTAATGACACAAATAGCAAGAGCTTTCAGGCCAGATGCTGATGGAAAGGGCTTGGTTTTGAGCTCATGAGCTACCCTCTGTTCTTTGAATACCCCTTCTGTTTAGAGGACTGGGATTTTTTATGTTCCTTAAAACTTTGTCAGTCCTTCCTCCTCCCAAAGCAAACATCACAGGGAATTTTGCCTGGCCACTCAGATCAGAAGCCATGAAAAGGACATGCTGGTGGTGAGAACTGTACACATTTCTACAGATAACATCTGCAATGTGGTTTTACCCAGAATGGCCATTCCTGTATCTGATGTTGCAGTTCTTATACAAGCTAAGATGCCACTGGCTTTCACTGCTGTTCTTGCTAAAATTTTTGGCTTCAGTGTGATTTCTGCTTGGGAAAAGACATCACTGCCAGCCCTTGAAAGTAAGAGGAAATCCCATGGATCCTGTTTTATAGTTTGTGTTTAATGTTGTCACACTAAACTTGAGAAAAATCTCTCCTATCTGTGCATACATAAGATCCTCACACTACAGTCGTGGAAGATTTATGATTAGACAAAATAGACAATTTTCTTAGTGGAAATGAGCTAAGGCAATAAACAAATAAAAAAGCTTTTATTAGAGAAGGATGCATCTAGCAGGAAGTCTGAGAATTACTGATTTAATCTACAGATCTGGGGAGATCTTGCCAAATCTTGGATGGAGTGAAATTCGTGCTGTTTTAATTCTCTATTCAAAAATGCACATGCAGTAGCAGGAGTAGAGCAATTATCCCATCTAACTAAGAGACAGGTTTAATTGAAAAAACCTTTCAGAATTCTCAGTTTGTCCAGCAATCGGCCAAAAATATGTTGAGCCTAACTGGGGGCACACACACCTCTTAAAACCGACTTTTTTTGTGAGATTTGATCTCCTTCTCGCTTCAGACTAAGTCAGTAAGATCATAGAGAAACAGTTTGTTTGGGCTGTAGTGGTGTTCCTGATGTCTGCAGAGATGCTCAAAGTATTTTGTCCATTATGACAAGTGTCCAAAACTTTTAAGTGCTGAGCATCCCCTAGCAGTTTTACAATATAGCATGATATGTTTTGTCCCAAATCAGGGGAAAAAAGTTATTGAGGGAACAGAGGTTGGCTGAAGTGCTTAGGTGTTGAGAACCACGAACTCCAGGCGCTGGAACTGAATCATTCATTTACCATATTGCTACAGTTTTACTTCTACAGTCTCAAATCTTCGCATTCCCCCAAAAGAAATCATGACCTGCTCAGAATAAAGCTCGTCTATCATAGATGGGAGAAGTCACTGTTTCAGATAGAGTTCAAATGCTGAGGGAAAAACTCATGACTGAAAAAACTTCAGGCTTTCTTTGGCTGAAACTTCACATAATTCATGGCCAGGAACTAACCAGATCCATGAAGGGTTGGTGTCAAGTTGAATGACAGCCATGCAGGCTCTTCAGTGCATGGACTGCCTTTTGGTGACACGTAGTCTTAGCACGACGCTGTTCTGTTCCATGACTGAAGCTCCTAGGCACTATTACTGTGCATATACTGGTAGAATTTAGATGCCAAAGCAAACAAATTAATCAGAAAGCAGAAAAGATTGATTCTACATGCCCCTTGTCTGTATTTGTCCCAAACTAATCAATTGCTACCAACTCTAGCAATCAGCCCCTTGGATTCAACATGTGATATTGATCTTCCAAATGGCTGGAATTGTGAAGTTTTGGCAATACCTGAAAATTTGAAATTCTCAAAAATGTGAATGAAATTTGTTGCTGTTTTCTTTCTATTTTCAGCCAGCTAAAGAATTGCTAGCCATTTCTGCACAGAGGAGGGAAAATATTTTAGTCCCTTCCTCTATGTCTTGCTAAACTGGTTCCAGAGCATCAAGTTTGTCCAGAAAGGAGCAGAAAACTGGCTGCCTTCTTACATTGGATTTAAGATGATCATTTTTTATGTATTTGAGAACGGAAGAATGCATGCAGCAATAATCAGCCTAGAAGAGTTCATTATGATCATCTCTGTTCTTCACTGATCTAGTTACTGTTGCAAATAGAACACATATATTATAAAACTGTCTGACTTAAGTTTAGAAATTATTAGTGACAAAAATGAAGCAGAATCTTTGCTGAGTTTTCCCAGTACTGAGTGTTTAAAATTTATACCTGTCTTTAATCTGAAATCATCTAACCATGAGCTGCAGTACATCCCCCTGGCCTAGCAGTCTCAAGCTCACCTGCAGCAGCAGCAAGGAAGGAGAGTTCTTCAAAATTCAGTTACAGGTTTTAGTACCTTAAAATAAACTCAGACCAGCCTGGACATTAGGTAGTTTTTTTTTGCTTTTTAAAACCAATCACCACATTCCTACAGTTAGCCAAACAACAGTCCATTATATAGTGAGCTCTCAATGGTCCTTATGAGAGCTACACAAAAGGCTGATCTTTTCTAAGGCTTGTAAGAATTTATCATCACTGTCATCCTTAAATTTACTCTTCTGTTGGAATTTCCTCCTTGTTTGACAGCTGCTTTTTCCTTCCATCTATCACAATTTAGGGTGACTAATCAGGTTAGTCACAAACCCTTCAGAAATATACCCTCCAGGGCATTTTTTATTTTAGCTCGGGGAGGAAAGCATTCCAATTTATAGCATTTAACAGAAGCCTCCATGCTATAGCCATGAGGGTTTCTTTTTAGTTCATATTTGCATATGCAAATTATCCGAACATCAGTTCAGTTCTTCCTTTATACAAATGGATAAGATTTAAGGAAAGGAGAATGATCTGGAGATTGGAGAAGGAGAAGGCAGTTCAGGATATCCATCCATCTCTGCTCTGCTACAGCATCATTGCATGACCTGCAGCACTATAAAGTGGATATAATAGGCTAGACATTAACAGTCACTAGTTAATTGGTCTGTAAAGCAGATGAAATAATTATTATCAAGTTTTTTCAAAAGTACAGATAATTTCAGAGCTACTGTTCAGTGAAGAGAAGAAATGAAACTGCAAAGAGCAATATTCATTTCACTTCTGAGACATGACAAATGTAGAGGACATAGCTATAGTACCTGGGAATTTGGGGGTCACTCATTTGTAGAAAAGCAGATGGGCAGGAACCGCTGACCCAGTTCCTGACAAAGGTTTGTTCAATCCATGGGTTCCTAAAGTGCAGCCCACAGACTGTTGCTTTTCTGTGAAGCACATCCCACGGTGGGGGGGTGTCTTGGGCAAATCTAAACAGTACGAATCCCATTAGCACTGGGCCAGACTGGCTGCATATGAAGCCCTGTGAGGCGCAATGCTAGGAGTTCACAAACTGGAAAAGGCTACAAATTAGTTGTGCAATCTGTGCTTAAAGACTGCCAGTGATATAAAATCTTGCAGACTCTCAAGATAATGCATTCCTGGTCCTTCCTGTTCTAACAGGTATAATATTTTTCCTAGTGTCTAAACCTACACTTGAAGCTCATTATTTCTTGTCCTGCCCTTGGTGGCTGTGAGGAATAGCATGGTCTTTTCTCTTTGCAGATCTCTCTTACATACATGAAGAGTGAGTACCAATAAATTGTTCTACAAATGCATTTATCATAAAATGAGAAGAGAAAGGTAGCACCAGAAGATACCAAGGGGGCAAAGTGTTTAAAGCCTTTTTTTGTATCAGTGTTCATTTAAAAGATCAGCTGAGAGCAAGAGGCTAACAGGATTGGAAATTGAATCAAAAAGGAGAGGAGTTAAGCACAGAATAAGGAAAGAAGTGAGAAAATTAGATAAGCTTCGTGTTTCATAATTGGCTGAATCTGATGAAGTTCATCCTAGAATATTTTGAAAGTGGACTAAAATGATCTTAGATACCTGTGGTTGTCTTTGAGAAGCCAGGAAAAGCTAAGCAAGATACCAGAAAACTGGAAAACAGCAAATGTGGTACCTATCTTCATACAGAGGAAGGCAAAACAGAGGAGCATGAGAATGACAGGCCAGCTCGTATACATTTTCAGCTCCAGGAAATATCAAGCAATTTAGCTGTTTGGAAGCACCTGGGAAAAGGAAAAGAATAACAGCCAGTGTGGGTTTGTCAAGAAAAAATCATGTCATCTTATTTCCTTTAACACAGGGTGGTGAGCAGAAACGGAAGTTTGATTTTGTTTAGGAGTTGACCGCGGCTGATAACATGATGGGCCTTAAACTGAAACAAGAATGATTCAGAATAAGCTGATAAGAAAATACTTCAGTAGTGAGACTAGTGAAGCGCTAGGCCAGGTTGCCTTGGGAGCTTGTGGACTGTGCACTGGTGGATATCTCGACGAACAGGTCAAAGCAATATTTATCGGGAGTGATTTAGATACTGCCGAGATTGTTTCAGGGGAAAGGAATGGACTGGATGACCTCCAAAGCTCTCCCTTAGTCTTATTTTTCTGTGGTTGCCTCCCTTGTATGTCCTTTTCTCTAGACTGAATGAGCCTCATTCTTTTTGCCTCTCCTTGGATCTCCTGTTCTCCAAGCCTCTGATCACTCCTGTTTCTCTCTCCTAAATTTTTTAGAATTGCCACACTTCTTTCTGGCAGTGTGATACTAAGAATTACCAGGTAGATACTCTCACATCTGTGGCATGTGCCAGGATGAGGGGAAAGGATGCAAGCTCTTCTGCACAGCCAGTTCTGCCAGCAAAGCACCCAGCTCATCTTTAGAGGAAAACCTACCACAACCTGACAACTAATAAAAAGTGGATTTATTTTTTTTTTGTCCTGTCTCTGTGTAAGTTCATATAAACCCACTCCTGCATTTCATGCTTACCAGCTGAGGAAGAGATGTTTGAGTACTCCAGCTCTTTTGGACATCTCCCATTCTCAGAAATTTCATATTTTAAGATAATGCCAGTATTCCTCTCCGCCCCAGTCGCCTGCTTTTCCAGCCTGAAGTGAAAGGAGCCTGAGCAATAGCAAAGCTAAAAAAATAAAGAAAGCATGAATTACTATATTCTTCTCACTGTACAATGATGGAGAAAGGTCCCCATGTTAGGCGGGGGGAATGCATGTCACTGTTTCAATACTTAAGAATCAGAAGTGATTCACTGCACAGAGCAAAATAGCAGCTGTGTTCAGATCTCAGCCATTCACTGGGGAGAAAGAATAGTTTTCACTCATAAAAATGAGTATGTGTCTTTATTCTGCCATGGGATAATGATGCACCTTGGGCCTGATCCAAAGGTCCCTGAAATCCAGAGAAAGACTCATTTTGGCCTCTGTGCACCCTAAACCAAGGAGAAGTAACTTTCAGAGTGAGAAGAGCTTCCGCTTGCTCTTCTTTTCTCCCCACACTGGAATCCCACACAACTGTTGGCCTGCTCTATAAACCAAGATCATCAAAAAATAGAATCTGCAAGGCTGGTAAAAAGGTATTTAAAGACACATCAGTCTCAGTGCTGACAGACAGAATATGCTGTTAGTTGTCCAAGGCGCAGCTCTCTGCCATGCCATCCCTGCAGCAGGCGACAAGTCCCCTGGCAGCTCATGGCCTCAGGGCCACCCACCTGAAGCAGGTCCATATGTACAACTGCATGGGGAAAAATACGGATGCTGTTCTTCAGCTTGCTGATCCACCAGAAAACAGTAGTTTCTCTTAGAGGGACAGTTTATAATCACTAGCATCAGCCCATTCTGGAGGAAAACAGCAGGGGCAGGAGAGTGGACAGGATTGCCTCCTTTGGTGGCAGACTGCTCTGGATTGACCTGAAAACCATCCTAAACCTGGAATTGCAGTCTGTGTTGAGATTAGAACTAAATCACCTGAATCGCCTTGAAAATCCGTAATCATAACATCAGAAACCTGTGCTATTTATTGCTACAGGATCATCGCTGGGAGACCAAGGGTCTGTGATAGACCTTGCTTGTAATATACTGCAAGAAACTTTCCCCTCAAGCTTTCCTTAAAAAAGAATAATATTAAAAAAGGCAAACTAAAGCAAACTGCTCAGCTTGTCTAAGTGAAGAAAAAAAATTGCTGCTGAAATTGTTTAAAGAAAAGAGAGTAGTTCTTTCTGCTTTATTAAGGAGAAAAGAAACCGTGTTCCACCAAAACTCTTCGAAGATTCATAGAGGCACTTTCAACTGCAGTCCAGGATGGCCTGGAAGAGGAAGACCTCCAGAAAGCTTTAGAGCAGTGGCCCTGTGATTGCATTACAGAATACCCTCAGTTGGGTTTTTTTCCTTCTTTTTCTTTTTTTTCTTTAAATATCCTCTTGCAAAAAAGTCACAGGAAAGAAAAGAAATGAAGAAACTTTAACAGCAGCCTTCCCTCCCCCAGCTCTGCAGAGAGCCATCTCACCAGATAAAGAGCAGTCCTAGAAGGATTCTGCACTCTCTTTCTGCCAGAAGCATTTGAAAAACATTCGGGCTCCTGCAGAACAAGGCGCCTTTTCTGAAGAGGTCTCTGTTCTGTGAAAGACAATTGATATTCTTCTTTTGGCCTCTTCCCCATACAGCAGTGGTTTATAAAGGCAAAGAAACAGAGGAAAGGCTCAGATCCAAAAGGGAGCGTTAAATATTTCACTTTCCTGTTAGCTGGGAAAATCAAATATGACATCCTCTCACCATCCAGGAGGTTGCTTCTGGCTCTCTCTAGTCATCTTGGGTTTTGGGTTACATCTCATGTTAAAAGGTTTGGGGCAAGGAGGCAGTGAAATTAGAGGAAAACTTTATCTGGAGGAGACCTAAGACAAATACTGAGAAGGGAGGTTGGTCTTATAGCAGGGACATAATGACAGCTCTGCACTAATGATTTTTCTGGTGATGGGCACCTCACTGCTTTCTCTCACTGTTGGGATCCTGAAACAGAAGATACCCAAACATCTCCAAAGCCTTCCTGCTTGTCTTCTTATTGTCAATGATGTGTGCAAGCCATACCTGGAGCAGCACCCAGCACTGTCCTGGTTTGCTGCTGCAGATGTCACACCCCTGTGGCGCCTGCGGTGTCCTGAGCCATGGGCTCCTGGGAGGACCCAGACTCAGTAGGTCAGGGCTCAGCTGAGCCTCTGAAGGGAGGGTGCGCTTTCTGCCTAGCGGCTGTTCAATGGCCCATGCTTAGAAAGCCCATTTTGGACATTAACATCAAGGTGTCTGCATCACAGAAACTGATGAAACTAGAAATAGTTGTTCTCCTGTGCTGGAAGCAAAACAGTGCCTGGACTGGTATGGGCTGTTCCATGACACTGGGACAGAGATGTCCAGATGAGACCAGCCACAGGTAGCTCATGTCCTAGAAGGAAAGACCTCTCATTGCATGGTGCTCACCTCAGCCCCTTTCATAGTAATTACCCTTTGAATGGGTAATTCGTGTGAGATTTGCAGAACTGAAGCCATGTTAAGGATTTACACAGAGCTGTTCCAAAACATGGGATTGCCTCCTCTGGTTTGCAACAGGAGTCAGTTTTCTTTAAATCTGCCCCTCTCTTTCCAGCTCTGTATGTGTGTGTTAGCGTCTGCAGGGGAAGGTGAGAAGCAGGTACAGCATGGAGTTATTTTTCGCCCTTGAGGTGTTGCCAGCACATTTCCTCTGAGGACTTTGCCAAATGTTCCTGCAGACTCTGTACTGTGAGAAGAGGCTTTGCTTCCTCTTTGCTTTGTGGCAGTGATGATCTTTTCTTTGGCTGCAGCTAGACTTTGTATTACTGCAAATGGTTGGCTGGAGATGCTGGAGATGTAAGAAGGATGAAAACATGGGGTCTTGCTGCCAGCCTGCATTTCTTTCTTTGCGATAAGCCTGGGCAAAGAGAGTTAGTAGTTTGTTGGCTAATTTGGCTTTAAGAATCTGCTGATCCTCTCTGTGCATCCTCATGCCTATGCATCAAAACTTATGTTTAATGCTCTGCACATGCATACAAATATGAATATATATGTGTATATCCATATGCAAACACACACACACAGAGCAACATCTATGTGTATTTGAGGGTTAATCCAGTATTGCATGCTGCAGAAAAATTTTGGATTTCCTAAGGTCATAGATGTTTCAGTGAAGCTTCAGTGTGCTCTTCCCTAGGCCAAAGCAGGGATGAGTAGAATAAGTATATGGGTCATACATTCTTGGCCAGAGAAATTCATCTGGCTTGTGTGCCCATGGTGAATCGCTCTGTCAAGCTGCTTCCCCATGGCCCTGGCCTCTCTGGTCCCTCTCCCATTGCGTGATTAGAAGTGTGTCAGACATACAACCAAGTTTCCATCACCATCATCAGTATTTATTCACCCAGACCATGTGCTGGGACTGCTTCCATATCCTTGTGGTGGTCCTGCATGGGCTCATGCTGGGAGAGGAAAGGTTGAGTTTTGGTGATGTGACAGGCAAGGGGTGAACTGTGCCAATGTCATGTGCCTCCAAGAGTACTCATGGTTCATCCTCATGGAAAGGCTGGTCCCTGCTCACCTAGATATCTTCGAGTCCAGTTCTCAGCCTGAAATCCAGATGTAGCTGTGTCTGAAATGTTCAGTTTCAAAACCAGACTTTCACAGTGGTTTGCCAAGATCATACAGCAACACTGCTATGAACTCTAGAAGATCGGTGAGTAGGACTCACGTGGTTTTTAATTGAGAGGTTAAAGATTTTTCATTTTTTCACTGTGTAGAAAGATAAAAAGTTCTTGTTGCTTCAAGGGGAGGTTTGCCATTCACCTTTTCACTCTCACAATACTGGTAATACCTCAACTTTCTGGGTCACTTGAGGGGAGTCTTGGTAGTGTTTGCTTGTGGTGGTCATTCCTTAGCACAGAAGTCCTTTCTCCCAAATGCTGATTAGGCATTTAAATTGTAGAAATAGAGAATCATAGAATTATAGGTTGGAAAAGACCTCTAAGATCATGTAGTCCAACCATCCGCCCAACAACACCATGCCTACTAAACCACATCCCAAAGTGCCACATCTATATATTTTTTGAACACCTCTGGGGATGATGACTCAACCACCTCCCTGGGCAGCCTATTCCACAGTCTGATCACGCTTTCAGTCAAGAAATTTTTCCTAATATCCAATCTAAACCTCCCCTGATGCAACTTGAGGCCATTGCCTTTCGTCCTATTTCTAGTCGGGAGAAGAGACCAATACCTGCCTCACTACAACCTCCTTTCAGGTAGTTGTAGACAGCAATAAGGTCTCCCCTCAGCCTCCTCTTCTCCAGACTCCCAGTTCTCTCAGCTGCTTCTCATAAGATTTGTTCTCTAGACCCCTCACCAGCCTCATTGCCCTTCTCTGGACACACTCCAGCACCTCAATGTCTTTCTTGTAGTGAGGGGCCCAAAACTGAACACAGTACTCGAGGTGTGGCCTCACCAGTGCAGAGGACAGTGGCAAATATAATAGTCCTGGATAGTACAGGACAAGTGAAATAGTCCTGCCCAAACAAGCAAAAAGCTGCTAACTTGTTAACTTGTTAACTCCAGATGTAGCTCCCAAGTACTCCTCAGCCATTTCTACTTAGTTTGCACCAGGCTCCTGCTTTGTCTGGTGCTCCAGCCCTCCCCAGCTCTCCTGCTCCAAGAATTTCTCCATCCCATCTTGAATGAAGCCACGACATCCACTTTCTGTTCTGTTTTAAACTGAATCTTAACATTGTCTTAGTCATAAGTTGTGTTTAGGCACTGTATGGTGGGACATTGACGTTCACGGTTGCGAATGCTCACTGAATATTTTTCAGGTCTCTGAGGAAGCTGCCCTGCTGCTAATGTATTCGTCACAGTTCGGCAGGAAGGTCAGAAAACAAAACCTGGGCCTCCATTTAACATGTGTTTCCATTGCATCTGTGTGTGTATGTGAGGATGGGAGTTGCATTTGCACAGAGCTGATGGACAGAGGAGCTTTTGGCTGGAATCACAAGGCTGTGAAACGCTCGGTGCCTTGACCTGTAACACGCGACTGTAAAATGTTCTGCTCTTGTTATGTTTTCCAGGGGTCATGGTCTTCAAGAGTTTACTTAGTGGAGGAGGAGGAAAGAAGCCCTTTGTATTGCTGAGCAGCGGACGATAGTTTCCCTTGTCCTGGCAGTTGGCGCTGACACTTCAGGTGTTACTTTGATGGATGGTGCCCCCGACGCCCACGGAGCAGCAGGGGTGCTGGCAACCTCCACTTGCCCGGCTTTGGTTGAAGAAGAACCTGTGGAGCCTGCCCGAGTGAGACCCAGCACTGCCTTTCCAGCATTTTCATTACATTTCAGATGGAGACTGAGCTTTGCTCCAGCCTAACTGCCGACGGCAATGGCCTGCTGAAGTGAACTTTAGCTGTGATGCTGTGCATGCACAACCGAGCACTTGCGGTGACAGGTCTGCATTAGTACGAAACCCAGCAGCAGATTAAGCGAGGCTGGAGTCCTAGGGCTAAAGACCTTTAGTATCTCCAGAGGCTGGAGGAGCAGATGCTATTTTATTGTGTTGTGAACTGTCTTCGCACAGCAAAGCAACCTGACACTGTGTGATCTCGGCTCCCAGCTTCAGCCTGGGACTTTCCTACAACCATGATTATTTTGGTACTCAGGGACACCACAGTGCTGAGATAGCTGCTTTGAGTCACGCTCCCAAAGGCACTACCAGCTTCTCTTAGGCTGGTGGCAGTGCAAGTCTGAACTCAATGTTCCTAGTACTGGTAAAAATAGCACCGGGATGCTTCAAGTGTCCCCGACACAGCCAGAGTAGAAAGCTCCCAGGCCAGTCAGACTTCCCTCTGGGACAGAGAGCAGCCCAAACCCAGTTTTTATGCTGTGGCACTGTGGTTAAGAGGAGGACAAGAGGGTTCAGACTTGTAAAGGTGAAAACCCCACAGCTTTCCATGAAAGCAATTCACGCTGTTGCCTCAAAAAATGGTTGCCTCTTCTCGCAACAGCTTTGAGGTTACAAGGAGCTATAGCAGAGCCCAAAGTGACTGCTGGCAGCACTTGACGTTTTGTGACACCTGGGCTAGGAAATACATTGTGTGAAATTAAACTCCATTCGGATGTGAGGAAACGGGAGCATATCCTGAGCATAGCCAGACGTGACCCCAACCCCGTTCCAACAGTAACCCTCATCCACACATCTCATAGATTTGCTATCAGGTCCTGATCCAAGGTTCATTGAAGAGAAGTTATTCAGTGTGCTGCTGCAGGTTTGAGATGTAAAGGACGTAAGATTTTTTTTTACTATTTGCACTATTTTTTCCCCAGGAGATGATAGTCCTGCTGTGTTAGCTTGTTGGCCAGAGAGCTAAGGACAAGCACGCTGCCTGATGGGCTCTGACACCACTTGTGCTCAGAGAGTTTGCCAAACTGATTAATCCAGCAGACATTAAAAGCTTAACAGAAAAAAATAGGAAGACAAAGATATACCATTTCTTCTGTGCGTGCCTGTGTTGAGGAAAACAAGGTGACACAAAAGGCACACAAGTAAGATGCGGGTGAAAGCAAACTACTAGACTTTTCCAAGCGTCAAAATATTGGTAAGATGAAGGCTTCCTGTACTTATATTTCACATGGAAGGTTGAAGTGAAAAAAGAAAGTTTCTGGTGCAAACATATAAAAACCCTTCTCCATTCCCATATCTCTTTTTCTGTGTCTTTAACCGCAAGTCTTTCCACCTTTTTAATTTTAAAATGCATGTGGGTTAAGCCTAGAATTTCCTGTGGCTAAGAGGAATGGGGTCTGATTGATCGTAATAAGGGACAGTCTAAATGAAGTGCTTGGACTTGCCCCGGGCGCTTCTATCTGCAGGTGCTGGGAGCCTTTGCCAATGCGAATGACTTTTTGGAACACAAGTGATTATTTGCTGCTGAACCAAGCCAAAGGCTATGCTTCTCCTTGCAGCTCACAGCCCTCGGCCTCCAACAGGAAATGTATTTAGTTCTCAAATCCCACTCCGACCAAAAAGAAATTCCAACAAAATAGCAATAAACATCCAGAGAGTCTCCTCTTCTGCAGGAAAAAAAAAAATATGAGCTTGGGTTTAAAATGAAATATCCTGTGACTAATCTATTCTAGGACCGGGACGAGGTCAGGTTGTTGTGTGTGGGAGTCAGCGAGAGGGCCCAGGAGAAGGCTACCCCACCCAGTTTGTCACCTACCCCCCTTTTAGAAACTCCAAGTATCGCCAACATGATGTTTTCAAACAACGACTGCAAGAGAGTTCACTGTTTGTTCCTCCTCTTCTCAGTTTGTCATTGATTTCCCCCATCAAAATAGTTTGTGCAACGAATCCCAGCTGTATCGCTGGCACTCTGCTAGCCAGTAAATGCAATCCAAATGTTAATTCTTCGGAGCCGAGAGCTCCGTGCCAAGAAATGAATAATCTGTGCAAGGCTAAACAAACAGTTTATTGACGGGGTGGGGTGGGGTGCAGGGTGGGGGGTGACTGGGCTGAGAAGCAGGCAAGCCCAACCAGAAGGACATCAAAGCTGCTTCTGTCAGAAGACTCAGTCGCATGTGATTTGTTTTCTCTCGCCGCTAATTCAGTTACGTGTTAAACTACTAATATTCCCAGGCAAGAGTGCGGGTGCTTTCCAGCCTGAATGCAGCAGGCAGGAGAAGCAGATGTTTGCACCCCGCACATCTGATTTTGCCCTCTTCGTCTTTTTTGTTGTAGGGTTGCAGTGGGGGTCCAGAGATCCAGCAACCAGGCAACTCTGTAGGTTTGTCTCTGCTTAAATATGGGGGAAATGAGGCAGTTTGTAAGTTTGTAGTGGCATTTCTCTGGCAGCTGATGTGCATGTTCAGGGCTATTCTACTGACATTTAAACTAACAGATTCAAACTCCTTTTTTAAAATTTTGCACCTTGTCTTTTTCTTCCAGATTATCCAGGAGGTCAAGATCAGAAGCAGGATTAGAGCCTAAATCCCCCAAGTCCTACGCCAGCTACAGTGCAGACCACTCATTGCGAATGCTACTGGACCCTGACCCCAGCTATGTGCTGTAGTAATCCACTTTGCAAATTCAGGGCCAGAGCCAGGGCAGGATCCCAGGAATGCCGCCCAGTCATGTCTCATCCCTCGTCCAACCTGCTGCACCATTACGGCATGCTGTCTGGACCTTTTTTTTGCAAAGGACTGGATTGCACTTGAAACTCAGACTCAGTGAAATACACAGACACAAAGTTGGGTATTAATTAAAAAAATAGAAGCTCCACTCCAAATTTGCAAGTGCAACATTCTGGGGGAAATATAGGAACAGGTCACTGTTTTTTATTCCACTTCTCAGCTGCACTGAAAGGGCAGGTATCTCCACTTTTCCATTCCTCCCCAGGGCAAAAAGGGTCCTTCCCACCCAGCGGTCTGCCTACGCTGGCAGTGTCCCTGTTGTAGACAGAGTCACCTCGCGAGTGTGCCTGGCCAGGCTGCGGCTTGGAGGAGGTGGAGGGGTTCCCTGGCCACCAGCACAACCCTCAACACCCGGCATCATGCAGGCAGGGGAAGGCGAGGGCCCGCAGCACCGTGGTTTAACAAATAAAAGGTAGGAAACGTCACCAGTGAGGGGGTTGTGATGACAGGCTATGGAGTCGCAAGCACAAGTAGTAAAGTCCATCCAGGGTTAATCTAACTCAGGTACTGATGTGGGCATTTAGACAGTGGATAACTCATGCTGTCATTAACCTGTCAGCATTACAGCAGGAAGATTATATCTTCACAAGAATATATTGATCTGGAAAGGGACGTGTTAGGCATGACCAAGCTTTTTCTATGCTGTCTTTTACCACCTGCTTTTCCCCTGATCAAAGATGCTTAACGTGTGTGTGGTCAGCGCAAGGAAAGCCACGTTTTCCTCTAGGCTGGAGAGATGTTTCTCTTTGTCCTCTTCCCATTATCTTGGGTGCAATCTAAATATCTGGTTACTGACACAGCCCCTTCCTTTTCATGCTAATGGAGCAGTGAAGACAAGATTCGTGTCTTTGTAGGTCTACCACAGTCGTGCTTGCTGTGTGTGTGCTCTGAGCAGCTCAGAGGCAGGACAGCTCTGAACTGGAGTCTGAGTGCACAACATAGGACTTGGCTGGAGCTGGTAAGGCTTCCCTCAGCAGATGACTTACTGGCTCAAGGATTGCAGTGCGATGAAGTAGATCCCCAGGTTTTGGATCGGAATTGATTACTCCAGATATTCAGACCTTGGGAAGAGTTTGCCAAGGTGTGCTGCCCAGAGATGTATTCCAACACCTGGTTTCCTCCAAAACCCACCAGAAAACGACAGCTTACAGCCTCTGTTTGGGAAGAGGCTGGACACCAGTGTGCAGGAGACAAGGACAGGACAAGGGTTACAGCCGTAAATGTGTTGATATTTAAGTGCACTGAAAATGTAAAATTAAGACCATTGCATTGTCAAATTCACCTAGGGTAAATGGTGTTTTAAAGGCAACAGAGTTGTTCTGATGGCCTGGCATAGCATATCCTTTCCCAACAGGGTTAAGTTGCCCATTCCCAACCTGGGGTAGGTGGACTAGAGATGTTTTCCAAAATCATGACATGGTCATATTTGCAGTGTTTTCAGGTGACCACATGAGGACAGGACCATGTGGTAGTTTGTGGGAAATCTAAGCAGACATACAAGGACTAGAAGCATAGGAATGAGCCACACTTAACAGGAGGATAACTTGTCCCAGTCCTGACTGGCATCAGGATTTCTGACAGTGGAGTGGTGTCAGCTAAAGGTAGGATTTTTTTCCCTCTCTATCTCATGTAGATTGGCAAAACATTCCAAAACAAAGTTTTGCCATATGAAATCAATGAATTCCCTAGCATTGGCATTAAAATGGTGACGGTGGCATTCCTTGCACTGGGTGCAAAGCTGCATTTCTGTGAGCTGTGCAGATTAAACTTTGAAAGGCCCATAAGATTTTCTTTCCTGTTTCTGGTTCCCTATCTTTGGGGATGGGGACAAGAGACTAGCTGAGTTGAGATGGATGTTTTTTGCTCATTGGTTATGTGAGAAAATAAAGGTAACGGGTAGTGGAGAGATCCCCCAGTGGCTCTGCACAGGCTGTTGTCCTCCAAACCTGCTGCTGGCAGGGACTGATCACGGAAAGGGAGAGGAAGCAGTTGTGCTTCCTTTCCCCGCGCTCACCCCAAAGCACTGCCCGAGATGTGAGCAGCGTTAAAACACTATCCTCTTTCCTTTTCCTGTGAATGTCTGCTCAGCACAGCCTTGTGCTTCCAGGGTCTGACTGGAGATACCTGGGGAAGCATGAGAGGGCAAAAGTCTCCCAAGAATTGTCAGATTTGGCATCCACATGATGATATTGTTTAGACAAATCCTTGCTCTGAACCTCCTGATATGAAGCTGTTTTTAATACCGCAGAGCGAACTGTCAGCTTTTGGTTATGAGGCAGGTGGAGGTTCAATAAACATGTGTGACTGGTCCCAAATCCTCCTACCTGACTGGGAGCCTCTACCATTTCTTGGCAGCTGAGTGGTGGAGAGCTGATGGGTGTCCGCAGGGCATTACACACACATGCACACATGTGCACACACTGTTCCAAGTGCTTGTAAAAAGTGCCTGTGTTTTATTTATTCAAGCAGAACCAGGGCTCTGGGTGAATGACAAAGTGGCACTTCATCTGCCCTTAAACACAACCACAAATTAGGACTCAACGTTAAGATCAGAGCAAAAAGCTCGTTAACTTGTGTATCTGCACATGACACCCTCTGAGCAAACTCTTCCTCCCCAACCTCCCAGCTAAACCGGCCCTTTGCGGAGAGGCAATGCTGCCTTAGCAGGGACTGTACAATCATGGCTGTTCCTTGTGCACTGGCCACACAATAACTTACCACCAAAAAAAAAAAAAAAAAAAAA
>Ga0065711_1029980_pt1 | contig 34153 bp, 16 predicted proteins | sample Hoacrofraction12_FD_59098 | JGI IMG/M metagenome (GOLD analysis project Ga0065711, IMG submission 59098) | Hoatzin crop microbial communities from Cojedes, Venezuela - Epithelial fraction 12 v2 (version 2) | ecosystem: Host-associated > Birds > Digestive system > Esophagus > Crop | place...
TCGTCCACCAGGACACCCAGGTCCCTCTCCGCAGAGCTGCTCTCCAGCAGGTCCGCCCCAAGCCTGTACTGATGCATGGGGTTGTTCCTCCCCAGGTGCAGGACCCTGCATTTGCCCTTGTTGAACCTCACCTCTCTGCCCAACTGGTCCTCTTCTTCCTCCTCATTGGACCTGTACTAGTACCTAATCTACTCCCTTAAGTTGAAACCTCACTCAGTCCTCCTTGCTAGAGGGTATATAAGAGATCATCAGCCATTAAAAATAGGAAGGGTTAAAGCAGTGCTACTTTTATGTAAAATGCAAGCATTTAATCATTATACGTAGTGTCAGGACAACCCTGATTTCGTATTTAAGTAAATTAGCATATTTCCTAGCCATTTTTATTAAAGAAATATTTTTGAATTTTTGTGATTTATTGTCCTGGGTTCATCTGGGACAGGGTTAATTTTCACCAGAAGCCAGAGGGGGACATAGCTGGACTGGCTGACCCAAACTGGCCAAACAAACGAGGTATTCGATACCCTGTGCCGCCATGCTCAGTGCCAAGTGGGGAAAGTTAATCGTAGCTCGGGAGTGCACTGGGCATGGGGCGGTGACAGAGAGTTGCTCTGTGTATTCCCTTGTTTTTCGTGTATTCTTCTTATCAGTACTGTTGTTGTTACTATTCACTTCGTCTGCTGTTCTGTTAAACTGCCCTTATCCCAACCCACAAGTTTTGCCTTTTTCTTTCCTTTCTCCTCCCCAGCCCAGTGGGAGGAGGGGCGATAGAGCGACCATGGGGCCCTTTGTTGCCATCCGGGGCCAAACCACGACATTTATGCATGGACTTCCACATTTTACTACTGAAATATTTTTCTTGAAAAGTGGCAAAAGGTGTATTTAAGTTGAAAAAAGGGTAATTCACACACTTTTTGTCCTTCTCCTCCTGAAGTTGAAGGAGGGAGGGAGAACAAGAGTGTCTACTTTCCACATTTTCTCTGTCACATTTTGGGTCCCTTGGTCCCCCTGCAGTGACAAAATGGTTTCTTAAGTCATTCTTAGGGAAGTTCCTAAGTCTGCGAATGTAGAATTTCTGATAAGCGGTAGTGGGAATCAGGTGCTGTACTTTGCAGAGGCCTGTGTTAACCAAGGATAGTTAATTCTAACACAGGACATGAAACAGCTCTGAGCAGCCGAGTGAAGGCGTGTGGAAATCCTCGGCTTCCCCCCTTCATGCCCTACAGGACTGTGTTGATTTTGACCAGGCCATGCCACAGAGCACCTTGGCAAGTCAATCTGTCAAAGTGTCTCCTAGGATGCTCTTTTAACTTACATAAATGGGAACAATCTGTGACCTAGAATAGCAAAAAAGACTGCAGTCATTCCACCCAAGACAACTGCAAGCTTACAATATGCTACTGACATATTAGCTGCTAGAGTATGTTTCAATAGTGTATTCCTTCAAGTAATATCTGTGGACTCATGTTTCATTTTCTCCGTTGCAAATACATTCAGCATTCAGCATTCTTCTCTAGAGATCAGTTCATATCTGAGAAAGTCAGAGGAGCTAAACACAATGCCACCTTCACGACTGGAAGCCCTATTTCCTTTCTTTACAACATGATGAAAACAGTCAGTTATTCGTGCTGTCAAAGGACGGTTCCACTTCCCTTTCATTTGCTCCACAGAAAATGTTTTCCTAACTGTGAATAAAGGCAAAAGCAGAAACATTGGGTTTGTGATGTTATTGCTATGGCTTGTGGGAGTTTCAGTTCAGAAAACAGCCATGAGGCTGTTGAAAGTTGTTTCCCAGATGGACAAACATCTCTTGATTTACAATGAGTTACAGGAGATGCACTGGATTCCAATGCTGGAATAAAACTGAAGTAGTTGTGTAAATTAACATAAAGACCAGCACAAATAAATACATTACATTTGCTTACATACATATAAACATTGTTTTCCCCAATCAGAAAAATTTGTATTTAATATTGTGAAAATATGAGGATTTGTTGTGATGATTTGGGTTTCCTTTTTATTTATGCTCCTGTTTTCCTTTAAAGAAGAAGTTTATCTCTGAATCTAATTCTTTGTCAAATACCACTGCAACATTAGAAAAAATTAAATATCAGATCTAGTTTAAACATTTCACATTTTATTAGGACTTTTTATTCTTCCATGCACTTCTAAACGTCATAATGAATTAATGATTTAATTATGATGCATATGAGAATTAAGTGACTTTGGTGTAAAAAACCCAACAATGTGGTGCCACTTTTGGTTCATGAAAAATAAACTCCATTTGTTCCTTCTTCATTCAATATATTTACAGCTTTTAATAAACGTTATAATATTTTAAAAGTTTTCTCCTTTGAAACAGTAATGTTAATTCCGACAGGGAAAAATACACACCTAACAATAGCAGTAATAGCAGTAATAGCAGCTCCACTGATGTCAACAGTTACTTTTCATTATTAGCTGGATATATAATTTCAGTTATTTAAACCCAGATGTTCTTGACCTAGTTTCCTTTTATTTTCAACCTAAATAACAGAATATCTAGGAAAAGGTTGAAATGTTTCTGTATAGATATACATCATTGAGTGTATAATGTTACGAATGTTACAAGCATATATTTACTTACATGTTTACCACTCTGCTTGAATATAGAAAGCTGAATCAAGTGAGGAAGGTAAGAAAAAGGCAAAGCAATGTCAAAGATGACATTGCCCAGACTGTTTCATGAGCGACATGAAATAAATAAACCTCAGCCTGCCTGATACCTGCTCAGGTGGTAAATTTTTCTCATATCAAAAAAACCCACTACAATCATAAAGATGCTGGTCTGGAAAGCAATGGAAGAAAAGAGGTACACCAGGGCTGAGTTACAAACAGCCCAAGAAGAGATGAGGTTAATTGGGCTAAAATGAACTGCCAAAAGCAGGCAAGGCAGGATCTTATTTCAGATAAGACTTGTAAGTATTCTCTGCTTTTTGGTTTTAATCTCCTTGTTCCTTAGGTTATCTAACTTGGGATGAATGAATAAATCATACTTTATGTGGGAAAATCTTGTTGTTCGTTGTTTCTTGAAAAACTGTTTCATCACACATTTATTTTTTGAAGACTCATGGGACAAAACTGATTTGGCCTCGGGCTAACGAGTTTTAAAGCCAGCAAGATATCAGCCTAATGATGCATTTAAAAGCGGCTAAGTGGTACGGCTTCTACTCAGAATGAGGAGCAGGAAACAAGATTTGTCATTAGAAGGTGCACTCAAGAGTGATTAAAATGAATTCAAAGCATAGCCCTATCTGGTACTACATCTGTTTTGTACTACCACATATTTAGAGTAATAGTTGGTCTTTGCTCTTTATGGCTTTCATAATTAAGTGAACCTTAAGAACTAATTGCTAAACTTCACAGGTTTGGATTCCTAAGCATGCTCAATTATAATCCTTCTTAGAAAGGACTACTATTTTCTTATTACACATAAAAAATACGTATGGAGTGTACTACCACTTTGTCAGGAAAGAATGTTTTATGAAGAGGTTCATGCACAACTTGTACTGCATGCTACAGCTGCAACCATAAAGCAGCAATAAACACTTAAATCTTAAACCTCCTGTCTTTTGCTAAGAGAAGGCGGGAATAAGGTGTCATTTAATGACGTGAGTTAGAGTGGAGTGTATTCTGGTAAAGCCTAATATCAATTGTTGAATGGGTCTAAACTGATATACATTTTTAAGCCAGTTCCAAGCAGCATGTGAGTTGCATCTTTTGTCTAATTTGAAAATGACTGACGGGTTTTCTTAAACTATGAAAACCTGCTGAATGCATGGTTCTTTGTAGAAAGATTTATGTTTTTAGAATATGCTGGCCATTCATCCATATAATTTAAATACAACATTTTTGAAAACTGACAAAATGCAGATGACCTCTTGACATATGGGGGACATAATGAGGCTTCTGCTTAAGGACTAATAGTTCAGATTTCAAGACACAAAGTGTTTAAAGAAGAGAAAGGCAGGAAAAGGAAAATGAAGTAATCATTTTGAACTGATTTAGCTATAACTTTATTTTATATTCATCGAACTTTACAGCAAACTCCCACTGGCATCAGTTTTGCTGGATTAGATATTAAATGACACCTCTACACTCTGCAGTTAAGACTGCCAAAGCCAGTGTGGTTTCCTACACTGCTTTTAATCTTTATTTTATTATTTCTGACCACTTCTTATTAATATTCCTTAACCACCAATAATAGCTTCCCAGTATTTAAATTTCTGAGGTCACAGGGGCTTAGTTTTAAATAGTATTGCTTGCATCTGTTACCAATTCATCTGTTCCTCTTGTTCTATTACATTCAGTACACCTAGCGCATGCCATCATCATACATTTTAAGGCCCTTCAGACAAATATTTACCTCTTGCATTACTCTGTTTTTTTTTTAATTTAGATTTAAAACTTGTGTTTGGATGTAATTTCACAATGATAAATTGAACTGAAGTTTTCTTGGTTTTGTTTTTCTGAATTTTGCTGAAACGAAGAATTATATCCAGAGTGGAAAAGAGTGTTCCTCTCAGAGACTGCTTTGGTGAGACTTGCTATAATCTTAAAAAATGAAAAAGACAAAACAAGCTACTGAAGAAAATTAGCTTCAGTGAGGTCTCTTCGTAATTTCAATACTTTTACCGATACATTTTGACAAAGTAAATATTCTCATTAGTAAAATCAACAAAAAGATCTGATTCAACCTAGCTTTTGTTACTTGTGTGCATTCATCTGTAGGAGAAGATCAGGTTCAATACCACCTAAGGAACCCGAACATGCACTAGTCCATGGGACCTAATGAGGTTCATCTGAGGGCAGATGAAGTTGCTAAGCCAGTATCCATCATATCTGAAAAGTCGTGGTAGAGTGGTGAAGTTCCTAGTGACTGCAAAACGGGAAACATAACCCCCATTCTTACGCAACCTAAAGAGGAATACCCAGGAAACTACAGGACTTTCAGTCTCACTTCTGTGCCTGGCAAGATCATGGAGCAGATCCTCCTGGAAACTATGCTAAGGCACATAGAAAACAGAGAGGTGATTGGTGACAGCTAACAAGGCTTCACTAAGGGCAAATAGTGCCTGACAAATTTGGCAGCATGCTATGACAGGGTTACAGCACTGGTGGATAAGGGAAGAGGAACTGACGTCTCATACCTGGACTTGTGCAAAGCATTTGATACTGTCCCACACAACATCCTTGTCTCTAAATTGGAGAGACATGGGTTTAATGGACAGACTGCTCAGTGGATAAGAATGTGGCTGGATGGTCACACTCAAAGAGTTGTGGTCAATGTCTTAATGTCCAAGTGGAGACCAGTGATGAGTGGTGTCCCTCACGGGTCCGTACTGGGATCAGCATTATTTAACATCTTTGTTGGCAACACAGACAGTGGGACTGAGTGCACCCTCAGCAAGTTTGCCGATGACACCAAGCTAAGTGGTGTGTTAGATACTCTAAAGGGAGGGGATGCCATCCAGAGGGATCTTGACAGGCTTGAGAGGTGGGCCCATGCGAAACTCATGGAGTTCAACAAGGCCAAGTGTAAGGTCCTGCACATGGGTCGGGGGAATGAGCTGACTGAAAGCAGCCCTGAGGAGAAGGACATGGAGGTACTGGTGGATGAATAACAGACTATGAGAAGGTAATGTGTAATACCAACCCAGAAAGCAAATTGCATTCTGAGCTGCATCAAAAGAAGTGTGGCTAGAAGGCTGAGGGAGGTGATTTTGCCCTCTACTCCGCTCTGGTGGGATCCCACCTGGAGTACTGCATCCAGCTCTGGAGTCTCCAGCAAAAGAAAGACATAGACCTGCTTGAGCGGGTCCAGAGGAGAGCCACAAAGATGATCAGAGGGATGAAGCACCTCCTTCTATGAGGACAGGCTGAGAGAGCTGGGGTTGTTCAGCCTAGAGAAGAGAAGGCTCTGGGGAGACCTTATAGCAGCCTTCCAGTGCCTGAATGGGGCCTACAGAAAAGATGCGGAAGAATTCGTTATTACGGACTGTAGTGATAGGAAAAGGGGTAACAGGTTCAAATCGAAAGACGGTGGATCTAAACTATATTTCAGGAAGAAATTCTTCACTACGAGGCTGGTGAGACACTGGAACAGGTTGCCCAGAGAAGTTGTGGATGCACTCTCCCTGGCAGTGTTCAAGGCCAGGTTGGATGGGGCTTTGAGCAACCTGATCTACTGGAAGGTGTCCCTGCCTGTGGCGGGGGGGGTTGGAACTAGGTGATCTTTATGGTCCTTTCCAACCCAAACCATTCTAAAATTCTGTGATTCTGTGATCCTCCTTTCTCTTGCTCCGTCAGAAACACACTACAAGTGGGCAACCGAAAAAAAGAACACAAGGGGATTTAAGTTATATCTGAAACCAATCTAGAAATCACTCCAGAATCTCACCTGGACCTAGATGTTATCATCTTTTTAGACAGATAAAACTGGCTAAAAATCTAATTTCTCTGGCATAAATAACATTAAGGGGATGCATACCAGCACTGTTTCAAAAGAGCATACTGATTTCATCAATAAATACATGGACTTAGGTAAGTGACCAATTTCTTCTCCGAGTTACACCTAATATGTGGGATAACTTTCAAATAAGATGAGTACTTTTTTTGGATATTGCCTATATAGTATAGTATATGGATATCTAATTTAGTTAGGAAACAACTGTAGTTAATGTTAATTAAAAAATAGTCTGAAGGAACAATGATTGGTAGAGCATATGGAATGAGAAAAATGTTGTAAAGGGTTTTAGATAATTTTAGATAATTTATCATCCTTGCCTTTTTAGTCAATAATAGAGCTGAGCAAGTAGGGAAAACAGCAGTTGATTCTTATAAAGCACATTGGTGTGAAAAGCTACAAAAACAATCATTAAGCACCTAGACTTCATCCTTCTGTGACAACAGAAAGAAAAAGAAAGCAAATATATATGCACACATGCACAAATACACATGAACTAAAGTACAGAAAGCACACAAAATTTCTACAGTGAAGTCGGGTACTATTAATATCTGATCATAAATCATGAAGCCTACATATACATAATTACTTGCTGCTATTACAGCACATTCTCTGGAATTCTAATACCCAACAACTACTACTGAATTAGTCTTGTTAAAATGAGACATCTAATAGATATAGAAAGTAGATTGTAGAAAATATTATGATAATTATTTTGTTAAATAAACCCATTAATTCATATTACTCTGTCTAGTATAGAACTCCCAAACTGAAGACATCACAAAAGTATTCGAGTGATCTCTTAGCATTTCACTTAGTAGGTGAGCTATGATTTACTACACTGATCCTTATCATAAAAATTCAAAATTCTTGAAACTCTTGCAAGTGAAGCCTCCTTGCACAGTTAAATCTCAAGATATCTTTTATTAGTTTTCATTGCCATACTTAGCAGTAAAGACTGTAATACAAAATGCTTCATTCCCCCACAATACATTCACCAGCTTAGAAAGTGCTTTCATGACAAAATGATAAACCAAACTATTTCCACTGTCAAATAATGGGTGCTTCAAAACGTTGACTGCATAAGATATCTACAGTGCAAGGAAACTGAATTCCTAACCTTTTCTAAATAAATTTAAAAACCAGCTCTTTAAGAGCTAGAAAGTTTGCAGCATGTACTATGTGTACATACACATTTCAATTAATTGCCAAATATATGGCTTTACATTCTTAGAGGTTTTTTTTGCTTTTTGTTTCTAAAATGTTCTACAAAAATCTCCCTACTGGGAACACTGCAAGTGAACAGTCACATGAAGTCATGAGTAAATACACTGTATTTTAGAAAATAAAATTTGTGTATTAAAGTGAGGAAAAAAAAGTCTTTCAGAAAGATTTGCAGATGAGTTTTGTAGGACTGTGTCAAAACCCACTTTTGGTGGAGGTCACAGAGTTGGTACATGGTTTTAGGCAAATTTTTAAAATGAAATATGAATATCAGCCTTCTACTGTTGTAGAGAGCCAGAAATTATTTAACGGAGTTGCATGTGGTTCTATGTTCTAACTCAGCAGAACAAAATCCTCTGAATTCAGGATGCACATCAGAAGTACTGTTTCCTCAGCAATGTGAGGCACCCCTTTTCTGTCTCTATGTCGTCTTCCACTACCACATGACAAACATAGGGAGCTTACTTGCTTATACATTTTTTATCCACCATACATTTATTTGCACGATAACATCACTGGCACTCAAAATCTCATTTTTTTTCCCCTCTGATTTAGTTTGTACTCTTTCCTCCTTGTATTCCTTCAAAGTTCATTCCAGTCTAAACCACTGCAGTTAGAAAGATTTCCTCCACCATGTTTTCTTGTTGTGAAAATGTCTTTTCCTAATTATAGTTTTTTTCACCTCAAGTTTCTTTGCAACCCAAAGTTTTATTTTAAAATCATTAAAGCATACTAACAGAGAATTGAAAATTAACAGAGTCAAAGAAAAAACATCCCACAGAATGCCATGATGCCCAGGACACTTGCATGATTATACTGAAACCTCAGTTTCTATCTGTTCTGCTGAACTCTGTGGATGGGTTTCAAAATGAGAAACTTCTGTCATGCATGTCATTGTAAGAAGCAACAGTAATAATAATACTCTCCCTAATTCAGCAACTGTTTATAGATGCAGGTCTGTCCCACACTTCCTTTGAGTTCCCTTGACTCCCAGAATTGCTCAGCATGGATACCACAAATTATACATGCTCAGTTAACTACAAGTCCAGAGCCTTTGCCAGTACAAATCTTCAAAAATGTCAAGAAAAAAAAATCTTTGCCTTACTTAAAGTACTGGCAGATATCCCACCAATTTCGCTTGAAACAGGATTTCACCCAGAATGTGGCAGTTAGCAGGTTCAAGAGCAACGGCTTAAGTTTCACTCACATCATTCTGTGTTGGTAACATACTATTCCAAAACAGTTGCATGACCTGAAGTTAAATGCTTTTACTTTCTGATACAAAACCACAGTATTAGCACAATGTCCTTTGAGGTCTTAACTCTCTTCTGATGGTCTGAGATCACTCTCTTTTGAAAAGTATGAGAGGAAAGAAATCAAATAGGCATACTAAAATTACTGCGCCACAGTATTTTATTCACCATAATATCTTTATACCTAACCACCCTGTAATGCCAGTGTCGAAAAACGGAAACATCTTTGCAGTTACTTTCTCTGAAGAACTAAGTTTCAAACTTGACATAATTTTTCAGTCTTCCCTGTGATCATTAATGATGGCATAAGAGTGCTTGGGATGAACTCAATTACATTTTGGTCTTTTCCCGGGGGAAATGATAATACCGTGTTTTGTTGTGTCAGGAATGGTCATAGTGGTAGTGTTCAGTGTAGAAAGAAAAGCATTTATTAAAATTCGAAAGTAAAACCACGACAGATCAACCACCATATTTGAAGAAAACAGGCATTGGGGAATATGACCAATGACAAAAACAGGTTAGGAAACGTTTAAAAATGTCTTTTGTGAAAGAAGAATTGATTGCTGTTTTGATGACTAAGTTCTCAACCATAGCCTTCTTGACATTCCTAAACATTTAGCTTTTTATTAGAAAAAATCATAGTGAGATCAAATTTGGCTTTTAAATCAGTGTATTATTTTTTAACCCTAATTTGATTTAATTTTCAGATAAAGGAGAATACTTCTGGGTTTTAAGGTTACATTTATTTTTATTTTGTTTTGAACATAGAAGAAAATGGGACATACCTCTAGTATTAAAAAGGATTATGAAACACTTTCTTAAAGCAAAATGACCAATCTCCAAACCTTGTTGTTACATGAAAAGGAACAAAAATGAAAGTGGCAGTAAAGATCTTTCTGCTTTAATTGTTTCACTTAAAGGTATAGGCAAAGAAGAAAATTTATTACTCAGCATAAGTGGATGCGAATAACTTCTCAGACTGCTGTAGATATAAGAGTTCCTTTCAAGATAATTCTGGAGAGGAAAGCGAGGAGGACACAAAACTTCAGTGATATCCAGATGGATATTCAATATATCTGTGTCTGACTTGTATTTAATAAATGAGCAACTCAGGCAATGTTACAAAAATGATAGCCAAAGACATGCGAGCTTTTAAATACGGTCATACTATAATGAATGATGATAGGTAGGATTGTCCCTTGCAATGCAGAACATCTGAATTCGGTATGGTGATAGCTACTATTTTGAGAAAAGCACCAACACTTTTCTTCAAACAAAACAGATCATTATTTCTGAGGACATGAAAAATAGCTTATCAACATTTTATAGTCAAAAACTATTATGGATCCAAAAATCGCCACAGCAAAACGCACCAATAGCACTGCTGCTCCAAAAACTTTATGTTGAATAGTTCTATGTTTAAGACCTCGCAGAAGATTGCTATTAGAAAAGCTTTTGCTACATTTTAGTAAACACTAAAAACATTTTTCTTAGGCATTATCAGTTGAATTTCCTTTTGCATTTTCTCTCGGATGAGTACAGATTGATCACACATTCAAAATCAAACTCTAAGGAAGTAAGAATGAAGATAAACCCTCGTTTTAAAGAAAGTCAGTTTAACTGTTCTTAAATTATAATGAAATGAGCAAAGAAATCCTGAAAAGAATTTCTTGGAGAATGGTTTTATAAATAGGAATGAATCTTCTTAATAGGCAGAAATGAAGTTTTTTGGTGAAAGAAGCCACTTTACTGAACACATTTTTTTTAGCAGCTTTTACTGGAAAAACGTGGGTAAAATCTAAATATAAGTTTACATATTATTTTCACACCAAAAAACCCCAGATAATACATATTTCACTGCCTGTTCCCAAAGTAAGTAGCTCAGAGAACTTGGCAAGCCCTACAGATGTGTAGTACGATGGAGATGGCCAACTTTGGGGTCAGCTGGCTGAAGACACAGCCCTTCAGGGAGCTCAACAACCCAGGTACCCGAGTTGGTCTCAGGTTTGGTGAGAGGGTAGCTGTGTGCGCCTGGGGACCCTTAGTCTCTGCGATGCTGGGAACAGACACAGGCAAGCTCTCTGCTTCCTGGGTGGGACTCAATATTTTTTGTGGAAACGAGTTGTGGGGAGGCGTTTGGCTCAGGGTGCACATTTCCCTGCCTGAGAGCAAGTGGACAAGGCTGGAATCAGACTTCACGGCTGCTGCAGAAACCCTGGATGGAGACAACATGGGGCGGGAGGACTTCCTGACTGTAGTGATTGTTTTTTGTGGGGGATGATCTTTTTTTTTTCCTCCAGATATTCTGATTAGTTCTTCGTAGAGTAAATCCAGATACTTTGCATCATACATGATCAAGCATTCTGCTTGAACTCCAGCCCCTGACACAGGCGCCCTGGCTTTGTACTGCTCTTAATACTCAAAGATCTTCTCTAGGTATGACTGTATAGCCCCCATTAAGTAATATATGAGTACATAGTTATACACACTTATTTTATATATGAATTTCATTCCCTATCACTTCGTGAAAAGATGACAACGTATTATGAAACTCGAATTAAAGTGCTAGAGAAAAGCTAAGCTGGCAATATGCATTTCACAAACTTGTACAGATAGGCAGATCGAATGCGCTAGGAAGAGTTCTGACATATATAGGTATCTGGTTATCAAATCATTGAAGCTAACATTTTCAACAGACAGCTGGGCAAAACTTACAATCTAAGTATCAGAAGGACACCTTGAATAAGATTCTTTGAACTGGGAAAATAAAAAATAAAATCTGCAGGCTAAACAGACTCAACTGAAAACTAAGAATGCTCAGTTTACTGAAAAAAAAAAAAAAGTTGCAGTGACTAAGACTGGAGGTGTGCCATGACCATATCACCATACCCTATTTTTGGTATGAATGAAGTGGCTCAATCTTAAATTCAGAAAATAATAGCAATCACTATAAATGGGGGAAAGTGTACTTCAATTCCTCAAAAAAAAGTTTTTAATTTTGTGGGGGTTTTTTAACATAAATTTTCAATACTTTGCAATGCTATATTCTGAAGCAGTAGTATTTGCCCAGATAAAGAAGTTTGTTAGCAAAAAAAGAAAAGATAAATTTCCCTTAGAGTCACTTACAAATTCTGTGGCAGAGAAAAATCCAAATGCAAAATGAAAGAACATATTGCATTTCATCTCTAGAAGTAATTTCAAACAAGTGGAAGTAAAAGATTATGTTGCTATAGTTCTAATTTTAAAGCTAGAACTACACCTTGAACACAGCTACTGTTACAGACATTACAGAATGCTGCCTTAGAATATATCATAAAAAAAGAAGAGTATCAAATGTGATAATGTTAAATTAAGAGAATTTTTAACCCTTTAAAACAGATAAAAACTATCCTTGAAGGCTAACTTCAGTGAATAAAAAAATTGTTGCCCCTGTTTTATTTTTTAATAAAAGTCAAATAATAAAGCAATTGCTTATGACTGTTTTTTCAACTTTCTCACTTCTGAGCCTCCCTCTCAAATGTGCTATTAGGCCTTATGTGAGCACCAAGAGCAATGAACTCTACAATGCTTGTTTTAGTAACAAAGCTAGAGGTTTCTTATGCTCATAATTTCCAACATAATATTAGGAGTCTATGACACGAAAAAAATCACAAAACTAGAACATAGTTGTTCACTTCTAGCCATTGCTGCCTAAATGAAGTCTGTCTGCTTATCAGCAACTCATTAGTTGCAACTTTATGACTTTGCAAGGGGTCAGAACTTTTCTCCACAGGATACCAGAAAGAATATATACAGACCAACAGTACTGACATAAAAGAAAAAAATATCCCTTCACTGAGGAAAAGGAGATTCAAACAAGTTGTCCATTTCACCATTGCCAATATAGCAAAATATTAACTTCCCTGGTTTTGAATTTTCTTGCAATTTTCCTCTAAAAAGGATATGCAGCTGATCAACACAAAAGATATGGAAGAAAATAAAGAATACTAGAAGACTTTACTGCCCCAATAACTTTTTAAGAAAACTGGAGACAACAGTACAGGCATAGCCTCTGCCTGCACCCATATGCAAGTTCATCTCATAAGGATGGGAAGTTCAAAAGACAATTGGATTCCATTTCTTAGTTCTTGATAGCCAAGGCCTCAGTTTAATAATAAATCATTTTACCAATTGAAAGTATTATGTTTATCATATAGAAAGTATGGCTCATATTCTTTAGTAAATATTTTCCTGCATGCTAAAAATCCTTTAGAAACAGACAGAAATGTCAGTTTTCAAATAATGTTTGAAACATAGGAAGTGAATCCAGATTTTAGACATGTAAAATGTAAACCCACAGCAATTTAGGAGTTAAGCGTTCCCAAAAACAAGAATGAAAAACACAGCCCAAAATCTAAATTAATATTTTTAATAACAAAAACTTTATGGAAACATTATCTATAATAGAATCTAACTATAGTCCTTGTCAGCAGATTAAAATATTTTAATGCAAATCGAACTGGCAATAAATCTGCTTCATAAAAATTAAAATTGCAAACTTAGCAATAGTCACGTGTAATTTGCATATGCATTATTCATTTCCCAAACACATTTCACTGACTAAATGTAGTTTTTTTAATGCAAATGTGTGCATATATGTACACATGGGTGTGTACACATAAAATTCCCTTAGTAGAAATATGTTAGTAAAGAATATATAAAAATTGATAATTAAAATAGTTTAGTATTAGGAATATAATTATATAACAAGTCCTTAAAACTAACATTACAATTATTATTTAACAGGAATTCCTAGCTGTCTAATCGAGAAAGGTTAGCTATATCTGTGAGTTTAAAAATGACTATTTTCTGGTAATGCTGTATTATTCTCATAGGGAAGAAAAAATTATATGCATTTTTTGCAGAAGAAAAATGGAACGAAGTTATTAAATTGGCTAGGTTATATTCTTTCCTTTACTGCACTAGATCTTGCTTCTTGTAATATTCTATGCAAATGCTCTAAGATACAGACCTCTATGCAATTACAGTGTCAGCTGGCAGTTATCTGACAGAAGCAGATAATCCTGATTCACTTCTATTACAGCTTAAAATCTATTTTTTCTTTCTCTTTTTTTTCAATCAGGTGCTCTGTGTCATCCAAAGAAAACAATCTGATCACATAAGAATGAAAATCGCTATGAAACATAAGGCATGGCAAATGAAACAGACAAGTTTGTCATTTACGAATATTTTAAAACAGCATGACTATCCAAGCAATGTCTTTCACGATTTCTGTGACTTATCATATTTCTCAGTTTTTCTTTTTTCTCTTTACATTTTCTCCTCTATCTTGTCTTTATTACTAAAACAAAAACCACTCAAACCCCCCCCCAAAAAAAAAAAAAATCCCCGACACAGAACCAAAACTATTTTTGTAAGAAGAGCTGCTGTTTAATGCCAGTCTTACATTCTACTTAATAGTACTGGGTGTCTCTTCATGAGTTATTTTCATGAGGCAACATTTGCATGTGTCAAATACAGATAAGAGAACTCCCACAATTAATCATCCTCTGAAATGCCGCTTTTGTAAGCCAAATATTAATTATTTAGACATTGTCCAAATCCGTGCATTTTATGGGAGATACCCAAAGCAAAAACTTGGAGGTCATGATACTAGTCACTTATGTCCTCCTAATCCTAGGATAGACACATTGTAGTCTGCTGCTATTGAAGAGGTTGAAGATGCTCATTAAAATCTTAATCCTGTTGAAGTCACAATAGGATTTCCAATATTAAATACTCAATAACTTAACCATTCTACTTTCATCTGCTGTCCTTGAAATGGAGAACAATTGAGACCCTCACACACCTCACCACTAAAGATGTAAGAGTAGTTGTGGTTTTGGAAGATCAGCGTACCCCTACACAACAGAAGAGCAGCACATTCTGTTTCTTCTGTAAAGTTATCTTAGCATGACACCTCATTACTTGGAGCCAAGTTTTCTTTGTTAATGTATATTAATATTCTGAAGTGCTTTTCTAGAAAATGGAAAGATATTTAATACAGTAAGTAACCTAATAACACAAGTACATTGCAAATCACAACACAATACCATGTGTTGTTAGTCATGAGATAAAAACCATGCAGTTCTCCAGACTAAAACAACGAGCTATAAACTTTCCAGAAGTAACTGGGACGATGTAACACCCAGCTGGAAATGCACTCAATCTTGACTTCAAATTTCCCAACAATGAAGAAAAAGAAAATTCTGGAAATTATTTTAATCTGAAAAGCAGATGCTGTTAATAGACTTCAACCCTTTTGTCAATTGTGTCTAGCTGTACAATGTGCAAAGGTTTCAGGTAAGGAAGCAACCAGAAATAGCAATGTGGAGTTAATTACATTAGAATTTGCCATATTTCTCAGGGTGAGTTTTCAGGTAAATTGGGAAGCCTAATAGGCTGGCACGCACAGAAATCAGTGCAATCATGGTGTCATTTACTGTTACATAAGCTAATACACATGTGATCGATCTAAGGACCACACATTGAGAAAATTTTACCAAGTGTGGACAAATTTTAAAAAACTAAAGAATTGTCATAGTGCATTGAACACCACTGAAACTGGGATATGTCTAATATAGATAGAATTCTGGAATTAATAAATTGACTAGGTTTCTTAAATGTTTAAGAGACAGGTATGATACAGAGGATTTTCTTACTTAATTCAAGACTGTTTAAGGGATTCTACTGCCATCAAGCCTTCCACAACAGAGAATACAGATTTCTTCCCCTCCCCACTATCATAACCAAGGAAATGTTAAGGCCTAGGAGTATAAATTTAATGTTACATTCTAACTGCTTTTCAATTACTTTCTGCCACTGCCAAAATATACTGAGATGACATTTATCTAGAGGACAGATATAAATGTATGTTGAACACAATGTGTTTCAGAAGTAAACCTGAAGAGCAGAGTGGGACAAAACAATAAAAAAGTATGTCAGAAGCAGTAAGAATAAACCAAAATATTTCTTGTGGTTGACCAACAGGAAAACACAAAATTCTTCCGGTGGTAACATCAGCCTATTTTTAGAGCATACTTTGTGTTTTATATCTGAAAACCCTTGTTCTGAGCTAGCTGTGTGACAGCTGTGATTCCTACTGATGAAAGAAAGCATGAAAGATTCAGTAGAAACTTTTTTCCTATATAGAGGAATTCTATAAATTCTCCAAGTTTGATTTTAAATTCAGCATGTTTGCCCTACAATTCTTCTCAGAAAACTATTCTAAAACTTTCAATGCTTCGAAAATTTGTCAGTTGTAACACATTTGTAGTCAATTTATAGCCACTTGAGCCTGTACCAGCATTGCCTTTTAAAATTACTTCCTTCTTCCTTGATGTTTACCTTTAGAACAGCAAATCTTATAAACACTTAATGTTTAAAAAGACTAACGACTTGACTGTTTCTTCTCACATGAAGAGCTCTGATCAGTCACCTTAACCTATTAAGTTAATATTTTATAATTCTATTTATTATTCTATCTAGACTTCCATAGTATCCCTCTTTCCATCATGGCAAAATATAGTAAGATCTCCACAGAGAAGGTATTCGTGGTCTAACTTACAAACTTCACAATTTAATATCTTGTCTTCAAAGAAACTCTCAATGAAATCTAAAAGATCAGTGTAAGGAAGTGCAGGTTTCTCAGTGGATGACATCTTCCTTGAACATGCAATGCTGTGTCTTGTAATTTTGATTTCATCTTAACTCAGAAGCTGTGGGAGATGTTATCAAAATAAATTATTTCTTTTTGTTTTGAACTGATAAAAGTATTTGGCTGCAATTTAAAATCTTAACATCGTATGTTCCATGTTCTAATTATGCATCATTCATGTTCAAAACCAGTACTCAGTTTCTTGACACTTAGAAGCCACAGTTCTTAAATTTTTCTATCATCACAAGAATATGAAATTAAGACATCTAACCTAGCACTGCAGACTAGCCACTTATCTCCAGACATAAAAAATAGATCTAATAATGTTTGGTTACTTAGTTATGACACGGTAGATAGTTACAAATTTCATATATGGAGAAGGATTTTCTAAGTTATCAATTTATTTTATTTTGAAACAAAGTACATTTTCATAGGCAGACAATAGCAGAACATACAACGCAAATTAGATAATCTATTAGTAGTACCTAATATCATGTACACTCATGAAACAAGTGTAGAAATATTTTAATTCCCTTGTATTTCTTTAACATTGTTATGATTAAAATGAGATCTCTTTCCAAGTGGATACCTAAGGCTTATAATGTGTTTTTACTAACCCAGTCTTTTTTAGCTTGATGTAAAAACCCATAAACTTAACAGGAAAGACTAGAGAAAGTGAGAGAAAATAAAAACTATTTTTAATGTAATAGGTTAGAGAAATGCAATGTATAGGCACTTTTTAACTTACTGCTCACAGAAATACATCTCTCTTAGAATCTTAAAAATTTAATGGTGTCATGAAAATAAATACAAAACTGTAACCTACAAAATTAAAAAAATATTTCTGTAGGTTAACTATTGTATCTCCAACTGACAAATCTAAAACTTTTTAGAATTTTTAAACATATTTTTTCAATTTCATAAATTTTTCTTCAATTTTGTGTTGCTGATAAAGGCTCAGCTAGAAACAAGTTTATATATTATTTCCATTACCTGAGGCTTTCACCTATCTTTTACTGATACCTTTTTAAAAATATTTCTAATTGCTTTTAAACACATATCTAAAAAAGTATAAATTGCATGGAGATGTCAATGTCAGTTTCCATACTAAAATTTAAAACTGAGTTACAAAATTGTTTCAAGTATCCATACAAGTAAAATTATGTAAATTAAATAACCATTATTCTACCTTACATTTCCAGATCTCTACTAGGACATACTCACGGCATAGATCAAACACTCTCTGCTCACTCCCTTATACTTTAACTTCCCAGTTGTAACCTTATTATGAGAAACATTTCCTAGAGAAAAAAATTTTTAGGGCTACTTTTATAAGGCACAACTACCTCTGTAGCAGGGAAAAAAAAACAAAACTCATAACAAATAAGTATCACCTTTTCACGTATTTGAATAAAAAAAAAATTTTATAAGTGTGACCTTTCCCCTCCTGAGTTGATGGACCACAAGATGGGGACTAGGGGAGTAAAGCCCCTCCCATTTTAGGAGAAGACCAGGTTTGTGACCTCCTGAGGAACTGGAATATACATAAATCTATGGGACCTGACAAGATGCATCCGAGAGCCCTGAGGGAATTCATTGATGTCATTGCCAAGCCACTCTCCATAATATTTGAAAAGTCATGGTAGTCAGGTGAAGTCCCTGGTGACTGGAGGAAGGGAAACAGTGTGCCCAGTTCTAAAAAAGGCAGAAAGGAAGACCCCGGAAGCTACCCTGACCTGTCAGCCTCACCTCTGTGCCTGGGAAGCTCATGGAACAGGTCCTCCCAGAAGCTGTGTGAAGGCACATGGAGGACAGGGAGGTGATTCGAGACAGCCAGGCTTCATGAAGGGCAAGTCCTGCCTGACCAACCTGGCAGCTTGCTATGATGGTGTGACTGCATCAGTGCACAAAGGACGAGCTATGGATGTGATCTATCTGGACTTCTGCAAAGCCTTCAACACAGTCCCTTGCAACATCCTCTCTAAATTGGAGAAATGTGGATCTGATGGGTGGACTGTTTGGTGGCTAAGGAATTGCTTGGAAGGTCACAGCCAGAGGATAGTGGTCAACGGCTTAATGTCCAAATGGATGCCAGTGACAAGTGGTGTCCCTCAGGGATCTGTACTGGGACCGGTGCTGTTGAACATTTTCATCAATGACTTAGCGAGATCAAGTGCACCCCCAGCAAGCTTGCAGATGACACCAAGCTGAGTGGTGCAGCTGACACACCAGAAGGACGGGATGCTATCCAGAGGGACCTGAATAAGCTTGAGAAGTGGGCCTGTGTGAACCTCATGAGGTTCAACAAGGCCAAGTGCAAGGTCCTGCATCTGGGTCGGGCCAACCTCCGCTATCAACACAGGCTGGGGGATGCAGGGATTGAGAGCAGCCCCACCGAGAAGGACCTGGGGGTACTGGTGGATGAAAAGGTGGACATGAGCCACCAATGTGTGCTCACAGCCTAGAAAGCCAACTGTGTCGTGGGCTACCTCTAGAGAAGCGTGGCCAGCAGGGTGAGGGAGGTGATTCTGCCCCTCTGCTCCGCTCTGGTGAGACCCCACCTGGAGTGATGCATGCAGCTCTGGAGCCCCCAGCACAGGAAAGACATGGACCTGTTGGAGGCCGTCCAGAGGAGGGCCACAAAAATGATTCGAGGGCTGGAACGCCTCTCCTACATGCCAGACAACACTCTGAGAGAGTTGGGGCAATTCACCCTGGAGAAGAGAAGGCTGCAGGGAGACCTTATAGCAGCCTTTCAGTACCTGAACGGGGCCTATGTGAAAGGTGGGGACAGGCTTGTTAGCAAGGCCTATTGTTACAGGAGAAGAAGTAATGGTTTTAAACTAAGTGAGGGCAGATTTAGACTGGATATAAGGAAGAAATTTTTCACCATGAGGGTGGTGAAACACTGGAACACTTTGCCCAGAGAGCTGGTAGATGCCCCATCCCTAGAAACATTCAAGCCAGGTTGGACAAAGCTCTGAGCAACCTGGTGTATTTAAAGATGTCCCTGCTCACTGCAGGGGGATTGGGCTAGATGACCTCTAAAGGTCCCTTCCAAACCAAAGCATTCTACGATTCCATGATTTCTCATATTTTTTCTGATACAAGAAAAAAAATCAATGAAACAGAGCTTGTGAAACAAATACTTTCATTAAGTAAAGTAGAATCAGTATAACTCCATTAAATTTACAAATTAGTAATAACACATAATTATGATATTTAACTATAACAAAAATTTCTTCATCATGTCCGAGTGAGAGGAATTTAACTGATTTTTTTGAAGAACCACAAGAATTTGTTACAAAATTACCAAAGCTTTGGTTAAGTTGTTCTATAGCTTAATCTTATTGTAATGCAGTACAATGCAAATGAGCGAATAAGATCAGATTAAAAGATAAACATGTCCAAGCACTTTTTGGTTTTTTTGGGGGTTTTTTGTTTGTTTGGGAGTTATAAAGCACCAGAGATACTAATTGTCTATTTGGTGACTAGGTATGCTAAAGACAATAATAAGGAAGCTAAGGAATGTAAAAAGGGAAGATGAAAATAAAATGAAAAAATAAATGGAGTAAAAAAAATATTGCAAATCTTGTTTATATTTTCAAAGCAGTAAGAAAGTTCTGATGATTGAATAAAAACAATTAAAAATGCTAACAAATTACTGAAACAATTAAAGATTTATATAATCTTTAAGCATAAAGATGGTTTAAAATTTTCAACATTCTTCCAAAAAATATATTAAATTAGGTCTGTTTATCTCATGAGATACACATTTATTGATGTGTGAACTGGTAGTAAAATTAAGTCTAATCTTTCCAAAACTTTACAGTCTTAGGAGACCTTTTCATTTTTTATTTTATAAATATCTCTAAGTATGAAATCGCAGCTGGCACTACTTCCCTAGTGTGTCACAGACACCATCAGTTTTCCAAAGTAAGAGACCCTGAAACAAGACAGCATCTGAATTCATAAAGACTCTAGAATAGAACAGAAACTGTATTCTCAATGCCATCCAAAAGCCATTATTCAGAAACATGTTCTTACAATCAGCTCCAAAAGAAGGCAGACAGAATGTTTCAAAAATCTGAATTTGTCATCCATTGTGCAGTATTTTTATTATGTTATACTCAAAAGCATTTTGGATTCCTTTCAAAATTGTTCGGTTAAATTTGTGCTGTCACAGCTTTCTCATTAATTTAATACAGATACTTTCTTCAAGATATCATTCACCAAATATCAGAACAAGATGTCTGATAAATCCATATGATCACTAACATTTTACTTAACATGTTGCACCACTGAGTCTTGTTAAAGCTTGAGTAACTACTGACATAGTATCTCAAAGCACTAGTTAAAAGCTATGCCTTTCTGACAGTTGGGAAAATACTGTGAATAATTTCTGATGTAAAGGAACAGTCAGTTACTTTCACCACCCCTGCAAGATTACTAGTTCCAAAATATTACATTATTATTAAAAAAAAAGAAAACACAAATATTTATTTTGCAACAGAAACTTGACCAGGTCAGCATGTTGCTTACAATTATCACCTAACATATCTCTGGTTTTTAGGATTTCTGATTTCTAGGGTCAGGCTTTTTAAATCATCCAAGTAAGCATTTTATTTTTTTAACAATAGGCATGACACATTGTGCGCATGCAGAGCTTTCCCTTTTCTTGTGCGAATAAGTGGTTTATAATAATATTTTAAGATAAAAATAAGAAACCATTTGAACAAAAAAAAAGAAATACAAAACAGTCCTTCACCTCTGTTAGAACATTAGGCACTGTGAATTAAAATATTTTTGTTGATATTTCCTAGCTTAAAACTAACTGTTTACAATTCTGCTTTCTAAATGTCTCCCACAGAACACAGATTAATCTGTGGACACCTGAGGTTTGTGACAAATATCTAATGAGAATAAACGCACCAGGATCACGCTGTTTTTACTTCAGCTTCTGTCACAATCTGAAATGCAGATGTGGACACAGTTCATATATTTTATGACAAAAAAGTGTTATAATAAAATATTGTTACTGTGAAATTAATTAAAAAACATTTTTGGCAAAGTTATAAACAATACCTTCCAAAAAAAACGTTTAGCAAAGTTTATATGCCATAAGCAATGATCGTGCACTCTCTTTGTAGTTCTCCAGAGAGCTTCACTTACTTATTTTTAATTGGGTGAAACAACATTAAACATCTTTTTGAGGTGTTGTATGTGAAAAGAAACTAACATTTCTGTTTTGTTTTGAGTGAGCTGATCTACCGTCACCATAAGATCTCATAGAATCATAGAATAATTTGGGTTGGAAGCGATCTTAAAGACCATCTAGTTCCCACCCCCCTGCCATGGGTAGGGACACCTTCCACTAGACCAGGTTGCTCAAAGCCCCATCCAACCTGGCATTGAACACTGCCAAGGAGTGGGTGGCAACAACTTTTGTAGGCAGCCACCCTCACCGCCCTCATAGGAAATAATTTCTTCCTTATATCTAAACTCTTTGAACTATTATCTTTCAGTTTAAAGCCATTACCACTTGCCTTATCACTACCTGCTCTTGTAAAAAGTCCCTCTCCGGCTTTCTGGTGGGCCCCCTTCAGGTACTGGAACAAGGTCTCCCCAGAGCCTCCTCTTCTCCAGTATGAACAACCCCAACTCTTTCAGCCTTTCTTCATATGAGAGATGTTCCAGCCCTCAAATAGGAACATATTAGTAGTGATTATCCAGATGTGAAGGGACTAAACTGAACAATTAAAAAAACCTACCTCAGTTGTAACAAAAGGCATTTATTACTGAAATTTAAAACCTTCTTGTGTTTCTTCTGTGTTGGGTTTTGGATTTGGTTTGCGGTTTTGGTTTTTTTCCTTGTCTTTCTTAATTAGAGCTTTAACAACAGAACATCACTCACCTGTATAAAGAAAGTGCTATCTCACCTTTACACCTCAGGGCACTTTAATTGTGTTATGCATTCAGCACCTTTAGTAACAAGGCTACACAAACAGAAATAGTCCACATAAACAATGAGTTGAATAAATCTTTGTGTTTGTACCTGTGCTTCTGAAAAATCTGGAATAAAGCTCTGCCTTGGCAGGAGGCTTGCAATGAAGCTCCATATAACACACAGCTTCACCTGTTTTCATAGTCTTAATTATTTCAGACACTGAAAGCATATATTTTTTAAGCTAGTGTCTTACAGACCTTATGGACTGTAACTTCATAAATCTAAAAGTGAGACAAGAAACATTCCTTTAATTTGATAGCAAGCTTTGAAATACACAATTCTGAATCCTATTTTTGTGAGAATCAGTTTCTTCAAGACAAGCATGAACAGCACTTATCTAAATGAGCCATAATATGACCAATATGCTTTATTAGGTATCAATTAAAAAAAGCTGAAACTCCTGCTGAATTCAGTTAAAAGATGTAAAAAGTTCCTTTTATCCACTTTTAGGAAAAAAGCTGTCCTCTATCACTTCAGTTGTCTGTTAGAAAATCAGTATTGTCTTAACTCTAGCCTGGTATATGCACCCCAAGATCAACTCTTCTCTTAAAGATTATTCAATTACATGTTTCTAAAAAAGATTAAAAATAAAACTTTGTCATAACACAGTCCTCTTCAGAACCAGCAAAAGAAATAATTAAAATATGCAAAGAAATGGCATATTTACTCTTACATGCAAGAGAAAGCCTACTGGTATTTTTGACAAAAAGTGCAAACGGGAGGTGAGCTGAACAAGAACAGGAGCCTTCTCCTGCACATTTTCACATGCATGTGATTACTGCACAGGTGTGTTTGGTAAAAAATTATTATGCAGCTTGAATTTCAAATCCAGCTGTTCAAATGTCTCTAGAATCTTTTTTACAGATTCAGTTTCCATTTCTGAGGGTAGAGGCCATAACACTATTTCTTTTTTTTTTTTTTTTCCCATTGCTTTTATTATCTAAAATAACTATTTTAAGCCCAGATGGTGGTACTCCTGGCACCCCCACCTTTCACTGCCCAAATGGACTGACCTGCAAAGAATAACAGTGAGCTGTGGGAGCTGCCGGTGATTACAAAGAATTGCAAAACGGAGATGAAGAGAGTCATAGCAAATTTCTGTAGAGGCAGACAATAGATTAACTTTCTTACATTATAAAGGTGGTACATTTATTTTTAATGTGGTGAACATAATTATGGGTATGCTTGTTAATTTACTTTTATTTCAATTCATTGACATGAATTAAAAAAAGGCTTGACAATGTACAAAAGTTACACTTATTAAGTATGCTTCTATTGACCTACTACATTCTCACTGGGTGAGATTCATCCTGCCCATAAACTGGAACATGTGAGTAAGACCTACCATACATTTTAGCGACTCAGCACAGTTAGACTGTGAAAAGTAGATCTAAAAATCATACTACAGGTGTAAAGCGGAGATGTATAAGAAAGATGATTGTACATTCATTACAAAGTAATAACCCAGCAACTGTTAAAGACCAGTTCACATCCAAGTGAATTCAGCGGGAATTTCCTAATTGATATCAGTTTGGAGTGGGTTTTAAAACCAGGTATTTAAAGATTGGTCGTGCTTTCAGTTTGGGGATATCAACAACAAAGGAAATATTTGATTTTATTTTAAATTGTAAAATGATTTCTATTAAAAATTGGCATCTGCCAGCATTCCAGAAAATGAGACTGCTAATTTATGTGCCAAAATAGGAGCGTTTAGTTGCTGAGAGACTTGATAAATATATCTCTAAATGACTATTTGCTAAATCAAGTACATATTTAAAATTGTGTAAGACTATATTATTTTTCCCAGCATGAAACTAGGAATGAGAATTTTTTCTGTGTAGAAACAGATCCACTGGATTTAATCTGGTCCCTTGCTTAATGCTATACTGCTCAAAATGTTCTAATGATAAGATCCAGCCCGAAGCTACCTAGATTTTGTTTTCCTATCAAAATAGCAAAGAAACACTTTGTTGTAGCAATCAATGATAATATTTAATGAGGCAAGATTTAATTTAGACTTAAGGAATAATGCTAAAAATATCAGTTTACTGTCTCTAATGATAACCAACATTAATAACCAAGAAGACGTCAAAAGACATTTGAATGTATTTGCCATACAAGTCACAGTAAAATTTATCTGGAGGTTTCAAAGCTAAGATTTCATTAGCTACAAAATACAAATAAAGGCACTTAAGTTACTTTGGAAATATAAACAGTGACAGAAAACATGTCATGTATTGGATTAGAGTCCTTAAGCTTAAAACAGTTTTTTTTTTCTTATTACCTCTTCTAGTGATTAGCATCTGCAGAATAACTTGAAGTTAACAGTATAAACATACAAAACCCAACTTAATTTTCATGCGTGTAATAATTTCATATTAAATTACAGTGATAATCATGAATGTTAAAATTCTACTGAAATTAAGTTAGTTTTTATAAATTAAATATGTTTAAGTTGTCAAACAATAAGACTCTGGTATTTAATATCTTACAGCTGGAGATAATATTCTGCTACATTTCTCCAATCACATTTTTAAGTGGCGTCTGGTTTAAATGCTAGTTGTTATATGAACCTTAATATTATCTTTTCAACAAGTTGATACTGAATGATTTTCTTTTGCAGTTAAGTTAGGATACTTTTTAATTATTATTATGTTCCTGATTTAATTGTGGTCCTTGAAAGCTACTTACACCTAAGACCTGAGTTGCTTCAAATTCCTTTCACCTCAGGTCATTCTATACCTATAAAAACAGGATTAATATCAAACATGAAAAGGTGGGTTTATGGTAAAGCCGAAGTTATTATGGAATTATTTCAAAGATGTCAGGGATAATAGCTTTACAGTCATTTTCCCTGAAAATTATTTTTTGTCACCAAGCTTGACTACAGTAAAAGTTTCCATAACTGCCAGAAAACAGATATAGTGTAGTAGAGTGTCTTGATATAAATAAGTTACCTCGCCTTTTTGCATTGAACTTGTTGAGTTCCCAGAATTTCATTTCCTTTGTGACAGCTATAAATAAATGGTCTCTGGTGATCCTATGATTTCACCTGTTTGCATAACAAATGGTGCAGTCCAATTTGATAATCATGACTGGGAGTTGGTCAATTGATATCTTTTCTTGCAATAACTATTATCACAGAGATCAAAAAAAGCCCTGCACTTTGTTCCCTCTCTCTCTTTCCAAATGGATCTCTCATTGGCTCTTTAATTTTACTCAGGACTGTAAGATCACAACTCATATTGTAGAAAGCAGAACCAGCAGTTCATAATTCCAGTATCAAACATGTAGCACCTTCAATGAACATATACACAAACACACATTCAAGCAGAAGAAATACACAACTTACTAAAGGAAAGAATGCAAGAGAATGCTGCATGTGTATACAAACACATTTCACCCTTTGACTGGTGATTTATGGAGCCTTTCTTCTATAAACCAGATGGCATAAACCAGCTTGATCATAATCTGTTGAACATCTAGGTTAAGACAAGGCTTTAAAATAAATGTATAGACGGTATTATCTCTGTTTTGACTATTTTGGTGAATTTATGTGAACGGTTTAAGTAAGAAGAGTATGGCAGGATTTCATTTAATTAATAATTATAGACTGATGAAGATCTACTTTTCATAAATACTTCAGAATTCATAGTAGATGTTTGGATTTCACTACAGTATCAGCTCTTCACATTGCAGCAAATATGATGGCAGCCGCTATAGTCAGCGCATGACATGAGGCAATTGTTTTCAGTTGTTTCAGGGACAGCCTAAAACTGACTATTGCTGCTTAGAATGGAAATTCAGTAGGACTTTTTTTAAAAGTGTTTAAACTTAAGGTCATTACAAAGTTTCTCAGGAAATTTCATTTTATTCATCTAAAATTTCAGAAAAATTTTAGGTTATTTTTTGTTTTGACTTCTTTTCTCTACAACTTAATGTAGTGTATTTTTACCAGTTCTACGTCTTTTTTTCCTCTATTCCTGTTTTTCCTTCTCTTTTCCTTATCTATACTAACTTTGCAGGATTTTGTATGCTCTGATTAGAAATTCTTTGCAGTGCCAAGTTTTTGCTTAAAAATCTTTATCTTCCAGTCTCCATAACTCTAGAAAGCCACTGAAAAGTATCTTACAAATATTGTCTTGAGTATTTGACTTTCTCATCTTAAACAGACCAGTCTCCTCAAAAATCTTATCTAGCAGAGTCTCTGTTTCTTGTCCTTACTTAACCACATTTCCTGCATTTTATGCCTTCCAAGTTTTTCTTAAACCGACATTTCAAAAGATACAACTTTCAACTTGACAGCCTATGAAAATCTCTCAAATTTCTAATTTCTCAGAACACTCAATGTTCTCTTAATTGAGTTGACCTAATTAGGACTAAAATCAAAGAGAAAATACTTCACTTTTTGAAGTGTCTTTAAGGCACTTTAGCACTGAGTTGGTATTTAACTAAGGCATTACTAATGAATTCAGGTATTTAAGCCCACCCTAACAGTTCAGGATGTTTTAGGAGCTTAACACCTAGGCACAAGCTAGGTAATTCTCATGGAATTAATCCTTTCATGAAAGCCCTTTAGGTAACATTGTTTCAGTTTAAGGCCTTAAGGAATCTGTTTTGATTTAAAGGAGTTCTTGAGTATTTAAAGTAGTTTAACTGTTATTTTTCAGCTTTTGGGAATTCCAAACTTGAGTCTTTTTTAATAGCAGTTATTATAAATTGCAGAAAAGGCTCATTATATAGATCAAATGATTTACATCTCAAGTTTTATCAATCGTGAAATTAAATAAAAGAAAAATAAATTTGCCCTGCCTCCCCCCATCATTATCCTGATCTTCACCTACAAATGCAAAGGTTGTTGATGTCAGACATTGCCCTCTACACCTGTGGAACCACAGAAAAACCTTTCAGTAGCACTGCACAGGGACAACCTGCAAATACAGAACATTGTTAACAAAGCTAACAGGAATTTGACGGTTCATGAGCTAAGAGAAAAATCTTCTTACCATCCCTGAGCTGAGCTAGAGAGTTGATTAAGTGATAACTAGTAGTAACATTTTATTTCATTTTCAAAGAAATGAGATGTGATAGGTAACATACAAGAAGCAGATTTGATACTGCTTATATAAGACTTTCTTAATTAGGACTCAGACTGAATATCAGCTTAATTTAACATGGCAAAACTCAATTCAGCTGTGTTAACTCAGAGAAGACCTTGAACCTGTTTAAGTCCTTAAAATAGTGTTCAATTTGCTTTAAAAGTTTAATGAGTTGTAAGGTAGTGATTCAACTCCTGAAATGTGTCTATTGATATTTGTCATTTTGCTCTTAAATAGGTGTTACAAATAAAGAATTATCATTCATTTACTCATTGAACCGACTAAGTTAGTTTTAGTTTTTTTTCCTGTTTATGTCTGATGGCCCTGCATAGCTAATTTATTGATGGGAAAGCCAGCTGGAACCTTTTATGTTTTAAGAATGTTAAGGCAAACTCTGACCTCAGGTTAAACTGTGCAGGATCACCAATACCAAAAAGAAAAGTGGGAACAGTATTTAAAGACAAGTGTTCTGCTGTTGAAACAGTACAGATGCTTTGTCGTGATTATCTATTTCTGTCACAACATTTCATAGTTTTTCATGCAAAAGAAGCAAATCCGCAATTTATTTTAAATTATACCCCCCTCAAAAAAAACAAATTCAGAAAAAAGTGAAGCTCTTAGAGGAGAACACAAGAAATGGTTGTCTGCATCTATCGATAGTCAGTAAATATAATATGAGCAGTTTTACATTTGTACAATGAAATGTGTTGCAAAAACAAGTCAGAACACAGCAGGAATTTTTCTTGGTTTCTCTGCAGGGAAAATAGTTAAAAAAACTTCATAATATCAAGTGCAAATTCAAGCAGCTTTGAGCTGAAAGTCAATGACATGCAGCAAATATACAATCCCAAAAATGCAGAATTAGGAAACACTTTTAGATGAGAGCCACTTGTGAGCAGGAAATGCTGTCTTAGTAGCTAAAAAAAGTACAGCTTGTATTCAAAATTATTAGCTTCTTCTGAGGACCTAATAAAAGTTGGGACCATAGGACTGAAAGACATAATTCAAAATACCCATGCATATGTAGACTGAACAGAATTTCTTCAGTCTTCATTTTTTCCACTTAGAAACTCAGAATTTTCTGATTTATTTTTTTCTGTCTAATTTTTCCACTTACAAACCTCAGGTGTACCTTGTATATTGTTCTCATGTCAATACCTGGGGAAGACTATGAAGCCTATGCTCATTAAAGAATAATTTGTGCTGTCTCTCTCTGTCCTCCTCTCCTGCTTTCTTCTTATCTTACTGAGAACCCTCCACTCAACAGTGGAAGGAAAGGATGGAGGAGCTAAGTGCAAGGATGCACACAATTCTTCTAGACCCATTAAGAAATTTGAGTGAAAGCTACCACTTGCATCAACTCCACTCATAGCTGAAGAAATACAGCAGTCAAGCCTCTGACAATACTGTTTCATTGAATATGTAGCATTGAGAAGGACCAGTCATGTCTACCACCTGACACATTTGTCGGTCTCATGAAGAGCCATAAGGTCTTCCCACAGCCTTCATGCTCAGCACAGCTCTGTAGGAAACAGTAGAAAGGATTCTCCACCATTCGTTGTCATGCTTTAGGCAATGGCTAGCAGGCTTTACTCATTTTGTGAGCTGAGACTAAGAAAAATCAGACATGGGCTGAGGGTTCGCAGTAAGAACCAGTAAAGTATCAGCATGTTTTAACAAAGATTTACAGTGGTGAGGGTTTTAAGTCATGGAATTCAGACAAGTTCTTGAGCTTTAAACAAATTCTTCATGTGATTTAGAATTAGAACACTGAGAGTACCCAAAGGCTTACAAAACTTAACCACCTACAGCAAATTCCAGATTTACAAGGTTTCCTCAATTGTGACCAAATTCTTACTGACTATGTATGGCTGAATACAATGTTCTCTGAGGGAAATTAACAATTTATAAGGGGTATTCTTCCAGGAGTAGAAACAGAAGGGAAGATAAAAGATTGCATTAGAAGACTCCAATTCAATATAAATCTGGCTTATTATTTGGGTAACCCCCTTATTTTGAAGGATGATCATGGGAGAGAAGAAAATATCCTCAGATATTTGCTAACACTCAGAATGCTTCTTCAGTTTACATTAGTAATTAACAGTCCTGTTGACAAATCCCTTGTATGCAAAAAGCCCCATGTCTTATTAACTCAGTAAGAAGTTCCAGCCAGAGATACTATTTTATCCCATGAAAACTATGTTCCTTGAAAAATGAGAGTTGGGAAAGTAAATGATGCTATTTGTAAAGTCTACAAGAAATGAGTAGCACTCTTAGGAATTGTACAGACTTGTAACTAGTACCTAGCATTTTAACTACCAACTTTACATGACAAAAGTGTCAAGTAAGAAGATCTATGTCCTAAATGCTTTTTCAGTTACTGTGTTGTTGCAATAACTGTTGTAGTGTTATGCATAAGGAACTTATTAAAGTGACAAAGAAAACCTATGATGAGAAAAATCGGTTTTAGGTGTCTGAAAGGCAAACACTAAGATAGGTACAGCACGTGGTATTCCATTTTTTTCTGAAGTTTGGCAACCAGAAGAGTTCCTGTGAGACAAAAATGAGCTTGAAAGCTTCCATTCAGACCATGCCCAGTACCTATATTCCTTTACTTTTTTCCCTAAGTGCCTTTTGGTATATGCATGCCTCTTTTCATTGCTGAAAACCTTGAATAGCTTTCCCCTTCCCACCTTTCACGAGTTTTATCAAACATTGTGTATGTTTCCAGTTTTCATTTAAACATATTTCAGAAACATATTGACAGAATTTTCTGGTCTGTCTTCCATGTCATATAAGCAAGTACTGGAAAAACCCATGCTGGCATATTAAAAGGAATGCAAGATGCTTCCTGTAAATATAATTATGTTATTAATTCTGAACACCTTTTATTAATGGAATTTGCATTCCCTTTCCAAGTAATCACTCATGTTTAAGAGGAACTGAGATAGCATGGATACAATTTTAGGCCAGACTAACAAAATAAAAAGGAGCAGAGATGGTAACAAAAATTTGGTGCATTATTAACCACAAGAACAATAAAATAGTCTTTTTCTAAAACTCAGGTCTTTCACTCTATTCTCCTTCACCTTCTTGCTCACCTCTTCCTCTTCCAGTCATTTGTGAGCTGTCACCAAGAACAGAAAAGTTTTATTTGGCACTTTAAACTGTGTTTATGCTAAGTTGAAGCAGAGAGAGAAGACAAACTGCAAATGACGGACATATTTTTTTAAAGTCTCTAAAACTCTTGCAGCAACCACTTTTAAAAGGGTTGAATGCTTTTGGGGTTTTTTTTAAGTAAACTAGCAAGTGCAATGCCAGGAGTTACAGTATTCTTTGAACACACAGGTGTGCAATAAGGGACTGGAGAGGGTGGAGAAGGTTTGGGGATGACCACCAGAAGGCTGATGAAGGAGGAGGGAACCGCAGCCACCACCCACCTCTTGGTGCTCCAGCCCACCACCTGCTCCAGTGGCAACTGAAAACGTTTCTTTTCTCACCAGCCTCTTTGCCTACTAATAAGATCCCATCAGATCCAGCCAGTACAGAGCATCCTCTTACTGTTATTACTCACATTCACCTACCTAAGCTTCTGCTGGATCTCACCGGCCTGAGTCTCTAGAAACCATGTTCAATTTCTGTTTGGAACAGGCTGTTTGTGTATTTCCTTTCCCCCGCCATATTTGAAGGCAGCTGTTACAGCCAACATGCACTACATTCTCATGGATTCCCAAATCACCACAAACACTAGAGAAAAAAAATGGCTTTTTAAAACAGAGCAGTCCCGTATAGTGTGTTATTTCTGGTCTGACAAATCACCGGAGACTGCAGAAAAGCAATGGGGCAAATATTTTTCTTCAAGTTGCATTTCAAAAATCCTACTTCTTGAATGAATTAACGCTTAAATATGTTCTCTATTCCTCCTCTGTTTCTGTGGCAATGAGGCATACAAAAAAAATGGTGAAATGGACCAGTGCTGGCCTACTAAAGAAAATATAATTGTGTTATCTGAAGGTCAGGTTTAGAAAAGTTCTTAAATTGTAGATTAAAACTAAATTGTATAAAGGAGAATTTGAAAAGGGCATCCACGTTTTTGTACATTTTTATGTTTTATAGACAAAACAGTTACTAAACATCTGCAGTTAAGCTGATTTCAAATATTTTTCACCTAGTTCAGGCCTGAGCTTTAAGCTATGTCTACTCTGACCAAATTTCAAAGCTATATGGTCTTCCTCTTCATACAAAAGACATGCAAAAAAGCCCCCACAGGTTAGGCATTACTTGATATTAGCATTGTTATTTTCCATTTCCAGGTTAACAATGCCTTCAGAAAACTAGCTAATAAAGAAACATCCAGAGTTTTTTTCCAGTCCATTAAATGATCACCTTATGATTTTATGGGTGATAAATATGAAGTTTTATGTTAGACACGCTGTCAGGAAGATGCTTATTTATAAATTCATATTTATGTATGCATTCATTGAATAGTAAATGCTAAAATGATGGTAGATGCTGCCTGTAATTTAATGAGGTGACCTTGTATTTATGCTCCATGAAGGGACAAAAGGTGGAAGCTTGTATTTCAAGCTGGCAAACACATGATCACCCATTTATAAACCATAGTTCCAATACAGTTCCCACTGAACTCACTGTAAAAGTTCTTCACACTTTGAAAAATACAGAATTTTATACACTTGTATTACCTCTTCACACCTTCTTTGTGGACTGTATGCTTTGGAAGAAAGATAATTTCTTCTTTGTTATGTCCTCACCAGCATTACGAGGCATGAGGAAAGACCACTTTTGCTTTTGTCCTTTTATAGGGACATCACAGTATCTGTTTTGGAGAGTTTTCAACAACGACAAAAAGATTTTATCACTACTGCAGGCAGGACAAGTAAGCAGTTTAAGTTCCATTCGGTGCCACTACAGGCATCTTTGATCCTCATGCTCTTCCTCCAGAAAGCTTCAACCAGCTCATATTTTTCCAGTACTACTTTGGTTACATCTTCTAAACTCAGCACAGACGTAAATGCTTAAGGGTACTGTTTATTTATTTAGGAGTTTTATTTATCTTTGGCAAGGGGAGTGCATACATTCAATTCAACCACAGCAATCCGCATTCAACATTGTTAAACAAAGAAAAGAAATCAATTTCTGTCTGATGAGAAGATCAAATCCTTTCCCTGGGTTATGTGATAAAATGAAGGAAGACAGAGGCACATGGGCAAGGGGAGGACCCTGTCCTGGCCTCCACCCAGGATGACACAGGAGCTGACTGGCCCCATGGCTGGGGAGGACACCCGCTGCTCTCAGGTCAGGGAAATACTCTCAGGTACCTTTGGGACTGAGGGTGGTTTGAGGAGGAACAGGTGTGGGAAAATAGAGGGATAAGGGGGTAAAAGGAGCTGGTAACATGTAAGCAGAGGCTGGTCACCGTGCTTGTCTGGTCATACCCTGTGCCTGATCTGTCCTGTCTTCTTATGCAACTCAATTTCTGGCTCTTAGCCTGTGTGAGGGGCTCTCTATCTGTGTGCATATGGGTGTGGGGGCGTCTGAGTGGCAGTAACTGGAGTGGGATCAGGTCTTACAGGGGCCACGTGCCTGTGGTCCACCAGCGGAACGTGTGAGGTGGATGTGTCAGCGCACATCACCAGTGACATCAGGCCGGACTGGCTGGTGAGTTGGGTAAGCAGCCTGGGATCCAGGGATCAAAGAGGCCATGATTATGGGTAAAGAGGTGGAAAGACCAGAGTCTGAGAGGTGGCTGCTGGAGGGGGAAGGGGCTCTGAGCCAACTGCTGGAGAGATCTGAGAGAGAAGTACCTGTGTGTATGTGTGTGTGCACGCACACGCACCCACACACGTGAGGCAACTTGGGTTGAGAAGACCCAGGGACCACTGCTGGGTAGGCTGAGCCTGACACTACATCTAAAGCCCAGTTACTGGGTGTAGACGTGTTCATGTATATGCTTATCCTCAGTAGTGGCTGACTGGGGATATGGAGCTGCTGTATCTTCACCTCTACCAGATTCAGCTTTCACACAATTTATGCACATCTTCTCTGAGTTTAAGAAGTATTTGCTATTACAGCCTTGGAAGATTGTTTTTAAAACAGAAAGGTTCTATCTGGCACACAAATAATTGAAATAATTCATTAACTCTTGACCTACTGTTATGGTTCGTCTGCAGCCGGCAACAAAAGCGCCAAGCAACCACCCCTCCCCCCGCCGGGATGCAGAGGAGAATGGAAAGAAACAGGAAGAAACTGGTGGGTTGGGATAAGGGCAGTTTAACAGAACAGCAAACAAAGGGAACAGGAACAACAACGATACAGATAAGGAGAAAACACAACACAAACCGCACAACCCAC
>Ga0065711_1003362_pt1 | contig 34151 bp, 17 predicted proteins | sample Hoacrofraction12_FD_59098 | JGI IMG/M metagenome (GOLD analysis project Ga0065711, IMG submission 59098) | Hoatzin crop microbial communities from Cojedes, Venezuela - Epithelial fraction 12 v2 (version 2) | ecosystem: Host-associated > Birds > Digestive system > Esophagus > Crop | place...
GGGGGGGGGGGCTGTAGCCACGAGGAGAGTCGATGAGGTTTAGGAGTGGGGTAACACTGGGGGATACGTGTGAGAACCTCCCCTCTCGCTAGTGACACATCCAAACACCTGAACGGTGGCACTCGCAGGAGCGCGTGGGACTGTAGCACAGCTCGCGCTCTGCTCCCAATGACTCTCCGCAGAAGAGCTTCTGCCAGTCATGGCTTTCTTAGCTTCTTGGCCCGTGGCAATGTCACATAGGTAAGAGACATCCCTGAAGCGGAGGGAAGAGCTCATTCAGTGGCCACCCCACAGGCAACCCAACTGCTGCCTTACTGCCAGCGCGGGTTTGTGCTGCTCAGCCCAAGCTCACGGCCAGGACTCCCTCCCCTGGGCCAAAGGCAGATGAGATCATGGGTTTCGGGCAAATTAACCTCGCGTTGCCTATCCATTTTTCACATCTGCTGCCAATGCCCTATTGCATGCATATCTGCTGTCTGATAAAAACATTTTTCATTTCTTAGCGTCATTAAGCGTTGCTTATTTACTAAGAAGTGTAAAGCTACTCCCTGCTAAATCCATTAAAGCCAGAAGAGCTTCTTTTCTTAATCGTGAATCACAGAGCATCCCTGTGAGCCTGGCATCCTTTGGAAGGACGGTTCCAAGGATGGCTAATTTAGCAACTCATTTATTTGTCATTCCCTCAAATCTCTCCAGCCGGGCAGGACAGCTGGTCCCTTCACCCAGCCCCGTGAGGCAGCAGAACCACCTCCCCTAAAAAAAGACCAAGTGAGAGATCTAGCTCCACATTCCTAGCTCTAGCGTCTTTCCACCGCCCTGGACTCCTTATCCCTGCTTTGCTTACATTCCAGCGCCTGTCAAACTGACAGGGTGGTCCGTCAGGTGTCTGAACTTGCTCCGACGATTAGGATAATGCCAAAGCCGATCTGGGGCTTGCAGGCAGCCCTGCAGACAAGGCACATGTGGCTGTCCCTTCTTAGCAAGAAACACGGGAGAGGAGGAGTGGGAGAGGTCAGGGTAGCCGTCTAAACAAGCTCAGCATCATTATTTCTGTCTTGGGGCTAAAGAAACCCATGTGGACAAAACCACCTCGGCAAGGGCTTCACTGCAGCACCGGGGTGCAAGCACGTTTTGTAGGCACTGGAAGACGATGTTTTGGATCTGCATCAAATGGTACGGTCAGAAAAGCGATGCAATGTAAGATAAAATTGTCTTATGAGGTTGGCAAACTTCCCTTTTGGCCAGGGAATGAACACGCACCTGCACCGAAGAGAATTCTGGACAGACAAAGGCAGGAGAGGGAAACACACTCACCCTGAAGCCCACTGGGGTTTTGGTGGTTTGCGGGGACTGTAAGTACTCTGGGCTGTAGGGGGAACTGCTGGCACAGGTCAGGCTTCAGAAAACCTCTTCCGGAACAAAACTGCGCTCCAGGGAGGAAGAAACAGGCCTGATGGGGCCAAGCATCCTCGAGGTACCCCTCAGCTTGTGGATCTCTGGAAAACAGCACTGTCAGAACCATTTCAACAGCGCTTATTCTGCTGGTGAAGGCATAAACCGGTGATAAAATACAGGGCTGAGAAAGACCATGGCAAGATGTCTGCCCGCTCACCATTTTTAGGGGTCGTTCGATCTCCAGTGAGTCCTAGAGCAGCAGTTACCTTCTAACCATGGGAGATAAAGTACAGTCGCAAGACTGCGCTGAGGTGCCAGGCGCACAGACGCCAAGGGACGCTGTAAGCAACTAAAGATCGTGTGTTTCTCTAAAGCCATCTCCCTTCCCGTGGATTGCTAGCTGTCGGCCTTCTGCAAAGACACAAATGCCCTAAAATACCAGCGATTGCCTAGACAAAGGCAAAACTGAATGCAGAGAGGCACCCACCTGCTGAGGGAGGCGGGAAGGACGGGGAGTCAGACCCACAACCCCGGAGCCCGCAGCCCAGCCCTACCTCCGCGGTCCCGGCCGACCGAGCCTGCCCGTGAGGCACTGCTCCGTTTCCTTCCATCGGCTCGCGGTCCGGGAGCTGGCACTCCAGGCGCGGGCATGGTGAATGCTTATTTTAACGCTTAGCCAAGGACATTTGCAGTAATGAAGGACGTAGAAACAGAATGAAACCTGCCTTTGTCCTTCACAGGGTTAGCAGTTTTTTGTTATTATTTATTGGGAAAAGAACCCCAAACCCTTACACCTGACACTAGGTACATCAGTTTGGAAGCCCCTGATGCTTTGCCGCTTTCTCCATAGCGGCGCTCATTTTTTCCGTCTACAAACCACATTAAGAACAACCGCTTCTTTTACACATTGAACTGGGCCAGAGAGTTAACTGTATTTCTCTCTAGTTATTAATCTTACCACTTTTTCTTCTTAGCAGTATCTTATTAATGAAAAAAAATATTTCCATTAGTTTCGTAATCTCCATGAATTCTCTTCTGAAGCCTTTTCCCCCTGCTAGCCTTGCCAGTACGTATTGTTCTTTACAAATGATTTTGGTAGGAAAAATTTTCGGCCTCCTGAGCTGTATCCTTGTGTCCTGTGTTTTCTAACTAGGTTAACGACATTGCTGCACCTTCAGATATATGTTCACAGGTGTAGGTATAATCTAGGAGTCGCCTTGCCAGGGAGCTTGTCTTGCCCTGTAAAGGGTTTCTTGGAAAGAAAATCCAAAAATTTGCTTAAAACTTCCAACAGAAAGAGGGAAAAAAAGAAATTTCTTATCAGCTGTTTGGCAGTACATGGTATCCCCGCCAGCAAGGATGGGAAGATTAATAGCACTGTTCAGTAGCAGCTAGAGTTTAAGGACACAGACAAGACTTGACCAGCACGTGTGGTACGCAGCTGGAAAAATATCACACCACGTTCTTGGCACACAAACCTTTCTCAGGGCCCAAAATAAAGGCAGAAATCACAAACGTGATACACACTTGGCACTTGCTCCAATTGAACATGTATTAAACAGGGAGTGGTTAGCAACTCTGGTCTCTTCCAAGAGCTATCAACTCCTTCCCCGTGTTCCTCCCCAGCACCTCCAAGGATGTCCTCTCCTCTAGCAGAGATGCAATAGCTGATGCGTGGCTTATAAACCCCCAACAACCCTCCTCCACTGGTATTTAGTGCCAACATCTGCTGATTGTTAGGAGCCGAAGAAGGGCTTGTGGAGTTTCCTCCTGCGCACCCAGCCATGGGGATCTCCTCCCTACCCTTCAGCGGCCTTGCCTGGTATCTCCAGGCGTGCGCCTGCCACAGGGCAGCCGTCTCCATCCCTCTCCCCTCCTTGCTCCTGGGAAGGGGCTCTGGCCACCCCACACCCGCTGGCCTGCAGCCCCCAGACCCCTGAGGCAGAGCCCCCTGTACCTGGTGGGCAGCTCCTCCCTGGCTCCATGACCAGGGAAACACAGGGCTCTCCCCACCTTCTAGAAGATTCCCTGCCTCCCTCCCCCGCCACACATCTTGTCCCCACAGCCACCCACTTCCCAGAAAAGCAACCCCCCACCTCTTACTCTGCCCCCAGCCCCACTCCCCTTTGCAACCCCTCCCAAACCAGAAGCCCCAGAGAAGAAAGAAACAGGCCAAGGCGATTTTTTTTTCCTCCCCTAATAGCAAAATATATTTCAACTGCTGTAATACAGTAGATTATAAACAGCTCTTCTGCACGACAGAACAGGGTATGGGTTGCATACAGGGAACTGCTGGTGCCAGGGCCCGGGCACAGCGCAGCATGCAGTGGCTGCTGGGCCGTCCTCCGCCTGTGCCACCGCAGCGGACGGGGCAGTGATGGCTTCTGGGCCCCAGCTGCGAGCATGGGGAGAAGGGACAAGGCTGAACCCCGATGCCACAGAGCGCAGGGGCTGGGCTGCTGTCCTTCCAGCTGACCTAAGGGCAGAAGGGGGAGCTCAAACAGTTCGGCTTTCCTTTAGCAGCTGGACTGATTCACATTAACCACGCCATTCCATATTATAAAAATACATCAGGATTTCCCCCCCTCCCACCACAGCGTGTAGCCTTGCTCAGACGGCTGTCGCAGGATAGCACAGAGTCAGGCGCTCAGGCGCACGGCTGCTTCACCTCTGAAGGCTGGAAGCTAAATTTAATCCCACCGGAAAGGACATACTAGGCACAAAGGCTCCGCAGAGAGTTCAGTCTTCCTGAGGACAAACTCTTTTCTGCACGAATACGGTGAAGTATGCGCTGGTTTTAATACTGATTTTTGTAATGCTCTTGAGCAAGCAGCTCCCGCTGTACGGGCTGCCGTTCCAAAGCTGGAGGCTTCCCACCTCAAAACTGGGGGAGTTACTATGGAAGCAAGCTGCACAATTCTGGTGTTGGCAAGAACCACAGAAAACAGTATATACTGTTATTAAGAACTTGTAAAGTAGGCATCCTCATTACTGACCAGAACACCATACTGCCAGCTCTGGCACTCACAGCCTAAGAACATGCAAACAAACATGGTATGATTGACTCTAATTAAACAAGCAATGTGCAAAAGAATTAGTATTTGCCCTCCAGTACTCTTGAGAAAAAAAAAAGTAGGCCCACATTCAAAAGCAATTTAAGAACCCATGAAAGTAATCCCAGCTGTTAATGCCCTGACAGCACCATTGCCAGATGCCTCGATCCACAAGGCAAAAAACCTCACCCTGTCAAAAACTAATTCCAACAGCTGAGCTTCCCCTTCTGCTTGCCTCTTGCTCGTCAGGTGCTCAGCCCCTCAGGCTTCAAATACTCAGGGTGCTGACACACTAAATGCTGATATTCTTCATCGGGAATACGACAGAGCCAGCTGCAAGGGAATCACCAAACCTTGGCACAGCGTGCTATGATTTGATCTGGTTTTGAGAACACCAAGACAGCAACAAGGCCTGACATGGGCATCAAGATGACCAACCAAGTCCCTAATCCATCGCACCCGTTTGAGGGCAGTTACATCTCTATGTGTGAGCACCACAGCCAAGCAGTGCTGGACTGAATTTCATCCTCTGCTAAGGAGGTGACAAAGCTGTTTGGCCAACAGGTGGGGTTTTTTGTTTGTTTGTTTTCTCCCCAAAAAGGAACCTCAGATGCTGCAGCACTTCTGTCCCTCCCACAAACAGTACGGTGAAAGATTCAGGATTAACCAAACTGAATGAGGATAAAGTAATCCCATTTCATTCTCAGGATTTTACACACTAATACTGCCAAGTTTGAGTACATGCACGAACCCCTTCCTCCAACATGAGCCCAAATGTTTCACAAGCAAGCGCTAGTGGAGGTATTTTCAGAGGAGAGCCACACATGCGAACACTGTATTTGGCAAATTTGACTTAACACAGTTGTCCCTTCTGAAGAGCGGGATTCCTTCTCACAGAAAACCGAAAACCTGGAGGAGTTCAAGTATTGCCTAGCTTTTACGACATTACTTTTGACTCAGGTTGGTAAAAACAGAGGCCCAAAAGATAGTCTTATGTGGATTGGGAGACAGGTGCGTCAACAGCCCCAATGCTGCTGGTATCCAACACCTAGGCTGTAGGTCAGTCAAGAAATGCGTTTACCAAAAAGCGTCAGTAAAGAACATTTGAGTAATGCAGAAATCCCTGTGACCAACGTTAAGGTACCTCCATCAGAATGGCAGCACAGCTCCAGCGGAACCAGAGCGATACACACCCAGATACCACATTCGTACCCTTTCATGCTTAGGTCTGACAGACCAAGGAAACTGAAGGGACTCTACCCAATTAATGGGTATTGAAACACCAAGCTCACGTCACGCTTCTCCCTTTAGCAGCGCATATGGGAAGATGTCCTACCTCTTCAGAAAGAAGAGGGCAACACCGAGGAAACCGGTCTTCACTTGAAGTCCCCACTGGCATAAGAGCAGAGACAGGGAAATGACCAAGCAGCTCTGAGCCCAGCCACTGTGCCAGCCCTTCTCTCCCACCAGTGGTGCCAGCAGCTGCTACAACACGCTCTAGTGAGCAGCACCACAAGGCGCTGGCACACCGAATGCGACGCGGCCGCTTCAGAGGATGCACCAGGTACCTGTACAGCCAATTGCATTTTCTTACAGTTGGGTGGTAGTATTTCAAGCCTTTCTCACTAAAGGAAGCCTTAACAACATGTATACCTTCAAACACCTGCCCAGTTAAAGCTAAAGCTCCTTTACAAGTTAATTGTGTTAAAGGAATCTGAAGCAAGAGAAAGAAAGAGCTAGAAGAAACTGTTCCTCAAGTTGCAAGGGCTTGCGGAGAACAAAAATGCTGCAAGTCAGCTGGGAACTTCATACAGAGACAACATCAGTTTTCAGGGTAAAGTCACATAAAGACTGCACACACCGTGCCCTGCTTCTGAACCTGATTCTCCAGTGCAGCCACAAGTAAACTGACAATCCCCTCTTCTTCTGCCCATCTTACATCTGTAGGCAGCCAGCGCGCATCAAATGCAGTTCAAAGCCATCCAGGAATACTTTGGCTATTTTCAGAGCAAGGAGGCAAAGACCCCGTCTCTCTGCCACTTGTCTGCACCACAGCAGCAGACAGGATCACAAAGAACAGAAGTTTCATAGACATCCCATTACCAAAAGGGAGAAAAAAAAAAAACCAAAAACACTGCAAAGGGACAGCTAAAGGAGATGGACGGATGCCAGGAATGAGCTACCAGCAAATCTGACTAGACTATCTGTCATCCAGAAGAGCAGCAGCTTGGGGGGACCCCTGGGTGAGTAGGATTCCAGCGGACTCCACCTTCAGCTCAGTGCTTTACTGGCATGGAAATGGCTCAAAGTGGGACAGCACGTAGTAGATGCTGCCTAGGAAGCCTGTTGCAATCCAGGTCAACTGGTTTGCCTCAGTAACGTTTAAAAAAAAAAAATACAGTTTCTCCCCAGCAATCAGGAGGCACAACTTCCCTTAGAAAAAGTCCATAATGAGTTAGGTCATTGGTCCAAATACTTGGAGGACAACTCTGATTTTCTGCGATGACACGGCCAGAGCATATCATTTTTACATCTTCACATGACACGACCATGAGCGTGGTTTTAAGTAGTCCAGGAACGTGGGCTGCAAAACAAGGAGAGGCAGCAAGTTAGTGACAGGCAGCCAGCGGTCTGCCGAAGTCAAACTCCCCTAATGGGAGAGATCAAACCGCATTTGCACATCCCGCAACGCTGTTCTTATCCTCACTAAACAGTGTGTGGAAATGTAGCTACAGCCACAAGCTGTTTGTCTGCCACCCACCCTACCCCAGTTCTGACACATCAGGTAAACGCTACATCTAGCGGCACATGGTACCACGAAATGAGTCATTTACAATGGCAAACTCTTAATTGAGGAAAATCAAACTTAAAACAGAGTTTGCCTGAGGATGCCTTTGGTTAAAGCTGAAACCAACAAAGACAGCAAGAAGTTTTACGTAGAACAGAATCTGGTACCAAGAAAATGAGTTGTAAGTCAGAGAAAGTAACACCAACAAAACACGAGACTGATCGTTTACAGGCAACTGATTCTCACTGCTGCCCACTCTAGCCCCAGAGACGCACAACAGGCTCAGTTTTTGTGGCCTCCTACAAGAGTTTCTCCTGACCTCACTGGCCAAGCACTGCAGTTCCATTCACACAGCCCGAACGGCCCAGCGTACTCTCGAGTAGCTGCTTACATCCTCAGAGACTGGGGAAAAACACCCTCAGCTTCAAGTAGTGAAATCCCATTGGCATAGAAAAATCACTTCTGAAGGCAATTTTGTTAGAAAAAGCTTTCCTAGGTTCTCTACAGTGTCTAGACTCTGTAACTCCTAATGAAGCAATACGGCACACTGCCAGAAAGGCTCGTGCCATTTAACTTCAGCGCTGTCCCCTCAGCAGGCAGGGACGAGCCACTTGCACAGTCAGTTCTCCCGCAGTGAGGTCGGTCACTCACATTTTCCGTAGGGCAGTACTGGCGGGCGTACCACTCCTGGCTGTAGAGGCAAATGATGACACCTTGGCCCAGGAAGAGCGACGTCCACATGATCACGTTCCAGATGGGCCCCTTCCGACGGTCATTAAGGATGAAGTTGAAGACCACTGGAAAGAGGTGAAACGAGAAGCACTGTTCAGAAACAAACTCGGGATTAAAGGATCAAAGACCAACTGACTCCGTTAGATCTTTCCCTCCCTTCACCTCTGGAGCAACAAGGCTGCTCCGTGAGGTCAGCAGAGCGCAAGAAAATCTGATTATGCTTGGCAGTAGAGCAAATACCATGAGTTGATTCTGACATTTACTTCCAATAAGTTTGCCAACAAGCTGGCCCAGCCGTATGCCTCTGGGGATCAATATTGTTGGTGTTACACTGGTGACTAAGACATGCTGGCAGAGGTGGCCTAGAGTTTTAGAGCCCTCTAACTCAAAACCCAAAATTAAATGCAAGAGCTCTAACTTTTAAATGGGCTCTCTTCCTCACTGCAGGAGCAAAGTAATACTTGTCTTAGGCTATGACTTCAAAGAGGAAGACTTCCAACCTGCTGACATACAGCAATTCAGCCAAGGCTTGGCAAAGAGGAAGCAATGCTATTAAAATACATAGTGTCACATGAACAGCAATATGTTACATACAGCTCTCTTCCTCTCCATCAGTACCTTGCTCGTCTAAGTCCCAAGCCTGCAAACCCAGTGTGTGTATATACATGTTTATCTATTGAACTACTCAGCTACAAAAATCCATTCACAAAGTTTGGACCCACAATTGCAACTCTTGGACAAGAAACAGTTCTGTGCGTTACGGCCTGAGGAGTAACTGGCATCGTTATCAGAGGTGCTTCTTTAAAAAACAAACCCCACAACCCACTTGCATACTCTCTCCTGGGAACTTACTTCCAAAGCACATAAAGAGGCAAAAGAGAACTGGATAGAAGTAGCCAAAGCAGATGCTCAGAACGTATTCATGCACAGCAGCCGATACTGTGAAGACAGAGAGCATGGCTGCCGCTTTGAACTTCTTACCAAAAAACTGGAAGGGAGAAGAATACAAAGTATTATAAGATATTCCGCTGTGGTTTTAGTACGGTTGTTTCAACTTTTGTGTGGTGCTTTTTTTTTTTTTAACCTGAGCTAAGAAGTGCCCGCTCCAGCCAAGCGGCACACATGAAATGCTAAACACTTTACAGAGTACCTTGGATTCTAGGTGGTTTACTTCAGTCATGTTTCTGGCCTCCTGCATAGGTACTCAGGTTGAGCCCACTCATGAACTATCCACCACAGCTCATCAAAATTGCGCAACGTGAGATCAGACTGTTGAGTCAATCCTTATACTCCTGCGTCTCAGACTCACATTTTGCACACATTAAGGACTCAAAAATGAGCAATGGATCTCTAAAAAGCCCACTGGCGACCCACAACAGCTGAGGCAAGACATTTTTGTGCTTCTCAATGGACAGTGATGCTGCGTCTTGACAAATGTACTGTCTTCCTTGGCAGTTAAGTGATTAATTAACAAAAAGAATACATCTGCTTGTTACTCACCCAAAGGAAGTCCCTGTAGGCATAGTAATACAGCCAGTCATGCACTACCACGTTCCAGGTTCGGTAGTAATTTGCATAGGAAGTGGAGTTCCACCAGTCCTGAAAGCACAGTTGAAAGAGTGTAAATCTAATTAAGCATAAAACATGCTACAGGTCTCTTGGATATCAAGTTGAAAAATATCAATCAGAACAACACCAAGCTAATATAACAAGTTACACTGAAATAATGCATTCGATCACACTTTCAACATTCTACTCTGTACATCAAACTTTGGTTTTATTTATCAAAGTTTTGGGGTTTTTTTATCCCAAACTGCAGTGGCTGAGATGATAAAAGAATAAAAATAGTGCTGACAGAGCTACTCGGTAAGTCTGGCGGCTGGTTCTATTTGTGCGCAGGGTATACTACCTCAATAGCAATTCAGACTGCCAAGGAGAAATCAGATCCATTCTACAGCACAGCAACAAACATAAGCCCTAACAGCATAAAACAAGTAAAACCCCGTGGATGCTTCGTATTGTAGAATGATAATCTTCATTTTTCTCCTCTTTCCTTCTTGGTAGGAAAATTAGTTTTAGAAGCTTTATAAAGCTTGCCTTATAATTTATAACTCCTGCTTCTTACCTTGTAGAACATTCTGTCTGCAAAGCGCAGCATCTCAGCAAACGCGTTAAGCCAACAGTGAAGGAACGCAAAGAAAACCAGGAAGAGAATCAGCACACCTAGAAACAAGGTAGAGCCAGACTAGTTTTGGAGCGGTTTCTCTTGGCTATAAGCAAGACCACATCATGCAGTCCAGACTGTTCATACAGACACTGACACAGACACGCTTTGTGCTCTCTATACAAAAAAGCAAAAGCATTCAGTCTCTCACCACACCAGGCCATGCTTACGGCAGATGGCAACAGCAAGGCTGCCACTGAGCCTGGAACTTGCATTTTGAGACAGTCAAATTCAAGGCCAAGCTTTCACTTCGTGCTGCTGACTCTAAAGTTTAACACTGTAACGCTGAAGCCTGCCCGCCAGACTTCTTTTGCTGATCTTTGCCTGTCATGAGTGCATCTCATACGAAGTGCTTCCCCTCCCTTCTGCCCATTCCTTAAAGGTCACTCATGAATCCAGGTCTCACCTGGTAGGATGGAGTTGAAGATGCAGAGAACCAGCCCTCGGAGATTGAAGGTTTCTTGACTACTGTTGCGAAACTGAGGAATGCAAAGTCTCACAAAGATGTAGTAGGCATAGAAGAGTGAACCAAGCACCTGGAACAAAAAGGAAAAGTCTCACTCCGTAAGAGAAATGCACAAATTAACACATTCCCACTTGACAGCTCTAGGAAAGGAACAGGAGCTGCCAACACAAGTCAAAATAATTTATTTTGCATTACTGCTAATAAACTTCCCTAAGGGTCCAGGCAGAAAGTAAACTGCAGCCATCTCTGTAGCACACTGACAGCCAGGAGCAAAATGAACTTGTCTTTTCCACCACAGCAGCTGTTTCTCCTAGTCCTACCAACTCAGAAGTTCTAACAAAAGATTTGTGCTAATGCCAAAGCAAGTGGGGAAAGTACCCTGTGATCTAGGTCCAAGACAAGGGCAGAAATAATTGAAAAATACTTACTGTAGTTAAATCTAATATTAAAGCTCACTTTTCTTTTATCTCAAAGGAGATGTTTGCAGGCCAAATCACCTCAGGCCCTCTCTGGCTCATGAACCCCTGTTCTGGAAGTTGAGGTCAAAGTGCCAGGCACTGCTTTAAATACTCTCACTGCTGTAAGCCAGGTATGTGCTTTGTCAAAGAGCAGGCAGCCAAAGCCCTTTTCACACTTCATTTTTTTCCCCTTTTTTTCATATTGTTTTGCTTTTTAAGCCATGAATGCATTGTGTGACAGTAAAAGTTTCAATCATGCAACGCCATTACTTGGAAACACATCCACATGAAGCAACTGAAGCTCACGTCCAGACAATCGTGAAGGTCAGGTTAACATTGAGCTCAAATAAGCACTGAAGATTTGGACTCCCAGCCTTATTATTTCAAAATCGGTCTGGATATCTGCACACAGATAGCGGTGCCTGTGCATGACAATACAACATCAGTGTAAAGAAAGAGCGACAGAGCACGGGTAGTGCTCCACACACACGCAGCTTTTGTTTGTATTGGAATGGAGCCTAAAGGCTTGTTTAACCAAGGATTTACTTTGGTTTTTTTCTTTGGACACAACCATCAGTGCAGCTAGATCCCTGTTTCTGTTAGTCACCAAAACATTCTTTTCTGGTAAGCCCACACCAAGGGAACAGTGATTTAATACTAAAGGGAGAACTGTTTAGCAACACAGTTTAGATGATGTCTGAAAGCGCACTCTTCAGAAAGCTGCACTACTCACCTGTGCAAACTTGGTAGCTACATAGCCCCATCTTATCGTGGGATTCCTAGGAAAAAGAACACACGATATCATATCTAAATAGGACCTCAAAGCAGCAAAAACCTAGCTTCAATTATTGATTTTATTGACCTATACTCTGGAAAAAAAAAAGGGGGGGGGGTTTTGAATTCCAGAGTTCTCCTGACATCCAAGAGATGTCTGCCCAATTGCTGGTTGCTCACTTTCAACTACAGCAGGACAACTACGACAATTCCATAAACGGAAAAGCACCTGGAGGGCAGCACCACGCAGTTACATAGGAGGTGGGGATCTGTCCGACAGTCAGGTAAAGGACTGCTGACTTGACACTGTCAAACCGCAACCCAGCAAAGCACAGAAAAGTTTGTGAGTTCCCAGTTTTAAAGGCTTCAGCCTACCTCCTCAGACCCCCAAGACAGGGCTGCTTGTTAGCACCACTTAAAAACCACATAAGCCTATTGCAGGAACTGTGTATCACTGGATATTCAGTAGCAAGCTCTTAATTTGTTTCACTTCAAGTGCACTTCCCACAGGAATAAAATTAGAACTGTAAAGTCTAAATACTATTAGCATTAGAGTAAGTTTTCATGACCGAGTTCTGCCCTTGCCAGGTTACCGACTTAACCACGTCTTTATGAAAGCTCCAACTCATCAACTGAATAGATGACATCCAGGGACGCTTGATGTTGGCTTCCGTTTCTAGACTACTTCTGTTCTCTTGGCGTTGCTCACATTACCTGGGGTAGTTGTCTCTGTAGATGAGGGTGGGAGCAAAGAGGAAGTACAGGTACTGAGAAATTCTGGGAATAGGTACTGTGCCTGGAAGAGAGGGAGATAAAACAACAACAACACTCTGCAATCTGTCTGCTTACTCAAGGGTCGGTTTCCCCAGTACCCTTTTCACAACACACAACCCTTATCACCTGAAGAAAACCAGTCTGGAACTAAAGGCATGGGATTTGCAGAGAATAAAACAAACTAGACTTATCAGACAGAATCGCCTCCCCATGAAGCCATAGTTAACAAGTGAGGATGACTAACGGGCCGTGTGGTGCTAACACCTGGATATCAAATTCCCTTTTCTCCTAGGGAAGATGAAGCTGGAAGGCCTGTATCAACACAGGTTCGTGTTCAGGTCTGGAATGCCTTCCTGAAAGAGCTTTTATGCTCCTACAATTGCTGTCATTTCTACTAGAGCATTGAAATGGAGGTGCGCAGGCAGCCTCTACAGACCTTTTTCTCCTGAAAGCAGAAATAAAGAGTCCTGCTGAAGCAAGACTTAAGACACAGCAATGACTTAGGCCTGAACAACAGTCTAGCTCATTGCCTAATACCAAATGAAAAGGTTCAGGCTGAAATTATGATGCAGAAGTCCAGCCTAGAGCCTCATCACTTGCCCATTCAAACTCAAATCCTGCCTCTCCAATTCATGAGGCCAGCTCAAACCAACGGACGGAGAACAGAGCTGGTGGTGCACTGCTGCCAAAGTAAAAAGTAGGGCAAGTTACTCACTGGACTTGTCCTTTACAGAGGACAGGACTCTGGGTACGTTCTCCCGGACAAATGAATGAGCCTTCATTATGAGACGAACCTGTAAGACCGAGAGAGTATCAGTTTAATTTTCTCACTTTCTCGACTTCCCAATAAAGACTATATCAAGCATTTTAAGGCAAGGCCTTCAACATTGTTGTTTCTCTCCAATTTACCCCTTTTACAAGGAAAGGGCTGCTTCCTGTTTAACTGACTTGAATTTAAAACACCACAAGGTGAAACATGCGTTAAAAATCACAACTCAGTAGAGTCAAAACACATCTCATTTACACTCACAGGACCCTAGCATATACAAGGCCTCCGAATCACACCAGTAAGTCACTAACCAATTAACATTACCTTCAAATTGGAGGAAAAAAAAAAAATCTTTTTCCATTTCAATAGGCCAGTATGTTTCAAAGTCTTGAAACTGACTCCTTGAATTTAGATGTATTCTAGAGCAATTGCCACTACACTGGAATAAGGTGGTGCCACACATAAATAGTCCCTGAAGGACCAAAAGGAGGGCTACTCCAAAGTTAATTCTTCAAGCCTACACTGTCATCTCTGACCATCCTTGTTTCAGCCTGATGGTCTGACCAGTCCTTCACATTCTTGTGCTCTTTCCCCTCCTTCCCTCAGAAAAGAAAATTCCACTTTCAGTAGCGTTCTGACTACAGAACAAAGACAGTTGCTTTCTGAGAACAGAAAGAGAAACAGGAACCACTTGTTGACCATGTACTTGCTTTTTCTGTTGTTGGTTTTTGGTGGGGTTTTTTTTTGGTTTTTTTGTGTGTGTGTGAGGTTGGTTATTTTTGTTTGTTTGTTTGTTGTTTTTTTAAGAGGAATGTTACAGTTTCCTTGTGAACTATGGCACAACAGGTTCTTAAAATTGGTTTTAAGCATTTAGCATCCACAAGACAAGTAGAAATAAATGGAATTTCAGCCTTGAAGTACGTTCAGAAAAAACCCACAGTAAAATCTTACCTAGAGGGTAAAAAACCCACACGGTTTCCAGGTCACAATGAAATTTACTACCTGCTTTATCTCACTAGACTTGCTGCATGTAAGTCTGTCTTCAAGTGAAAGAAAAACTCCATCCACAGCCCTGGCTTAATTTCATGATTAAAAGCAACACTCCGCTCCTTAGGAAGCAGGACCCTTTCCATTCTGAAAACAAGATTCAATACATCCAAAGATACTGGGTAGGGACCTACCTGTTCCAGTATTACAATAAAGCGGGAAGCCGGAGGCAGGGCATACGATACAGCAATATATGTTGGTCCAAATCCAAGCCCAGCTGTCTGGAAGAGCGTGAACAACACCCCATAGAAGAGAGAGTGGATTACACGATGGGAGGAACTGCAATACCCTTGGGCCCACCAGACGAAGAGGTGGTATGGAATGATAACCGTGGCACAGAACATGCACAGCCAAGTACAGAAGACGACTGGGAACTTTCCGAAAACAAAGACCAAGAGATCAAATCCTAGGACCAGCCTAGAAGGGACAAGGAAAGGGACAATATTCAGTGTCCATTGTTTCATCAGAAATACTTCTACTCTACTAAGTGGCTACAAAATGCCAAGCTTCCAGATCATAACAGTTTGACAGTCTAGATAGTGACCGTGGCAATTTTCAGCTCACAGAGGACTGCCTGTGGCAGATTTAAGTGACCACTCCCAAGCACACCAGAAAATAAGAGATGAAGGACTCACGCCATCAATGCTGTCAGGCACAGCTTACCTTCAAAATCCCACAGGGCTTAGGCACATCTTTAAGACCAGCATGTGCTTTCAGAGTACACTCAAGCTCATCCCTGCTAAGAACAAGCACGTGACTATACGATCCACTGCTGGTCCAAAAGAGCTTTCGGAGAACGCTCCCAGGACACCATCACTATTACTTCCCAGGAGTTTAACACCTAAAGAGGCTTTTTCCCCACCTCTGTAGGAATGATGTATCCAGCACTCAAACCTAATTTAATTCTGCTTTGTGGAATCTGTAGGCATTCACATCGATTCAGTTTAGATGTCACCCAAAATGCTTAGGGTCATTAGACAGTCAGTCCAAATATGTCCAACGGGTGTGTACCAGGTACTTCAGTGCATTAATCAAGCTTGAAATATAAGGACATAAACAAAAGGATGTTCAACTTTACTGGTTATCAAAGTTACCATAGCTTACTCCTACGCATAAGCAGCTCTTCTAAACAAAGGTCAGAGGAGAAGGCAGTAGAGTACACCAACAGAATTTATTTGTTCTCATGCAGAGGCTCAACTGCAACTGGATCCAAATTATCAGACCTAGCTGAGAACACAGAAGTTATTTTTTTTAAGTAATTGGAGAATCCAGCCCTATTAGTTGATTTTAGAGGTAAATACCTATTCTCCCCCAATGTGCACACACTATTAAGTTAGGATCAGCTAAACAATATTCAATAGTGCATGAGCCCATTCTTATACCTAGGCAAGGGGGATAGCGCTTATAAACAAGATACAGCTCTAGTCTTGTACAATGAAGACCAGGTAATCAGCCAGATAAACATGTAATCCTACTTGTGTACATGGGACACAGCTTGCCAAAACGATACTATTTAAAGCAACAAGCAAGTGTGAAGAAAGCAGTCTTTCACAATCTTCTTCACAAATGGCTACCTGCAAAGCACAATCTTAGAGGCTGTGCCAGTGTCCTTCAGATTCTTCCCCAGGAAAAACAAGAAGTTCTATTTTTATTTAAGCACAAGTACAGTGTTCCAGAACTGTCATTTTTAAGCAGAGGAAGGACTGCTGAAGTATTTAAAGTTTTTTCTAAACACATTCTCCAAGCAACGCAAACAGCCGAAAGCTACCATCTCATTAAAGATATTCAACTAAAGTAGTCCACATTCAGTGATGACCTCTCCCTTTTGCCAGCCTTGTGATGAACAAAGCACATTGGTCTGAACCGTGCTGGCCATAATGCTCGCGGGACACACCACTCTGTAGGATTTGCCCAATATCTAGCTATCCAATTTGAAATGATCATGCCCCCTCAATAGGAATTCCAGCTTTTAAGTATGTCGAGTTGAAACCCCCGCTTCCAACAACATCCAAGGAAGGATTCCCCCTTCGTTCTGCACCATTCTGCACTTTCATGTATTGCTGGCGCTTTGGAAGCAAGCGTTTCCCAGCCCTGGTCCTGTCTTCCCAAAGCATTCTTACCTTCCTTCATCAATGAAGTCTACTAAAAGTGTGCTGAGGATGAAGACAATGAGAAGCGCGATGAACATGTGGTAGATCGTCCTGATGTGACTCACTTCAAACAGCTCACTAAGGGAGAGATTCAAATGCTGTCAGGCCATTCGCATAGCGCATCACACCTCCAGTATGTTAGCTTCCAAAGGGCTTCACAGTAAGCTGACATCACCGCCACCCCAGTTCAGGAGACGGAAGTTAACGCACAATTTGGGTGCAGTCTACACAGACGCTTCCTCGGTTTGTCCTCAGACAAAGGATAATTAGCCATAATCTCAGTGGTCCTGAGAGGACTGTAACTAAGGTTTACATCAGGGAAGCCTGGAAGCTGTAGTAGAGATGATTAGAAAGAAACAGAGAAGCTTAAACAGATTTGTCCACATGGTTTTGAACACAAGACCGCAGGGGGTGGTGGGAAGAGTACCTCAAAGCAAAGGCTAGTTAGTTTGATACCAAGGGTATTTTCAGTCAATTTAATGGAACACGCGAGGTTAAGTTACTCACTCCAAGAGGGACCTCCTGGCAGTAAAGATCTTCCCATGTTCTGGAGGGGCCCTCAAGGTCCTGCAAACAAAGATGAGAACATTTGAGACCACAAAGGAAATAAGGCTTCCAGGAAACATTATCTTGTCACAGGAACAACTTAAAAAACTGCCTTACTTGGCTTTATGCAGTTCCTTCTCTGCACAGGAAGCTGGGAAGAGGGGGGCTGAAGATGACGAATCCATGAGCGCTGATTTTGCCACCAAACTGTTCACAAACTCTGTGAAGTGACTGTCCACTTCCTTCATAAAAGCTGGCTTCAATTGCTGACAGAGTAAAAACAGAGCAGAAAAATGTTTAATTCTCTAGATACATTTTCATAAAATATTTACATTCCTTTTTATCCCAGAGCAAGGCATCAAGACAACAATCCTGCACCATCTGCCAACAGTTGGTGCCAACTTGGACGAGATCAGGGGCTTATCCTGGCCTGTTCACACACCTCAGGCCAGAGGACTGTGGATAATGTTTATCTTCTGTCAGATGCAACACAGAGGAGCAAAGTAAACATACTGATTGTCATATATGTCTGGAGCAGCAGGTATTTCACGTATTTCATGGTACCAAGAAGGCTGAGCTAAACTTCATACATGAGCCCCAGAAAACATTTGTTTTTAGCCAGTTACATTCTTTGCATACAAAACAAGTACAAACAAGATTTACTTTTTAGCCCACCTAGTGTTAATTGAGGGAAAAATGGACCTTTTCACACCTGTGGCTAAGCAATCACCATTGATGCTCTTATGCACTAAGGCAGAAGCGATCCCAATGACAAAAGTAGAGGAAGAAAGGTCAAACCTACCCTCCCACTGCTACCACCATTTGGATGAACCTTTCATGTACCACTGAAATTACAGAATGCACAGAAAATTTTCACTAGCACAACAAAACAGGGCAACATTGCTAAGCATTGAGACTGAGAAGTGAGACAGAAAAGTGGCAGGCAGCAAGACTGAAGTCCAAGATTTCAGGGGATCAAATATCCCCATTGAATCTCCTATGCTCCTTTTTCCTCAGACAGCTTTATACAGGTTGCCTTCTCTGTTACAGCCAGTTGTGACAAAGCTGCACCATTTTTAGCCTTTTCATGCTTTTCCTCTCTCATTTTAATTGGCAGAGGCAACTTCTAAAGCATCTAGTTTACTAGAGGCCTCGACTTCTAGGAGTGCTTGAACACCCATAAATGAGCATCCCCCTCTCTACCATCTTTTTGGAAAAATGCACTGATACAGTGAAAAAAAAAAATAATCAGCTGTGGATAAAGCACGGACCCCCCTGGTCAAAGACTGCTTGCTTCACCTGATAGAGACTTCGTCTTCTAGAAAGGAAAACGTTATTTAACCCTCCCAATACGAAGTTATCCAGACAAGGGCTATAACTCATCTTCAAAAGGCAGACTGTAAAATGCTAAGATGTTTTCATATACCTTTTGTCTTGCCTGAAAACTAGCACACTTAATTCATTCCTGTATTTTCCTGTCTGCAATGTAGTTGGATCTGCTATTCAGCCTCACAACACAAACTTTCAAAGGCCTGATCTCCCATACCCCAGGCAGAGTTTTTAAAACTAGATTCATTTAGAAGAAACTTAATGATAAAATATTCAAAGTTACTTATTTCTGCAGAAAGTGCCACAGTGAGCTCTGGATAGCTTTCTGTTGCAGTGCAAATTCTCTAACTCTTTATATGCAGAGAGGATCCTGAGATTTGCACAGCGTCTAAATTTACACAGTAGCATAAGTGTTATTCTTCTAACTAGAAAAAAGCAGGCAAAACTAATTCCCTCAAGGAAAGAAAAAGGCAAAATGTGTTCACTGTATTTCAGTGAGAACCTTGGGAATCTAAAGATCCTAAGATCTCTAGCACTTCAGAAGACAGCGATTCATAAGACGCCTGAGAATTCAGTTCCTCAACATCAAGTCCTCAGACACCAAATGCTTTTCCCAATACCTGAGCCTAGTGATGAAGCATGGCTGAAAGCTAACCCCCGAGTTCCTGAGCCATAGCCTTTTCAGGACACTCTGCCAGATAGCCTTCATCTTCAGCACAGGAGATAGGCAAGTTTCAAGAAATGACTTCAAATCTAATTGCATACTGTGTTTTGGTTTTTTGTGCAAATATCTGCTACCAACAATTGTTCTGACCATCCTTTTGCCTGGGATTTTTCACATTTGTCTCCAGCTTCAAGGTCCAAGTCCTCCCACACGATAACTGCATATTATTTCATCTAGTCTTCCTACTGATCAGCTGCTTAAGAAACACGTATGTTTCCCTGATCACCTTCAGAACTCCCGACTGCTACCTGCTTTCTAATATTTAAGGCTGAAAAGTAACAAAACCAAGAAATCAATTTTCAAGGAGGGAAAGAACGCGCCTGCAAGTTGTGCACAAAAATGATGCCTCCTCAAGAAGGCATTTGTGACACTTGAGCTCAATTGTCAGTAGGTGTTTTTGTTTCAGTGCCTATTGTGCTAAGAAAGCAGGAGCAGCATTGGTTCTGCTATGAAGGAACAGGCACAAAGTCTATGAAGAGAAGCCAGACAACTGAAACAGGATTTGTTAGCTCTAAGCCGCAGCAGTGATATGTTTGTCTCTTACACAGACCTCTTTCCACACCTATGTTTTAAAAAGTCCGACTTCCACTGATGGACACTTGTCATCCATGATACAGCCTTCGTTTTCCAAGCATGCTTAGACCAATCTTATACAGTAGACTCCAAATAGACTAAGCTAAAAAGCCCACTCCAGAAGCAAAGCTTTCAGGCTAACAAGACACACTAAACAGATGATGTATTCTTATAAAATGCTACTGTCTAATGTGACAACAGCCAAGCAAGCAAGTTTATCTCTACGGCAGGTAATACCAGACAATCCAAAATGAGATCACAAAACCAGAAAACTCTGAAGTCAAGATGCATCAGAACTCTACATTCCTCCTGTTTCACATTGGTCAGTTCCAGAGAGATCTCCTGAAACAGAAGGTGCAGTAGGAGAAGCAGCAGATTAATATTTAACTTAATAAAAACCTTTTTCCCCTATTTGGCAGCTGCCAGAATAGAATAAACAAGCTTCAGCAGTGCTTAACAAAACAGAAGCTCTTAGGAGGTGGCTACTCTTAGATACTGCTTTTCTGTGAGGCGGAGGATTGTCTCTTGCAGAGATGTGGATTTGTTCCTTTAAAAACAGGAGAAAAAAGTTTGTTGAGTTCTTTGGAAGTACAGCCTGTAACAGAAGATACCAGTGCTCTCCAGCATAGCCTGCTTTCACAGCATTGCATGCACATACTCCTACCAAAAAAGTCAAATAGTAATTCCTGCTCCTCTTGGAACGCTCAAGTTTCCATGCCAAACAAAGCACTATCCATTCCTGCTAACCCGCCACTTCGATTTTTAAAAGTCTCTCCCCTTTTTTCAGCCTAATCTCCTCTCTGCAAAAGTTTAACAGTAATTATTTCCTTAAACTACCTCTTCCCTTTAGTTAGCACTCTGCTGAGATTGCCTCCTCCTAATATCAGCCCTCGAGGGCTGATATCACCATGCGTGTGTGTTTGGAGTGGGAGAGCAGGGCGTGAGTTCTCATCAGACTAAAGAAAACACACCCAGAGCATAGACCGTACAGTGACTGTAATTCTGTACAACAAAACTGCACAACATATCATGCTGTATTATCTACTATTACTACTGCCATTCAAAGGGTGATCTACTTGAGCAATTGCCAGAGTAACTGTCAGTGCTCAATCAGCCAAGTAAATTTCACCCAGTCACCAAAGAAATGAAACTTTAGAGAATGCACCTCCCACCAGCCTTCACTACGACAGGGCATGCACACTGACAGCCTCCTCGTAGCCTCCCGCAATGGTGAGCACATAACCACATTTCCTAGAGTATGCTTGAAGTCTCAGACAAGAAAGCAGGCAGGCCACTCCGCTGTCACCAACAAGTTTTAAACAAAAGAATCAGATCATCACAAGGAACAAGAAGGGCACATACAAAAAGAATGCCATGCCAGCCAGAAGCTGGCCAGTAATTGATGAGAACTCAGAGAAAGTCGAGGGAAGTAACCCTGTGGCTTACTTACAAAGAGAAAGTTTCAAGAGTTCCCGGGCATGTTACTCATTCCAACAGATTTAGTAATTTCAGTCACTGAAACATGACCACATCCAGCCCTGACCAAGTGACAGAACACACAATTCTCAACTCAGTTCAGGATGAACAAAGGACTAAATTATCAGACTAGACTGCAGATGTATAAAGGCATTCTATTTCATATAACACCCAGCAACTACAAATCCCATCTAAATCAGTGGGAACTGCCAACAACCAGCACTTTCCAGAAGTCAAGCATCTGTCTACACCTCAGATACCTATCACCTAAAAAATAAACCACAATCTAAGCCTTTTGTTCAGTTCACCCAACGAAAGGGCTAGGCACTCCAGAATTCTCAGGAATTTTGCAGTAGACATATGTTTTTTACTTAGCCTTATAGCTATTACTGTAGCTTTGAGTAACCTTAAAGAAATTTGCAAGCTGCCTAATTCAGGGTTTAAAACCTGAACTCCCCGTGCTTTGGGAGAAACTTCAGTAATTGAAGTGCCACTGCTGGTTTCCTTCAGTCCTCATTGTGGGTAAGAAATCACCTTGTCTACAAATTAGCGTGTCTCAAAGCTGGTGGCCAGAAAAAAAAAAATTTAGAAACAAGAGACATTCCTGAAGAAAGAAATCCAAGATCACGTTTTCCCCTCGCAACCAGCTTGTGTTCCCTGGAACTTAAAGCTACGTGCACTTAACAGTCAAAGCTTTCTCGTGCAGGCATCTGTTACCAACATAGTGATTTGCAGTGGCTGTTTTGTCTGCAGAGAAAAGATATAAGGCTTGCCCTATCATGTCCTCACTAAGAATCATTCAGAGAAGACAATGTATGAAATAAAATTCAGAGCTGACTATCCCTCTAATGTGCTGAATTTTAGGAGTTTCAGCACAAAAAGCAGTATACCCTTTGCAGAAGACATTTAAACACATTTTAATTATATCTGGTATAAATTACACACCACCTATAGATGTGAACAAAAAAGACTTTAAAACAGGAAAACATCTCAATGGCGCAAGATATTTTTCTGTCTCACAAGTATCCACTCCCTAACATTCATGTAAGGGTGGCACAACGTGATTACTTCATCTTTACCATGGAATTCTCTGCAACAAGATGAAGCAAGCGTGCAGGACGATGTGCCCTGAAGAACATGCATGCTACAAAACAATGCTTAACAACGAGGGTGCAGTTCATTGTTACTTAACTTCTTTTAAATTGGGCATAAATCACCTTAACATAAGCTAAGACAATGGCAGCTCACACAGACGCCCACGAGGGTAGAAAAACCCAGTGCTACTTCCTTTGAGCACATTTCTCAGTGACAAACAGAGTGGGACCAAGGCTCAGGAAGGTCATCTCCACAGCCAGGGCAACAGAAGCTGTGGGATGCAGGTTACATGCTACCCTTTATTCAGTGGATAGCAGGACACAGAGCGTTTTAAAGACTAAATATGCAAGCAGGCTAGCTGGTAATCACACTGCCTAAAGTTAGCGGTGAGAGAAGTTCATTTTACTTATCATTCTTATGTTTGGGCTTCAACCTATTGGGGTCAAATAAGACAGAGCCGCATTTGACAATACTACCTCTCTTATGCAGAGCCAGAAGAGAGGATGAGGGCTATATAAAAGTCACTGCACACAGCTATGACTGAAGAGAGATATTTGTGTTCCAGGACTAGTGACCCTCCTAAAGACATTCAGGGTCAATTATCCCGCTCTTCCCCACAAGCAAGCATTAGAGTATATTTACCTCAGCTTCTGCTATTAGCTGCATTTTCCTTGTTATCACATGGTCAACATCAACCCGGCCTAAGGAAGGAAAGCAAATATTTAACAGTTGCATTTTCAGTGATGCGAGCTGCACATCTGAGATCACGGAAAGCACAACATACGGTAGCTCAATCACCGCTTTTTCATTAGCAAATTTTGTCTTCTAACAGGGTCCCAGCAAATACAAAACTAAGCTTCAGGAAACTCATAAGCTATGACCAAGTATTTGAAACAGCCATTTAGGGTCACAACACTAAGGCAGTCAACAGCTGATAACATGCTGGATTTTCGAAAGCTTTATTTTCCATCAGCAGCCCTGCAGATCTTCCCAAGGTCCCTAAACATATTTAGCCTTGAAGCAGCGATTAGAACAACCCTTAGAAGGTCATACGCAAATGTGCTGATCTTTTATCAGAGCTTTATCTTATGTACAGTGAACTAGATACAAAATTAGTTTGTCTGGAGGTCTCCACATTGCCAAGTCAGTCAAGCCACAACTATCTGTAAAATAACATAACCAGCTCTGAAGACAGGCTAAATGGCCAGCTGGAAGGTTATTCTGTGTTCAAACCTGGCTACTCCCGCCCCTTTCAGCCCCCAGGAGAAGTGCTAGACATCAGGCTGAAGGTATTCCTCAATGTTCCATCGCGTAAGCAAAGTCAGGTCTAACCACACCATGAACATCGTCTGACTTTTATCATTACTAGTACCATTGGCTCATATGTAAAGCCTCAAACACCACCTGTCTCTTGCGTAAAGATCTATACACACCTGAGATGCCTCTATTGCATCGAGAGGAACAACGTACACACATGAGACATTTCAGACCGGTTGAGTTTTAAGACAAGGCTTGTCTGCAATGGTTGTAGAGTGCTGGCAAGCCAGCTGGTGTTTCACTACTCCAATAAGAACTACAACACGGAAGATAGTTACTTAAAACAGAGTCTTGCACATGAAGGAAAAGTAAGGTTAAAGCAGCAATATCCACCCCCCTAAAATACTAGTCAGAGTGAAAAGGCAGCAACAAACCTTGCCTTGTGCATGTCCTTTGGCAACTATAGATACAAGGGTACCTTACACAGTAACACATGGCAGCTAGCATTACAACTTGCATGCTCAGTTTCTAACACAACATTAACCACTTTCAGAAAACGAGGATACTGAACTGATTCCCCAGTAACCTTCCAGGGAAGCATGAGCTAACAGATTTGCCGCAAAGGTGCCAATGTTGTGCTGCTGTGTGACAAGACAGATTCATAGCAATATCCCCGTTCATAATGCAGCCTCCTCATCTTGTCCTCCTTGTATGTGCACAGCCTATGCACACAAAAAGCAGCGTGCTGTTTTAACAAAAGCAAGTGCTTCTACAATGTGCACTAGTCCAAAGGTGCTCTTATGAGAAACCAGTTCTAAGAAGTTTTCGAGTCATCTCTGAAGCAGGTCTACCTAGGCAAGAGACTTCATCTTCAATGAAGCTATGCTGTTGTTAGCATTAACTCCTCCCCCAGCCGAGCAGGAGGATAATTTTTTGTCTATAAACTGCTACACAAGCTATAGACTTACAAACAGACCAGCAACAACAGCCTATTACTTAGCAGCCTTGTAATGCAACAACAAACAAGGAAACTGCTTAATACCATGAACTTTCAGCTACATGCAAAGATCCATTTTTACAAAAATAGAATTCCTGGTTGCTAAGCATCTCACCTCCGAGACAATAAAATTATCTCAGCATTTAAGCTCATCATACTGTTACATTTGCCAAACAACAGCAGTTTGGAAAATAACCCAGAAGAGTGTAAGGTACCACTACAGCGTCCCTTGTCCCACTCAGCTCGTAAGCTCTTCTGGTCTCACATGGATTCCCTCTTCTCCCCGACAATAAATTAAAAAAGCAAAACACCAATCTGTCCCACAAGCAGCAGAACTGTATCCCTTTCACATCACCTCAATGGCTCTACTCCCTCTCTGCGCCACTGCACAATTGCATTCATAGCCCCCCTCGCTACTACCACTACGCTAAGAACCACCTTGGGCTTACCTCCTAGAACACAGAGCAGAGCCATTGAGCTCAAAGCACAACTAACCTCCTCCTGCAAAAAGATAAGAATTTTGTGTCTCTTCCAGCTGCCAGTCTTCAAGACTACCAAGTTTCCTTGAAGCTGTCCAACACGGCCAAAGAAGACAGGACACATGAGACTTCAGTGGTTGCACTAGTAAGCTAAGCTAAAAATTAATAAGTGCTGCTTTGACCATATATTTCCTGTCAGATCTTGCATTCGAAGCCTCACTTATTATAGCTACCCGGGAGTGGCGCACTTTGGAAATAAAACAGCCTTTTTGACTTACAAGGCGTTAAAGATGGATACAGTTTTACAGACACCTAATGTACAGCTTTAATAGCTGTACAGGAAACAAGGCCAGTCTCTGACCTGCTGACGCTGTAATTCCTAGATTGTATGCAGTGTCCTTCCTATCACTTTATCCACCCACACACCAGCATATATGCACAGACTAGACACAGAGCATCTTTTAAAGGCTTTAAAATCAAAATCTCCATGTCTTCGTTATATGCATCTCATAAACCCATGTAAAACCACCTGTAAGCTTGTTGCTTCTTTTCCAGAACAAAGATTCTCCTGCAGAAGAAGAAACAACTCATTCTGCTGTGTTCCATTGCCCCATAAACTCAAGCTGCGTCACAAGGCAGATACCAGAGAACATATAACTCATCATCTTCTTGAATCACTCATCTTCTGTTGCGCAAGCTGCTACTTAGGTTCTGTGAGGTCACTCGAGAAGAGAATCATCCCATGATTTTGAGTTTAGAAAGGAGTTGTGCGCTGCTGAAGTCTAAATCCTCATTTTCCTTTGACACTGAAAATGCAGACTGGATGCCCCTGTATCATTTTGGGATTGCAATACCACTACAAAAATGGACTCAAGGCTGCACAAGACAGCAAGCAAACCTTAGCATTTAAAGCAAGACAGGATACGCCTTAAGAAAATAGGAAGTACGTTTAAAGGCATAAGGAAGAAAATCATCTTCGAAGGCTAGTATGAAATAGTAGCAAATTTCACAGGAGACTGAAGCAGGGTTTGCTTTCAAACAGCTTTGCTCACAGGCAGATGTTTCAACTTACAGGGAGTTCCGTTCCCTTCCCAAAGACATCGATAACATCTTTACGTGGCTGATCGCTTGTCTTAGGCTTGTAAAAACCAATCCTTGTAGGACGTAACACATCTGCACAGCCCAAAAATCAAAGCACATACAAAAGTCAGAAGAAAAAAATAGAACAATGACTACTTTAAATGAAAGTTTGTTTTTTTTCCAGAGGAAACCAGGTTAACAAAAGATCACCTGAAGATTGAGAAAGCTTCTTATTATTGAAAACTTGAGCAACTTAAGTTTCACAAGAGATTTACAAACTACCTTTCTTAAAGGATCTCATTGTTCCTTCCTCAACCTGCTCTTATACACTACAGATAAGTGACATTTGACATGACTAGAGAAGCATCCCACTCACATGATCCGTTCGTGTTGCAGCTTGGGATCCAACAAAACCACCTCCTGCGCAAGACGCTAGCCAGCACTCTACTAAGCAAGCTCTCAAAAATTAACTGTGCCAAAAAGCATTAATTTTATTTAACTGCTACAGTCCACCGAGGGCACAAGTGGGAAGAAGTCATTTGAGTAAAGCTGTGGCTTGCATGCAGCGTTACAGTCCCAGCCTGTGGTGACTTCAATAGCCACAGAAGCTGCCTGCAGCCCAGCACTCTGAGCTGTTGCCAACTCAAACTGTTCCTGCATTGTGGCATTAAGTTTATTATTGGGTAGTTAAAATCACCCAGGGAGACTGGTGCCATCTAAATCCCTGCACAGCATTCAAGACAAAAATGCCTGTTTGCAGAAAAGCACTCAAATAAACTTCAGTTTATTGTCATATGTACTTTAAAAAAAAAGACACTTCTCAGAACAACGAAGCACACCACTCATTTCTGAAGCACCTTCCCCTAATGATGTCAGGATCTGTTTAGCTCCAGGATCTTCATGGAAAGTCAGAGAAACTGAACCCAATACTGCCCTTCCCTAAAAGGGTTTAAAAATATTATCTTCATTATTTCTTGATCAGACAACTTACTACTCAAAAGGTCAAAGCAACAGAGGCAGAAGGATTTCCAGTTACTGTTGGATACCTGGATTCAAAGGCTCTGTCTTTAGAAACACTGCAGTTATTATTTGACTGAGAGCAATGTTAAAGCCAATGTAGTGCAAGGCTATTGTAAAGAGGGAAAGTCTTCCATATCTGGTACAACACAACAGACACTAATAATTTGATGCTAATAAGCCTTATTCTGACTTACATGGCCACTCAGCAGAGATGAGTTATGACTCAATTGCTCCCAGAGCTCAGCTGACCTGCTTAAAGAATGTACAGGCCATAGGTCATTGTGCCACAGTTGGGCAAAGAATTCAGTTAAAAAGTCATTTCTGCAGGGACATTGGACCCAAACAGCCTCTTCACCAGCAGGAGGAAACATCAGCATTCTCTGTGTCATGCCAGCGTCACCACAGGCTCTTCAAAAGAAACTGCTCCGGCTTCACCAAACCCACAGGTTGCAAAACACGACAGCGCCTAGAATTACCCAAATCCAGCTCATCTCAGACAAGACAGCTCTGCTTGATCCATCCCCTGAAACACATCCAAGAAACTCAATTCAAACATCTCATTCCCAAATTCACTAATCCATAAGAAACAGCCTGTTGATACAATGAACACTTGTTGCTGTGAGCCAGACAGCAAACTGTAAAGCTTTCCAAATTGTTTCCCGTTTCAGAACTTCCTCCTCCTACATCTATCAGGAGGCGCACACAATTCATGCAGCTGCATGAACTTTTGCACCGACGATGATCAATAGTAACCTCTTCATTGGAAGATGACAACCCCTCTCTAAGGCCAGCATTACCAAACAGGCTTACTCACATCAAACAAAGATATGCCACATCGCTTGTTTGCAGATCAGTCTGTGGAGACACTTCTAATCCTTTTCTGAGGAAACAAGGGCATATTCCCCAACCATAAGTTTACTGTTTTGAATGGTGCAATCTTCGCACTTTAGAGGCCCTCAGATACACGCTTAAGAGCCACGTCCTCTCTAACCTTCTAAGATCTGCCTGTGCAGTTTCTGTTATGCTCATTCCAGGTAAGTTTTCCTGCAACGGGTACCATCCAATATCAATATCCCATTAAGCAGAACAGTTTCATATTTATGTATCTCCAGCTGAAAACATGCAAGACTAATCTTATTAAGGAAGCCTGGCTTTTGACAGGGAATTATTGCTGCCTAGATCACCTGTTGACTCTATGCCAGGACCAAATTAATTGTTTAATTATGACACTGGAGCAAATCCAAGGAAGAGAAGTGATAAACGAGACTGAAGTTCAGCTACTCTGCCAAAGTGAAATTACAGGCTGAATGATTACAAGATACACACACATCAAGGGACAGAGAATTTTTCTGGCAATCTCAAAGCTATGAATATTTCCACACTGCTCTAAATTTGGAGGTACCAGAGTACAAACTATTCAGTCTTAGAACTCAGCAAGCAATGAGACAGTTTTCAGCAGAATTGATGAGGCAAAGGAAAAAAAATACCTAAACTATACAAACAGAAGAGTCAGACCTAATGTAGCTCTAAAGCCAATATATGGATTAAAATTATTCCTCCAAGCAATTTCAGATCAGCCAATGCATTTGAGTTTCAATAAAGAAAGGACTAACGGCCTAGAAGTTTCTGCAGAAAGTTCACACGCTTCTGGAAACAAGTCAATTGGTCCTTGACACATTAACTCTTGAGTTAAAAAGCAGATTATGTTTGCTAATCAGGGAGGATCAAGGGTGGGAAATCACATTAGCGATTTAGTTTTTCTACAGAAATAATTGCTACAAAGACACCACATATTTACTTGCATACAAGATACTGTCTTGACCTGGCTAGAATCCCTTGACTGCAATAAACATGCATCTTGTCTAAAACTCAAAACAACGCCCATGGTTAAGACGTTAAAGAGGATGTTGCCAGACACAGCAGCCTCACATTGCCTTTGTATACATCAGAACCAGTGCCTTAGAAACAGCTATTCAGAAGTGAATGGCTAGGATAAAAGAAAGTGAGAAAAGAAGTCTACGGCTACTCCCTTTGAGAAATTCTTCCACCTCAGCTATGTTTTCACACAAAAACCTACCTACTGGCGCAAGCATACTGGACTACATCAAGAGGCCACTATCTGGAAGACGCGAACACCTCAGTTTTGTACAGCCCCAACCTTTGTGCCACAGAGATGCTGATCTAACCCCACCGTACGGAGGTATTTCTGACCAAGCGACGCATGTTCCTCTCAGGTTTGCAATGCGGTCAGACGTTAGATTCCCGTCTCTTACCTCCCTGTGGAGTTCCTGTTGTCCCCATCACCGTGCTGAGCAAAAAGTCTGCAGAAATTGGTAACTGTCAAGTATCTCTGTGACACCTGTGCTGAACTGACAGCAGCTCTAGAAGGTAAGAGGCACCTAATCTTAACTAACCAGTATTCCTCCCCACTGTCCTTCACTGAAGTTTCTACTGTATTCAAAACACTGCATTGTTCTCAGCCAACCCACCAAGTGCACGGCGAGTATGAAAGCTCAGTACACCTTCAAGAGATGTACCCCAGAATGTTTACTTCCTACGCACCCACAGTATCTCACCTGCAGTGACATTGTGCCACATCTCAGAGGTATTGAAATGAAAGGCTTTTAAAAACAGGCACACCCACCTATCAAGTGCTAATTATAACAGCTATATTTATTCTTTACCCACAAGTTTGCAAGAACTCAAATTCACACACAATAGTTAAGCTGTTTCCATAGATAAAAAGGTAGAAGCCTGCTTCTAAACCCATCATAACTGTTTTTTAGTAGCCATCAACTCCTTGCAATTTTCTAAAAACAGCATTAATGGAACAGTCCCATTTGATTCAATTAAAACATTGGTACCACCACCAGCTTAAAATTCCAGTTCTCCAAGTAGTTTGTGGGATGGCTTTCTCTCCAACATATGTTTTGCAAGAAGAAATCTGACTTGTCCTAAACTTCAATTTGCTCCAACCCCCGTTTCAGTTGAAAGAAGTACTACGAAACAGCAACAATATTCAGAAGCATACCAGTAACAATTATCTCCTTGAGTCATGGCACTAGGGTTTTGGAACTTACACTTACGTGGCACATCGTGATAAACTAGTTCAGTGCTTTGCTTATTCCGTCACGCAAAGAGAAAGAAAACAAGCTGTGATTTCATTGTTAACCATCCACTGGGCTGGCATGTGGCACAGCATAACTCAGGAATTAAGAGACAGTCACAGTGTCCACAGGCAAAACCATTCCAGCTGCCACACAACTGCCCCTGCAAATCAAGGGACAGGACGCAAGCCACAAAGCCAACCATAAGCCACGTAACTTTTAAGATGCCCGTGACACAAATGAATACTAACTCAGCTGTGTTGTTCTACACTATTGCAGCCAAGTTGTCAAGATGCATTTGCAACATTTACAGCACTAAAGCATCTCCTCCTCATCACACATGTTCCTCCTGGGACAATTCATCACTTTCTTTACTCTAGATCCCTGTAAGCACTGCACTACACAGCTCCAGAGGGAAAGTTCTGCGGGACAGCACTCCAAACAACCTAAACCTGCTGAAGAAGTGCAGCTGGTACACAGGGAGCTCCACCTTGGAAGCCCTTCTATGAGCAGAAAAACTGACATGAAAGAGGCAAGAGCTGTGAGCCACAAACGACAGCTTAAAGGAGATCACGTGCCAGAGATGCAACTAATCCTGAGTGAAAGAGTCTCACCATTGCTCGAGTTTTGAAATAACCTCTCGCTCTCAGGTCTCCTCGGCGTTTCTTCATTCTCAGCGGTCTTGCAGGTTGTAGTGGAGCCAGACTGGCGTTTTCTTACACAGTCTTCACCTGCCATTGTTGCCTAGCTAGACCAGAAAAGGATAGCAGGTAATTAGTGACAGAAGAAACTTCTTTACTCTTTGCATTGTTCATGAATAAATTTACAGAACCTTCTCTGCACTAAAGTTAGACTTTCTTGCCTCCATCATGAACTCAGAGCAAGGGTAGGGGAAATTAAGCACACGCTTGTATTAGTCATTTACTGGATCACACTTCCTCTCCCATACTACACGCAGTAAAGGAACAAAGAAACCAAGCAAGTTCCCCCACCACTACCAAAACATCTCCCCACAGCTCCCTCCTTTCCCCTACAAACCTCCTAAATATGTAATATTACTTAAGCCTTTGTGAAATTTTTAGAAGTCCAAAGAGCCCTTGAAAATGCTTTCCAATTGTCAGTCTGACAGTAAAAGTTGTCTTCCGAGAGATCAGGCAGGTTGGTTTTGCAGAATCACTCGCATTATTTTGCCTGAGCCAAGCCCCTTCTTGTCAAGATCTCAGTTCTTACTGAATGAGCAGCTTCCTCAATAGATCCTTGTACTCTGCTTGGCCAGACAACGGCTGCGTTGCAAACCACGGAAAAACAGGAAGAGAGAATCAGGTTTGGACTGCGCCAGAGTCAATGACAAAGGTCACTGCTTCAGGCAAAGCTGCTAGAAGGGAACACCTGAAGCACCACAGCTAGGCTGAAAACAGAAAATTCTCGATAAAAAGAGGGGAAGGGGTTCCTAACCTGGTCACGAGCAGCACACTTTCCACAAAATTCAGCTCAAGAAGTTCTCAAAGATGTAGCTGCAACCAGGGACAATTTTCAGAACCGGACTTCCAGAAAACCACAAGCTTGTATGTAACCACATTTTCAAACCAACACTTCTCCTTTTTAATATCTTTTTTCACCTTGGCACAAATTAAATAGACATGTGTTTTGTTGCTAGTGAACAGAATGCATGCACCAGCACAGATGAGCTGTTAGGCAAGGAAAATTCATGCACTTGTAGAAAAGCTAAGAAGGCAGAACATAATTATTTATGGATAGATTTCCTCAGAATACTGAGGCTGGCACTTCTGCAAAAGGGGAATAAGACTTATGATCAGACGTGCTCAGGACTCAGCTTCCTGTGTTTGTCCCTCTGGTAGAAGTCTCCCATTCTCCTTTTGGGCATCACAGCAAATGGGGGGTGGGAAAACCCCAACAAACCCTTTTACAATACTAAACAACAATTCACTAATTCAATCAACACCACTTCTTGCTGCACTGCCTCTGTTAGGTCCCTCTGTCCCAAGAGATCACAGACAGGTCTACAAACTATAAAACAAAGACCATAAACATGATAAACTTCCCAGCTGGCTTTGTACAACACCTGATAGCTCACACTATCATAATTTACATAATGCATTTGCACGAAGAACAGAAAGAAACAGGCAAGAATTTCATAAATATTCCTACCATAACTACGCTCACTGGTAGCTAGAAGGACACGGCCACTTCTACCAGCTCTGTACACCATTACTGCTGCAGCCCTCCTGCATACCCCTCCTGCCTTGAAACACAAATTGGTCACCATCACGAAGACATCACTCCTTCCAGCTCCCAGCCTTCCCACAAGGTTCCAGTACAGACACGGCCACATGGTGAGAGCATGAGAGCAAAGGATCTTTTCACCCACCTGGGGCTTACAACCAGGTGGAGATCCTGGACAGGCAGACATTTCAATCTTTCTGCTCTTACACAAGAGAGACGCCCAAAACCCTAACAAAGAATAAGAATGGATCACTCTGATCACACAACAGGGTCTATAGAGCCATGGAGGAGGAAAAAAATCAAGCTCCCACACGGATTCATGCACTAACAAGTTACTTCTGGAGCCACTAAAAAGTCCCTCCGCTGCCTTCTGATCCAAGTTAAGCTGTTCTTGTGAGCCACATCTGTCCTCAAAGGTGCAGGTTTTCCAGATTTAACAGAGGATCACAAGTCTAATTTTTTTTTCTCAGCACACTTTTCAGCTTCTTCAGGAGGTGAAGAAGGCACTGTTTCCTCTCCAGTGCAGAGTGGCTGGAGTATCTGACTGAAAGGCTAATAGAAAAGAGTTAAAAATACAGAATTTCAGGATAGAGGAAGGAAAAATCAGGTGTGGGAGGAAAAAAAAGTTAAAGCAATTAACTTAAAGAATTCAGATCAGTTAAGTGATCACAACAAGCCTTTTTCACACCAAACAAGAACTATACTAGGAGAAATCTATGAAAACAAACATTTTCCCAGTCTGGTTTCCATATGATGAGAAATAAAACATTACAGTACCTAAGCAACTATCAGCACGTCAGTGCCTACAGCGGCACCAGACCTCCCCTCTAATCTCTGCTAGAACCACATCAATCATGACAAAACGCCGCGATTAAATCCGAAACGTTCACTACCTCCTTTGCTACACGACATCGCCCTCACAAGCTGTAAATAGTCACTCGTTTTACATCACACTGGGCACTTGCAGGTCATCCAGAACCACAGACACATCCCGTTATCAGACTTGGCAACAGAAACTCCCTGATTTTATAGGCACGGCTGCATTATGGTACTCGTAAAAGGTCTCAGAAACCTTGAGTTTCTTCATCTCCCCTTTCGAAACACCGGCAATTATAAGCATGCCCTGGTAAAGCAACACCCTACAGCAAGCACACCTTTGCGTTTCGCCAGGCTCGGCAGCATGGCGAGGGCACATCTTCTGCCTCCAACACTGCGTACGCCAAATCATAACTTTCTCCCAAACACCTCCCAGTTTTTTTTCCGGGGCACAAGGCTGCCCAGCGGACCCGCTGCGCTACACTCCCGGCGTCGGCAGAGCTCTGCACCAAGCGGGCAGCTACCCCAACAAAGTTAAGGTCATTCCACAGCTCACTCCGCAGGTAAAAAATGAAAGAAAAAAACCAAACCCGAACCCACCGAAACCCGCAGATCAGAGTGGAAGCTGCTCCAAGGGCACCCAAGCCCGGCCCCCTTCCCCGCTAACCCCCCGGAAACAAGCCCCACACCTTCACCCGGCGGACGAGGTCCAGCAGCCGGACCCAGCCCCCAGCTCCCCCCCCACGCCCCAACCCTGAGGCCTGCGGGCCGCTGCCCG
>Ga0065711_1029982_pt1 | contig 34149 bp, 16 predicted proteins | sample Hoacrofraction12_FD_59098 | JGI IMG/M metagenome (GOLD analysis project Ga0065711, IMG submission 59098) | Hoatzin crop microbial communities from Cojedes, Venezuela - Epithelial fraction 12 v2 (version 2) | ecosystem: Host-associated > Birds > Digestive system > Esophagus > Crop | place...
TGTGGATTCTCCTTCTCTGGAGATATTCAAGACCCGCCTGGACAAGGTCCTGTGCAGCCTGCTGTAGGTGACCCTGCTTCAGCAGGAGGGTTGGACTAGATGACCCACAGTGGTCCCTTCCAACCCCTATTATTCAAAAGAAAGAAAAGTCAGAGCAATGGATGTCAAAGTAGAATTCCTAAATATGAGATAAGTGGACATATGGGAACTTCCTCCAATAAGGAATAGAAAATTATGTACTGAAAAATGATTCCACATGGTATACTGAGTTAAAGAATTGGAGCCAAGACTGTAAGTCATGCTTACTCGTTGGTATCTTGTGAAACACTTTCACAGTTTTGCTTCCCTACTTATAGGATTTTGTATTCTTACAAAGATTTTGAGATGTAATAGCATTGTGTCATAACCTGGAAGCTACTTTCTGACAAGGACATCTATTATTATTCATTATTTATGCTTTGACATGTTTTTATTCATTATTTATGCTCGAGATCTATAGTCATGAATGTATGGTGTGCTCTGTGAACTTGTGAACTGAAGAAATAAAAAATAGGAAAGGATAAAGGGAAAAGATTGTGCTGGTAAATATTCTCCAGAGATTTTGGGACTATGAGTAGCAAAAGATCTGCTTAGTATTTTCTGATGATTGTCTAGAATGATGGCACCCAGCTTTACCAGATGTTCAAGCATAGTCAGTTCTTTCTGGGTTAAAGGATATCCCTATACACCACATTCTGTCACATGACTGGACTCACTGTGCATATTCAGTACAAGCAGACTGGTTGTCTGCAGACTGAGTATGGCACCTGGTCGAACAGTACATAGAGGTGTTAGATTTATTCCACATACCCAAATGAACACATCGCATTTTCCCACGTTAGAGCTCACAGCTGCCTTCTTATTTGGGCCTGTGGAGTAAAAAGGAGAGAGGACATCCAGATCTGAACTGCAACTACCCTGGTGCTCTGCAAAGCCCGTTTTCCACAGGTCCCAAAAACTGAGCAATAAATGGCTAGAAGTCTTCAGTATGCTTCCTTTCATCATCTTTTCTAGACTTCTTCCACCTTGTCCTCTTATGTGAAGATGTCCATAAAAAGATGGAAAAGGAGCTGTGAATTTTCAGGAGGAAGGAAACTAAGGATGAAATGGAGTCATAAAAATTGTCCTATTAGGTGGCAATCTCTGAACATTGTGGTAGGGCAAACGGGAGTCATGCATCTCACAAAGCCTAAGCTCTGAGGGATCATTATCCTGATGTGGGCATTCTTCCTTTGGTGTCCAAGACACTTGATGAAGCTTCCCAAGAGCTCGAAAAGTACCAGGATTTGTGAATAATACAGATGGCTCTTCTATGAGAGAAATTGTGACAAATGCGACTTATCATTTTCTTGAGGACTTAGAAAACAAGAGAGATAAAATATAGGAATAGAATAAGATTTGCCATTAACTGCACAATGGGGAACCTGAAGACAGCCATCATCTTTCTACCTTCAGGACGTTATTTGTCAGAAAATGTACTGTGCTTGATCTGGGTGTGGTTATCAACAGAAGATTTTAAAAGCCCTCTGGTAAAATATTCTTGATACTAATAATACTAATTTTATTTGTATAACACTCCCCATTCCACTTCTAATGTGCTTAGGGCATGGCTAAGCAACAGTAAGCACAGTTTGAACAAAATAGAAATAAAAAAACCTATCACCTTGATTGCTGAAGATGAGTAAACTTTAAAAACTGGACCTGAGCAGTTGAACCACATGTTTATCTACAGCTTATTAAAATCAACTGAGACCAAAAAAAAGAATAAAGGAAAGGAAAAATTAAGAATGGCCTTATTAAGCTTTCTAACACCTTCCACTCTGGTCAAGTTGGCTATTATGTGAAAGTTACCTGTAAGTACAGAGAAATCCTTTTCCTGCGGTTTATTAGCACTTATGATTCTACTCCAAGCCAAACTTTCCAGTGCAGAAGCAGAAACTAAAAATAAAATGCAAAAGCTCTGTGGGAAAGAAAAAACCCCAGCCTTATTGTTGAGGTCTAGCCAGAGGAATTTTATGGAGAAATCAGAATCCATATCCATTTCCAGAGCTCACAATGAAAGCTCAGTTCTGGACTTTGAGAATAACAGTGGTTTAGCTACATTTAAGCCATTCTTGGCAGTTCTTTTTTTATTAAAAGACTCCAAAATGGAGATTTCTTTAGCTTCTTTTGGTGTCTATGCTTAGCTATCTGTCTTGTTACTGTCCCAGGATTCTTTCAGAGAAAAGATAGTATCTATCTTCCCCGAGACTTCTTACCCTATCCATAGTGAACAAGAAAAATTACAGCAACTTTTAAACTTATTAGTTCTTCTGTCATATCTTATTTAAGTAGTTTTTTTTTCCTATTCAATTTGTTGACTCTTTCTTCATATGTCATGGTCTTTGGACACTTCCTGATTCCTATGGTAATCATGAGAAGGGAACACTCCAGTTGATTCTTATAATTTTTTTTTTTAATTCAGAGACTCAAACTGACTACAGCATTTGAGCTAAGCTCTTTAATAATATTGAATGGCAAAAGCAATAGAAGAGCAGGAGTATTTCATGTGTCCCACAGGCGATATTGCTTTGCACACAGTCTGAGGGGGTTGGTTTTCTTTTTTTTTCTATTTTTTTGTTGCCTAAGTGTGAGCTTATAGAGTCATGTTTAGTATAGTTTTCAGAACACTTTTCTGTATAATGGCTTTCTTGCCATTTTTTTCTATCTTATATTGTGCAGTTAACTATATGTAGTAAGTATAGAACTCTCTAATTCTTCTTAAACTATTCTTTGTTATTTCAAAACATTTTTCAAGCTTACTTTGAATTCCAAATCATGTTCCAGTGTACTTTCAATCCTTCACAACTTCACATGGTCTGCAAATTTAATAAGTGTACTCTAAGTTCTTTTGTTCCTGTCATTAATGCACATATTGAAGAGTTGTGGACCCAGCATATGCTGAAGACTGTGACATTCAAAACCAAAATTTAAAGCCTGTTGGTATCTCTCCTGTTTCCTCAGGAAGCTTACCCTCCCATTTTAAAAGTCTTTTGTCAAAAAGAGATTTTAGATTCTGATAGAAATCTATGCAATGTATCTGCACTTGCCTATTAATGTTTTGACACCTCCCTCTATGGATTTTATCTCTTTACAGCACCAGTGTTTAAATCATCTGTTCCAAGGTTATGAAAAAGCTCAAACAAAAATTCAAACTTGAGCTGCTGTTTCTCCTTCCTGCTTAGTCCAAACCTGTACATGATATCTTTCATTAGCAAATCATTCAGTTGCATGTGTGTGGAACATTATGTTTGACATTAAGCCTAAATCAGAATAATCGGGATTGCAGTTGCCGGTCTAGGCTTCTGAATGAGTATAGAAATTCCTGTATTTCCAGTACTTAATGGAGCATATTCTAAACTTTCTCCTGAACTAAAGAAAAAAAAAAAAAAAAGACGTAATTCTAGATTCCAGATCGAAGGGATTAAATAACAACATTACTCAGTCTTGAACTCTACTGAGTTGGCAGCAACCTTCTCTGAAACAAGCGTTAGATAACAGGGCAAGTAATACTGTTGAAGAGCACAGAGGATAGAGCATTCTAAGTCTCAAATCCTTACTTTTCTGGGATAATGAATCTCTGATAATGCAAACAAATTCTAGCTGACAAATAATTCCTTTTCATATTAATGACATATCAAGAAATCAAATAATGTAACCATAAAATAGACAGCAACATTAATCTGCAAGATGCCAGGTGTGAATTACAGGAAAAATTGCAGAATGCACAATACAAGTGGGCTTGGGGAAGAGTATTAAGCCACAAAGATTTCAAGATTTTAAAAAATGTATCTGTGGGCTATTCCTGTTTACATCCTACTCAGCCAGGGAATTAGATCTTGATGATGTATGGTAGCTATTAAATTGTGGATAGTAGGGTTATGCTCTGATCCCTACAGAGTCACTAATTGACTTGTTCCTGTATTAATGGATAAATGTTGAATATAGCTATGGAGACTAAAAAATATCTGCAGTTCTGTTTATAATGGGATAAGCACAGACTCAGAGCAAATTTAGCATTCATTCAGCCACTTATGGCCCCCATCCTCTGGTAACATTTCAGCTGCTTTACTAAATAATGACAAATGCTTGAAGCCAAGATATGTGCAGAATGATATTATTTTTTCAAAGTTAATTCCTCCAAAGAATCTACACCTTAAAGGTTGCTGTCAAAAACAACTGGATTGAATTATGCTGCACACTGAGGGAGAAGGAGAGAAGATGTGTGTGAGAGAAATATGTGATAGATTTTCAATGTGATTTTTTCTTATTCTTAGCCACATTGGGTTTGACAATTTGCAGCAGACAGTTTTTCTAAGTAGGACCATGAATACAGTAATTATTTTAATTATCTTTGCTGCTGTTATAACATTGTTGTTACATACACAGTTATTTTATCTGTTTTTTTAGGGAATGGGGCTCAAATTTGATGTTACAGAACTACAAAAAATATTCTATGAGAAGAAAATGCAAGAAGTAATCTAATTCAACCTCCTGCTCAAAGCATGGCTATTTCTGAAGTTGTATTGAGTTCCTTCAGGTCTTGTCCAGTCAAGTCTGCTCCAAAGATGGAAATTTCATGAGATGCTTGGGAGGTTGGAGTGTGCTTGATCAAGCTCATGGTGAAAAGTACTTTTCCTGATGTCCAGCTGGAGTATTCCATGCTGCAACAGGGAACTGTTTCCTCTTATCCTTTCACTGTGTGGCACTGAAAAAAGCACTTTGTGCTTTAGCCTTAACCACTCCAACACATGTCACTGATTCGCATTCAGCTTGTCTACCAGGACACTGTGTCCTTTTCTACAGAGCTTTTGGCTAGCCAGTCAGGCCCCAGTCTGTGCTACTTCATGGGGCTGTTCCATATGATATGCCATATTACTTTAACTTTGCTTTCTATTCTACACTAACATTTTGGTGGAAGGTAACAAAATGGAAAACATCATACAAATATATCTTTCAATTCTTCAAAACATGGTGGGACTGAGTTGTGGATTCTCATTGCATCTCAGTCAAACAGTATGAGACACGCAATATTCATTTTCGTTGTCTGTAGAAAAATGACATAAGAAGAACATGCCTTTACATTATTTTTAAGAGGTATGTAGTCTTTTTGTCAGTCTTCTGCATATGTAGTATCTGTACTTTAAACTTTTTTCTTAGCTATACAGATATAAGTGACTGAATTTCTTACTTTTGTGATATAACTCCACAATTGTACAAATATTTTTTTACAGAAGAATTGGACTGGAAAATCCGACTGGCCCCAATGTGATATCTCAATAGCATTCATCTGACTAAATGTTGATATGTATAACTCTTATATGTCTATCACAGTTACATACCTTACTGTTGAGTTAATCTTAATGCAAATGTCTTTATTCACATGGTACAGTTATTCTTTCTTCTATAGTATATTGCCCTTGTCAAGGCTTCTTTCCTTGCCCATTCAGTTTCAGACATTTTGAGTTTAAACAAAAATGTGTAGTTTATGTAGATGTCTACATTTGAGCAGACTGTGTAGACTCTCTTTATATACAATGAAGAAAAAAGGACACTTTCAGAGTAGGAATTATTTCATACTAAAGTAGATAGGTAAAATATATAACTTCTATCCTATGTGATTTTTTCTCTACTGCCTGTACGGAAGATTCAAACAGCTAGCTCACATGGAGAAGCAGAATTCCACAAAGCTGTACCTCTAAACCTTCATATATGCATAAGTAAACAAAGGAAGCAAGCAACCAACCAAACAAACCTCCCCTCTGTTCAGCTCTAACTGGAACTGTACTTTTACCTTGAACTAGTAAAGATGAAGTTCACTGTAGTATTCTAAGACATTTTGCCTCACAGACCAAATTTATACTTGTGCTGCCACACAGATTACCTGAAGATGAATCTGAGAACTCTCATGTATTATTCCTACATGGTAACTGCACTTCAGTAACAAATCCAGTTATTAAGCAGAACCTCCCCAAAGCAAAACAGAAAACCAATCTGGAACAGCAAAATCACTGAAGAAAGAAAAAACCTCCAAAACATTCTGTTTTCTAGGAAAAGTTTAAAAACAAAAAGAAAGGAAGCTTTCCTTCCACACCAACAAGCAATACACAGACCTTGTGCAAACAGGTTTATTGCACTTCAAGCATGAGAGTAAATTGGGAAAACCAACTTTAAGAATTAAATGTCATCAAATTAACCTGAGATTGATATAATGCCATATGTTTATGAATGCCTTTATGTCATGTTGTTTCCCACCATGCTTATGAGTCTAGAGATTGTTAAAATAAAATGTTAAAACTTATTTTCAGAAGTTCTGTGATTCTTTGTTGTTATTTAGCTAAATTCAACATCCTTTCATGTTCTTGATAATTAGTGTCTGCTCAGGTTGCAGACTCCTTCCTCTCTTTTATATTTTTTCTGCAGAAAGCAGTTAACGTTATGTATTGTTGTCTTCCAATAAATGCTTTGCAGATGTCACCTTCCAAGATAATTTTAAATCACAACCACAGCCCGACCATTTATTTTAGCCCTTGAGTGATTCCACAGATGTTAATTAACCCCAGTGCTGCTCATTAGACCTAGTGGTGAACGAATCTCTAAAGAACTCTGAGAATAAAAAGTGGCTAATTCTGGAACATCTACAACATAGGTCCATTGAAATGAGGAAAACACTGACCCAAATCCAAACTTTCTGACTTTGGCCAGTGGCACAATGGTCAGGAGTTACGTTGCAAATATTAGAAAAATATGAGAATTTGTGAACTTCCAGTGCCGGATAGTAAATACCACAGTGACATACTCAGCATATATCAGTCCTGTCTCAGTGAAGTGCATTGGAAAAACTAGAGCAAAACTACTAGTGAAAACTACTTCTGGACACATAAGTAATAAAAGCTATATTCTTCAGTCTCATTGCACACTTTCCAATACTACCATTTTTAGTCCCATGGCTTTGGGCAATGACCCAGTGTTAGGCACCTGTGTGCACAGCAGTTTAGATTTCCAGATGTTCAGAAAACCTAGAGCTACTACCCATGTACAGCGATGCAGAAGTCTAGGACACATTAAACTCCTACAGATACAACAGAGAGGCATTCCAGCTTATCTGACAGACAAATCATGTTGGATCTGTTGCCACTTGGACATGTGCTAGACAGGTGCAGTCCAACTTTTCTTCTTCAAGTTTATGAAGCAGACCACCCAGGTACAGCAAGAGAGAAGGGTTGCACAAACCGATCCTGCCTGTCCACTTTTCCCATTTGTAAGACAGTTCTTTCAAGTGATTGTTCCCCTGGTGTGCTCAGGTCTTCTCAAGAGGTGGTGTGATTCAGAATTATCCTTTCTGTATGGAAATGGCAGGGTGACAGTCTTAGAACAGAGGAACCAGGCTGCTCATTCCACACAATAAAAATCTAATAACTAAAAAGAATAAGCAGCGTTAGTAGCCAAAGCAAACAGGTCTCTGGTCTTCCTTTTTCTACTTTTACTACAAAATTCAACAGTTATCGAAGGCCTGCTTCCATTAAACATACAGGCATGCTCTGAGATAATTTATTTATGTTCATATTAAGTGATTTTAGTTCTGCTGCCCTAACAGCCAATGTTTTTCTCAAATTCATAAAATGTTACATTCAGAAAGAGGTAGTTGTCACTGTTCAGTACTGTAATCTATCTGTCTCCCCATTCAGGTCCTTGGTATCACTGTACTGCCGGAATCCGAATCTATAGACAAGAAAACTCAAATACTGTATTTATACAGAAAAAAATAGATGTACTTTTTATCAAAATGGGATTAACTGAGATTCTCATTCAATCCTTGCCTTCCCACAGAAAATGCCCAAAGAGTGCCAATCCATACAGACTGTTGGAACTGTGGGATAGAAATGAGTCTTCTTTTCGACTGCTAGAAGTGAGGCAAAACGTGACAAAGAAGGTTAATGACATCCTGAGTTTCACCAGGAGGAGCATTGCCGGCAGGTTGAGAGAGGTGGTCCTTCCCCTCTACTCAGCACTGGTGAGTCCACATCTGGAGTACTGTGTCCCGTTCTGGGCTCCCCAGTACAACGGAGATGTGGAGCTGCTGGAGAGAGTCCAGCAAAAGGCCACTAAAGGTGATGAAGGTGATCGGAGCATCTCTCCCATGAGGAAAGGCTGAGAGAGATAAGACTGTTTGGCCTGGAGAAGAGAAGGCTCCAGGGAGACCTCAGAGCAACCTTCCAGTACCTGAAGGGGGCTTACAAGAAAGCTGGAGAGGGGCTTTTTACAAGGGCATATGGGATAGGACAAGGGATAAAGGTTTTAAACTGAAAAAGGGTAGATGTAGATTAGATATAAGAAAGAAATTCTTTACTGTGAGGGTGATGAGGCACAGGAACAGGTTGCCCAGAGAAGCTGTGGATGCCCTCTCCCTGGAAGTGTTCAAGGCCAGGCTGGATGGGGTTTTGAGCAACCTGGTTTAGTGGAAGATGTGTCTGTCCATGGCAGGGGGTTTGGAACTAGATGATCTATAAAGTCACTTCCAACCGAAACCGTTCTATGATTCTATGATTTAAACTGAAAAAAATTCCAGCCAAAACAAACATATCAACATAAGTTCCGATATATTGATTTAAGATCTGCAGCATTGAATACCACCAATACATACACTGTCTGAAGGGCACTCTGGTAAACTGAGAATAGCCTTGCCTTATAAAAAGTTCATACACAGATATAGGACTTTTCAAGTCCAGACAGTAGCTACTTTTCCCAGCACTCATTTCTATTTGCAATATTTTCTGTAATATTTTGGAGGCAATACATCTGAGTTGAGGAAACTGTAACTGCATCTAGCTAGCGGAAAACCTAAGAGATTTTTTCTGTGACTTTTTGGTCCTCTTTCCTAGTAGACCCCCTTGTAAATTATGTTCCTTTGCTAATACATGTAGAGGAGCAGGGTTTCTCCTGTAAGTCAAGCATCAAGAATAATCAGTATAGTCCAAGCTCCTTTATCTTCTGCAAGTGTCTCTGTTTTAACTGCTCTGCTTTCACACATGAGAGTTAGCTGGATGTTGAAGATACATAACACAGAACAAATGAGTTAGCTTAAGTTGCCAATTTGTAAGCCATTATAGATAAGCAGTCTTGAGATATCATCAAAACTAATACAGTCAATGACATACTTACAAAAGAGCCCTGGAAGTGTTTCTATATTCAGCTAGATAAGAGTGAAATAGTAATTGCAGGAATTTCACAGTGAATCTATTACTTCAACCAAGTGCTAGCCACTGGCACAAAATGATATGCTTATATAGGTCATGGCAATTTCAAAAGGAAATGCTTTATAAAGAGCAGAAAAGCACTATGGGTAACAATGCAAATTGCCATGTCAGTAACCCTAATTAAATTTAGTTGAACTTACAGTGTAGGATAGCCGTTGAAGGGAAAAAAAAGTTCATTTACTTTGCCCATCTCTTTCAAAACATGCCATACTCATATGTTCTCCCATTCCTTGGATTTGTTATTAGGGAGCCTGAGACGCCTTCCATGCTAATGGGAATTCAGAACAGTAAAACCATGGAATTAGAGATTTTCAAGCAAAAGATTGAAACTAGTATAGAGTTCCTTCAGTTATATACTCTTCAGAGCTGGCTGTGACCTTGACAACTACTATGCTAAATTCAACATTCTTTCCTTCTATACACGAGTTCAGCAGTTTTATACATGAGTTCTGGTCCAGAACCAGAATTAATAGCCTGTCCTAAGCTTTATAAGTGGGACAGTGAGAAGAAACAAAAAATCTAATAAGATCTGACCTTTAGTTTCTGAAAAAAAAACCAACTTAGAAATAAACCCAAACAATCCTAATGGACCAGGTGTTCTCCCTTAAATTTCAACCCTTGGATATACCATATTAGGGACTCAATGCAATATACTCATGAGTCTGCAAGACAGTCTGGAGAGGGACTTTTTACAAGGGCATGTGGGATAGGACAAGGAGTGATGGCTTTAAACTGAAAGAGGGTAGATTTAGATTAGACGTAAGAAAGACATTCTTTAATATGGGGGTGATGAGGCACTGGGACACATTGCCCAGAGAAACTGTGGATGCCCCCTCCCTGGAAGTGTTCAAGGCCAGACCAGACGAGGCTTTGGGCAACCTGGCCTGCTGGAAGACGTCCCTGCCCATGGCAGAGGGGTTGGAACTAGATCATCTATAAGGTCCCTTCCAACCCAAACCATTCCAGGAGTCTATAATTCTGCATGGAGCAAGTATATTAATAGGTCAGACAGGGTATTGTTTTATACAAAGTGTCCAAAAAACACACCCTAAACCCCCACAAAACAAATATTTTTTTTACCTAAAAAGCCTTTTAAAGCTGGTGATTAATGACAATTTTTTAGTATGGAATATATGGTTTAATGATTTTTTCATGAAAATTAATTTAGAAATCAAAACTACAAAGCTACATTCTAACCTAAAAGCGGTAAGGCTGGTGCTGACCAGGCTGAACGCATTTCTCAAAATCTACTAATTTTTGGCAGGCTCAAACATGTCTGAGTTATACATGGTAAATGTAGTACTGACACAGGAGTTTCATGTTGGTGGCTATCACTAATAAACCAATAAACTGTAGAAACAGTTTTACTTCATAAAGCGATTAAGCATCCACCAAGCCAAACTGTCTTTTCACTCTAAGTGTTTAAGACTGTCGTCTCAGATCTTAGGTAACTAATTACTAGTCTGCAGTAGAAACCCAGCTATAGAGACACTTAACCTTATCGTCATGTGAGCAAGCTGACCTCAAGGTTTTTCAGTCATCTGTATTTTGATGTATTTCACGTTGTTGAAAAGCAAAGCAAAGCAAAGTGTATCTCTGGGGAATTTTTTAAAGGTAAGAAAATAATCTAGTGAAACTTTTTATAAAGAATAGTTATAATTTCCTGCTTACAGACCAGTACTGCCTCCCCAGGGAAATAAATTCTAGTATCGACACAGTGGTGAAGGTATTTCTCACCACATTTGCATTTGTTACTGACCAGATAATATCATTATTTCATAGTGGACATGTTGGATCTAAATTAGTAGAGACTCTGTCGTAAACGATGGATGACTTAGAATGCCTGTTGCAATTTGCTGGAAAACAGCCACATTTTCTGCACTGGAAATGAATCGTGTAAGGTGGCAATGAACTAGAAAATACAGAATATAATTGAAAGAGACCTAATCAGTTGGGAAGCTGAATGGATTCAGTAGCAGAACCTTCCACAGTGTGCAGTTACTCAAATGTGTGTCTGTTACTGTATCAACATTTTCCAAGGTACGTTTCTTTGCATCCATTTCCCAAATCAATTCCACTATCCACACTTGTCTCCCTTATCAACCTTTTTCAATTTAGAGTGATACAATTATCCTGCTTCAGGTAAGGAGAACTCTGCATAGTCTTTAGCAACTCACATAGGCACAAAGTAGTTGAGCCCACATTGTTGAGTTATGCATAGAATCAAAACATCTCTTCTTTTGGTTTGCAAAGGTAGAGTTTGACACTAGAGTTTTGCTGCTGAAAAGCATTACTTATTTGTTAAGGCTGGTCCACTTCACTCTCCTGAAATGGGAACTCTGTTGTGAAGTCCCTTCGGTAGGAAAATGTTACCTTGCTCCTTAGGCTACTTTCCAGAAAAGGCATCAAAAAGATGACTTCTGCTTTTATAAATGACATAGACTGGGTAGCTTGAAGAAAGGTCAACGATGAAAGAAAAATGTGAAATGTAATTACAAAGGAAAATTTTTTCCTAGCCAAATGTGACCATCAATCACCAGCTCTTACTTTTAAGTATTCAAACATGCTGTTTTCTTCACTTTTTGATGCTATTTTACATATGTAAAATTTCTTTCAGGCACCATATGACTGTAAAAAGAACAAGTTTTAATTTCTGGGAGTATATAATGGAAAATTTATATTGGCTCAAGACCTTGCAGTACCCAGAGTAATCAGATTATTTATTGCAGGTGTTCTTGGTGAGCAATGTTTCTGCACTCGTTAAGCTATGAGTTAAAAGGTTTAAAAATAAACAGAATGTTATTGAGGAAACACAATAAAACATCAGCTTGGGAAAACTAAAACATCAGCAGGAGGTGTGATTACCATAGCCAGCATAGTTTGCCAACACTCACAAAGCAGTCATTTTCCTGATCTACCTGTGAGGCTAATGGGGTGCTAGCTCCTGCTTCTCTCCATTTTTTTTTTAACTACTTCTTCATTGTGCAGTTAAATTTATCAATAACTTACAGGAGTGTTTGTGTGTTTGGGGAGGACCTATTCTACTGTATTAACCACTTGAAGTGGTCTCTTACCAGAGGGCAGGCCAGACAGTAATTTGATATATAGGCTTCAATTTTTGGTGTCTTTACCCCAAGAAGTGTAAGTCCCCAGACTCAGTCACACACACACCCCCCTCACTTCACAATTCCCACCAAGCTCTGATGATTGTCTTGAAGGAGCCTTTTCCACATATCATTTCCACAGAGAGAAATCAGCATCATTCACAAATTCAAATTATTCTACATTACAGAAAAATTCTGTTGACTATGACCATGGTCCCTTTCTACATTGCCTTAATCAGCACTTAACTCCATAGGGCTTCTTAACTCCAGTACACATAAATAGGGTGAAATACAAGGCACACCAGACACTGGTCTGTCATCACATCTACACCAGACGTGAAAAACAGTGGTCCCCAGATCACTGAACTCCTGTGATCTAAGAAACCCCAGATCTGACAGCGGCTTCACTGTGTGAGGAGACATTTCCTGATGACCTGTCTCAGCGTGGTTAAGCTGATAGCCTGAGAGTGTGAGCTGTCTGTAGAGAATCTGGCTATGCTTATGTCACAGTAATTTGGGACCGTATCTTCAGAGGACACGCGCTGTCCACATAGTCAAACACCTGTTTCAGTATTAAAACTTCGAAGTATTTTAACAGAACTGGCATGCTTTGGTAATGCTGTATGAGACCTGGCCCACACAGCAATTTCATTAACTCACAGATGCTTGAGATACCTTCTCTCCAACAGGCACACTTGTTCAGGAAATTAGGTTACTCATCTTACTAAACAACAGGGAGCTCTAAAATGACCTGCCTTGTCCTTCAGATCTCCAGGTGTATTTCTTACATTTATTGGAAATCTTTATTATTTTTAAGGGATTTATTCAGCTCTCTCTTCCTTAGTACTGAAGTAAGATTAGGCGTTTATACATAGTCTGGTGTTATGTCCTCTGAAGAAGTAGGCTAAAAGGAAAGAAAAAGAACAAAGAAAGAAGTGGAAAAGGAATCTCTGTCTTATACTAGTCCTAAGAAACTAGAGGTGTTGAATGATGGTTTGGGAACTTCCACCCTCTTTCTTGGGTATTGGGCGTATACCAGCAGCAGCAAACAGAAGCACAGGGCTGCTCACATGTGGAAGAAAAGGAAGCATTCTTCATTTTCACTTCTTCATCTCAAAAATACAGAGTGGCAGTTCACTCTGTAATAAGCCAGGCTGTGACAGGAAAAGCCACAGAAGCAGGGAGTCAGCTGTTATTGTGTGTTACCTGAACAACTATTGTCTGATTGAGCTGGGTGGTGGCCTTGTAGACTGGTTCTACCCCAAGGTTGCCAGCTGCAGCATGCTTCTGTGATTCTGTGATTACCAAAGGCCAAAAGAGTGCCTGGCTGAATAAAACAGTACTCATCCTGGCTTTTCGAGCTGGGATCCATCCTTCAGCTCCACACTGAAGCCACAGCACTTTCATCCTCCCAGTTTCTCCCTTAAGAAGAATTCCAGATGCCTCTAGCATTAGGTAAGGTCAAGGAGACCTAACTCACTGGATTTCCCTTTCTTGTGTTTTGAGTCGTTGAGGCTGAAAAGTGTTCACTGACTCACAGCTGTAAATCCCACAGCTATCGGTCTTGAGGCAGTGCTCAAAGCATCTTCCTGATGACATCACAGCATCACTAAAAAAGAAGATGAGAACACCAGATCATTTACGAATTCAGAAAGTCTGGCCACTGCTGGTTTATCACCAAGATGATCTATTCACTGTGCTAATTCGAGTGAAAGGTGTGAATTGATTGAAGAATTATTTTCACCTCCATACCAGCAAAGGTCATTCTGGCTACATGTGAAATTATGACATATACTGATAAATGTGTCCTACTTTTAGAGGGTGCAAATAAAGCTGGAACTGAGGCACTTGGTCAAGTCTCTGCAGATGTCAGTTCAGCTCTTGCTTGAGTCCCAGATTTCACTGGGCAGGTCATGCTCCCTCTGTGTTTAAGATCCCACCTGTAAAATAAAGATCATAATAACACTCTTCATACTTTTTGTCTGTTTTAATTACAAAGACTGGATGATGTGTTGCTATATCTGTGCAATGCTGTAGAGCTTAGCTCAGTAGGGACCCATAAATGATACTGTAATAAAGAAATTCTTCCTTGAAGTCCTTTCTGTAGCTCTCAGCACTCCAGTAATAGGTTTTATTTCTTCTATAGGAAGAAATCTATAAAATTTCTTCTATAGGAAGAAATCTATAAATCTCAAGGAAAGAGATTTCTCCTCATTAACTAATGAACACTGATTGAAAAGTCCTCTCTTAAAAAATGGTTGTTTACCTTTTGGCTAAACTAAATGGGATCACAGAGATAAGGTTAAACTTTAGAACAAAATTAATGATGCTAATTTTAGCTATTGCTGTTCTTTAATTATTGATGTCACTGTATTTCTGGCCTTAAAGATTCAGGCATTTATAAACAAGTCCCTGTAGGTACAGCTGCAAAATCTCTCTGGGCTTTAGCCAGCCAGCTGAAGTTCCTAATTTCACAAAAATACAAACAAACAAAAAATATAATCTGTTTACACAGTTGTCTGAAAATGTCATGTCTAGAAAAGTGAAAATAAACTACATCCTTTCCTAAAACAGGATGAATTTAAGGTAATCCTGTCAGAATTCCTCTCTATTGCCCCACAACTCAGAAAAAGGATCCTTTTTCTCCAGTAAGCAGGTACAGTGTGAACAGAGGCAATGATCTAATGAGACTAAGAGGACAACACAAGTTCCATCATGCAGTCAGTCTTATGAAATTGATGGTATAATGATTTTGAAGCATTTCTATGGACCATGATATCCTGTTTTGCTGCAACAGCAACAGTGATTTTCAGTTACATCAAACTGCTCAAGTTAAGCTGGATAAAACCCTGAAGAGACAAATATTTCTGTAAAAAATTCTCCCACTTGTTTCCAGAACTAAATTTTCTTTACCAGAGCATCTAATGAGAGAGTCTTCTAAGTAGTGCCGCTTTGATATTGTGTTGATGATTTTGATATTGACTAGGCAAAAGCAGAATGTAAATATACTATCCTCCTGTATCTCATATGTATATATTATCATTCAGTGGATTAAGTAACACCATGAGTCAGTGGAAATTCTGAAGGTTATTTTTTATTCTTATTGAACTTCTGCACAGTTCCTCATCCATAGCTTTTGAATTACTTTCCAAACATGAGAGTCATCCTTGCCTTTTGCAGAGACATAAATGCACAAAGAGGAGCAATTAATCCAAAACTCTTAGAAGTCATCAGTATAACGGACCTTCTAGATGCCAGCCATATTGTTATTTGATAAAGGTAGAACAACTCATCATTGAAGTTAATTTGTTTTTCATTGATGGTTGAACTGCACATACAAAATATGGAAGCTGAGCTGAATAAACAGACTTGCTTGTCCAAAATGGTCATCAGTATCTGCAAACATCAGTTAAGACATACTATTCCATTATGCAATAGTATGAACGAATAATTTGGATTATAATGGTTGACAATTAAATGTTTTGTTTCTTGTGTCAGCATGAAAAAAATTTTTAACCCTTTTATCAAGATTCTCTTACACGAAGGGCAAAAATTGGTTGTAAGTATGTATATATTACAACAGCAAAAATAAGTACTGCTCAGACATGTATTCCTTGCACATGGTATTCTTCCAACCTATTGCTGATACACATTACTTTTGGTATCAGTAACAGACATGTGCAACATTCACTTTGTGACTATGTCATCAGTCAAAACATATGTCCCATAACATATATACCATAAAGGTATAACTACCTTTGGAAATGGCTTTGTTTCCTATTTGGCTGAGATTTATAACCTTAATTTCCCCAAATGGCTCAGGATACTGTATTAATTTATACAGTTTTTTGTTAATGTGTTTCCGTTAATTTATGGAATTGTGCTTTCATAAGTGCCTTGAAATTGCTTTTTTTAGCGGAAAATGTAACTCCTGAAATAAGAGCTTGCATAAATTTCTTTGCTTTGTAAGAGTAGGTGGCTCACCTTTATTATTTTTTCTCAGTTATATAAACATGTGAGTTACTTCTGTGTCCCAAGATCTTGGTAATAACTAGTACATTAAAAAAAAATAATGTAAATTATTATTATACTTGCTAACTGCCCTCAAAATTACATTTAGTCCATACATAAAATAGCCCTAAGTTGAATTTGTTAGGATAGCCTTCTGAAAGGCTTTTCTTAGTTGCAGATATGTTAAGTTCTTAAGTGTATCTTATCATTTAGCAATACTATAGTAATTCTTGTTTAGGGACAACACAGATGGGTTCAAATGCAGGAAAATGTTCTTGTGTTTCTGCTGATAGCTAACATAGTACAGAGTGCCAAAGATTTGAAGCCCTGAGCTGAAAGTTCCAGGGAGGAAGAGAAGACAAAAAACCCCCAGTAAAATAGCTCAAACCTTCGGAGGTATTGTAAAAGAGAAGAACAGAAATAGTAAAGTGAATGTGATGAAAGACAGAGAGGCAAATCAAACTGGAGTTCCTGGGATGTACTTACATGTTTTACTTTGAAGTATTGCGTAGATTTGAATTTCCACTGTTCTGCACTGGGTGTCATCGTTCATTCTGTGCAAGGTGAGGGTTAAATATAAAAAAAATGTTCTTAGTTTGATTTGGTCACTTTGCGCTAACTCTGAGAGGCAGTTAATTGGGGGTGGTAGTGAAGGGCAATGAAACAATTAGACAATTCTATTTAAATAATTCATTTGCATTCTGAAAAATGATCTGTCATCAACTTTACAAGCTGCATCTCAATCACTTGTTCTGACTCTGCTGCACTATAATTTTTCATTTTCCTTTTTAGCTCAAGATGAAAGTCAAGAGACAATTGTGATTTTGTTCTGTGCATTGCAAACTACTTTAGTGGTAGCTGACGTGAGTACTGGGACCTCTGTGAGGAGAGAGAAGGAGGAAGGAGAAGGGAAGGGGAAGAAGAGAAGGGAGTAAGGGAGAAGGGAAGTAGAACTAATAATTTTTTTTCTGGGAGAGCAGATATTTCTTTATACTTAAGGACAGAAGGAGAAGAATTAATCATTCATTCAAAACCAAGAGGCTCTGCTGGTTCATTACTGTAGAAACGTATAGCTACACTAAAATGAAAATATTAGTAGATGGGCTTGAATGAGTTTTCAGTGCTATTGCAAATAGTAGTAACTAAGGAGTTACATAAAGCATATGGTTTGGAAGTATTTCTTGTAGGAATTTTTTCCAAATCCTTGACACTCCCATTTGAAAAGCACCAATGTAAAACAGCAGATGGGGATTTCCATTGCCCGTCTACATAGGGAACATGCTTGGGATGTGTGAGGAAATGAGGAGTAGGGGTGAAACATGCCAAGCCTCAACAAGCATCTGTCAACCTAATGGCCCCTGGAAGACTGTTAGTACCCACATGCATTGGGACAGAAGCAGTTGTAGTGTGTGCAGGGGTCGAATGGGGACAGGGAATGGAAATGGAACATAAAAGCAGCTGAGAGGTAGGCTGAATCTGGCTCATACAACACTGCTGTCTTCTATATGCTGTTTTTCTAGATTCTGTTGTTATTTAAAGGGGTGCCCTTGACGGGCTGGCAAGTACTTAAATCTCTGAGTTTATATATTCTTTTTTTTATTTACAGCTTGAGATGTCTGAATATTTGGTACTCCTGATTCTTTGGATCCTGACAGCAGCCACAGGTCAGCTGCTGAGTGATGACTGTGACAGTAACTTTGGTAACTGTAACAGCTCTGAAACAAACTGCCGGACTTACTACTGCTCTCTCCTCATTCTTGCACTGCCGCCTGTTACTTTTTGCATGCCACGATGCATCAAGAATAAATCTCATATTTTAGGCCATTCCAGCATGTAGCGTATTGATTGAGTAAAACTTACAGCCTTCTAGAAGGCGGAAAATTATTACAGTTGGTTTAATTATTCTTCGTGTACAATGAACTGATTGATACTTCTTTCTTTTTTTTTACCTCCTCCTTTCTGCCTAATGAAGAGTACAAGGGTAGCTTGTGAATGTCTCCAATTTCTATTATTCTGGAGCATAATTGGATCAAGAAGCTAGAAGAATAAGAATGAGTTCTTCAGATAAGAGCAAGTTTTCTTGAACCATACCAGATCTGAGGTAGTGGAAGTGTGAAGACTTCATTCAGCAAATTGCTAAACATTATCTTCTCACAGAAAATCCTAACGCACCTCATATGTGTTGCAGACAGTTGCCATCTCCCAAGTCTGGGGTCTCTTGACACAGTGTAGCAACAAGACCCCAGAATACACTTCTAGGAAAGGAACTGTTTATTGGTTTATTTAGGTTTTTATTTGTTTTACTGTTTTTTTGAGTAGTTCTCGCTTTTATTTTTAATCATCGTCATATTAAGCAGGTATTCTGTAGAGGAATGATGAAACATAGGAGGATATTATAGCATACGATGAAGACAAGGAATGGTTGGATGGCAGTGGAGCCAGAAATACAATGCTGCAGATGATCCAGAGGAGAGGTGAACAAAGCAAGACTTTGTAAACTTACTTCAGCAATAGAACTAGCTAAAGAGTTTAATCGCTATTTTAGGTCAGTGGTGATAATAATAAGTTAAACAACATGTTACTCTGTTACTGTCAGAAGTAAATGTAAACCAGAATATTACTAGAGAAAAAACATTTTGCTAAATATTACTGAAGCAAAAATGACAGCTGTATCTCCAGTTAGGGTCAGTCAGAGCACCACTGAGGTACAGAGGCATAGGTGTCTGATCCCTTCCTGCAACAAGCATGGCTTTCCAGCTAGGTCTGCTTCATGTCTGGCCACACTGGACCCCGTGTGCGCTGCCTAAACCCACCAGTGTTGACATCGGATGGATACTGCTTCTGGTGCCAGATACTGCTTCTGGCATCAAGTTGCTTATATTAAGTGTTTCATATAGGCTCATAGGAAACCTGGAAAGTATCTAATAGATTAAGCAGCACGGTCCAATGTTTACAGCAGGAGCCTAACTTATAAGGAACTTGAAACTATTTTATGTCTTACTTGATGTTTGACTTCCATTATAAAAGTCTCTGTGGCTTAACTTCCTCTTCTGTATAATGATGACAATCATTCCTGTCTTTCAAATATTCAAAAAAGTTTTATTTTGGACAGAAAATATTACCATTAATTGTTATAAAGTATTTATTCCACCAAAAACTTAGTGTCTTTTTTTCACCTTGAGGTCCAGGGAAACAGAAGATCATCAGCTACCACACTCCATAAACAGAGAACTGTGGGGACTTTTTGCTCAGAGGTTGTCTGTCTATCAGAGCAGCTACTAAATTCAAAATTTTCTTTATGATGTGGCAGCTGAGCCCCTAGAAGAGCTTGATGATTCTCAGAAAGTTCCTTCTCTCACTTGAAAGAAAGTTCACGAATAAGTACATCTAGGAACTGATATACTAATGAACTGTAGTACAATTGCAAATTATTTAGATAATAAAGATGTCCAAGGTCAGATGCCAAAGTGAAGATGAGAGAAGAAATTGCATTGTCAGAGTAAATGCTGCTTCTATTTAACAGTTTAGACAAATATTTTTTAAGACTTGATTCTGCTTGAAAAGCGAGTTCAGAGTCAATGGGTTTTAAAATTGTATTCTTTAGTTCTGATTAACAGAATTTAATGGTTATATTTTAACTCTGGAAGGCAGTTGTTTCCTTCTAAAACAGATGTGTCAGGTTTGCCTGACATTTGCTTGCTAACCCATGATTTTTAGAAAATCTGATGATCTATTATAGAAAAAAAAACCACCTGCCTTCAGATTCCCTTTTTGATGACTTTCATTCTACTGCATGATCATTATTCAGAGTGCAAGGATAGAAGACTTCTGATTAGCACTGCTGATTTTTGAAGGTTATATCATAAAACTCCACCAAATCCATGTAACAGCTTTTACGTTTCTGTTGTCATACATTCTAACCGGGGAATAGGTATTTGGATCACTATTAAACTCAGAATATGACATTGCATTCTGATAGGTCAGTTACTACCAAAATATTATATGCTAAAACAGTAGAAATGAAGCTGAGTAAAGTTCAGCTTAAGTCCTTTCTGACTGAAAATTTTTTATTACTTAGGAGTAGGAACCAGGACCCATAGTATAAGTGGCTGAATTCCAGCAAATTAATTTAGATTTAGCTACTTCTACTAAGACAGGGTCAAGACTAGGACCTTCATCTTCTATTATCTCTGTCACTGCCAGCTTCTCATAGCACTGTGTATGGCAGATCTGGTTTTCCACAGAAGAAACATCTGATATAAACTGATGAGCTATCTACAAAACAGGCTAAGTTATATATAGAACAGGTTAAAGGACTTAATTGTGTGATGAAATCTGCACTAAAATGCTGTAAGAGCTCTTAGCTCACATACAGTGTCTCCACAGATTAATGTCCTACCAATGTGATTTAGGAGATTTAGTGTACAGTTGTTTTGGGGTGTATTCAACAGTTGTATAGGTCCAACTATGGTTAAAAAGAAATCTAATCCACTCTTTCATTTAATTCCCAAATTTTCAGTATATTTAACCATGAATGGACCTTATGATTTGTGTCACTTTTCTTGGTGTACAGTGATTGCAATGGTAATTGTGACAACATCCACTAACATTACTACTTCTGGTTTTGTTATCTTCTAAAAAAGATACTGTCATGAAGAATAGTAGATCCAATATTTAGTACTAAGCAGTTTCTTACTGGAAGATCTTATGACTTGTTTCCTTTTTAATCTTACCTAAGGTCTAATTTAAATATTTTTGGCTCAAATTTCAAGTCACCTGATAAAACAAAAGATAATGACTGTGGCACATGCATTTGGATATTTTTTTCCAAAGTTCTGTCACATTTGATCATTTATTTCTCTTGTTAGTGCTTTCTAAATTAGAGATGAGCTTGAATCATGAATGTGAACAGTCTGAAATATTAGGATGTTTGGGATTCGGCCAAATTTCTGCCCATCACTTCATGCTGAGTGTATGAAATTTCTTGCAATAAAACTTTCCCCTTTTGTCTTTCTAGAATCTGCCCAATACCATTTGAACAGCAGAAGGGAGCCAAGTAAAATAAACAGACACAAGCCATCCAAGTCCAAAGAAGTTTTCCATCATGCTTTAAAATTAAGCGACTCAAATTGAGTTTCAATTTACATATTAGATTTAATATCACACTCATTGCATATTAATTAAATAGCAACGGATCATTTACCAGCCCATTTAATGAGGTGTAACAACAGCTGTGTATAAAATATACAAACGCTATTATTACACTGTACTTAAACCTCAGTAAATCTGCTTGAATAATTACTAGTATTTCAACAATATGCAGTAGTTAATGTACCTCTAGACCATTTCATTGTTGTAATTGATACAAACAGGTATCAAGTAACTTCTAAGAGACTGTGTTCCTGTCCTACATAATCACTGAGAGCATCACAAGGTTGCTCCTTCTTATTATTTTTAAATCTCTTTAAAGTACATCATCACAAGCACGGAATAAAAAGGGCATGAATAAAAATCTAAAGGTAGCTATATTTAATTTATTTTGAGTTCACAAGACTCAGTAACTGGTGTAATTTTAGTGTGTATTGATTACTTCACTGCTTATGATTATGAGTAAATTATTAGCAATAGTAAGTTCTGTACTGTCAACATTGTATCGCTCTTGAAGTGTCATGGATTCAGAATAATGCTACAAACATTGTATGAAGCTGGCTTGTATTATTTCTTTACTAGAAGTACCAGTACCAGTAAACTGACTTCTCTCATTGATTTGTCGTATCTGGGCAGACAGCTGACACAGAGAAAGTGATGTCTTGAACTATTTCTTGCTTTGTAACTACAAGCGGCAGTCTCATGGCCATATGGTACATACCTTTTCTGCCAAGTGAACACTGGATTTAAAAAGTCAGTTTTTTACCAGATGTTCAAGGCTTGAATTTGGGGGCTCTCACCTACACACCATTTAACAGTATGTACTGTTGTGTTGAAAAGATTGCTTTATGTGAACACCTATCTGATAACCCCATAGGTTCCCTGGTGATGCAGGAGTTGTTTTAGCAGTGCTGCCTTAGCAGAGTCACTCTCAGCCAAGAAACAACAAGGTGTCTTAAGAATTACTTCTCAGACGGGGCTCAGAAGCAGGACCATCAGGCATGATCTAATTAAGAACAACTGACCAACTTACTCTCGGAACTTTAAAATAAGTATAAACAGAAAGCAAGACTTCTCTTCATATATAGGCTGGAGATCTGCAGAGAAAAATAGGATGGAATAGATTTAAGGTGTTATACTGCTGTTTCAGACTTTTTGTGTAATTTAATGATTAGACAGTTTAGTGTTCACAAAGTTTTATAAATAATTTGGGTATGTCAAATAGTTGTCTTACTCTATTACTTAAGCAAGGAGCAAGGAAATATTCTTATCTTGGTTAATGAAAATAAACCAAGCTTTCTTTCTTGAGTTTAAAAACTGATTTTTTCCTGCTGTTTTCAAATTCACCTTACTTACTTCTAGTGAATGGACACTTTTTTTTTTCCCCTTACCTCTGTCCTCACTTTGTGAGAGATCCCAAATAAAAAAAATCCAAAACACCCTATTTAGTTGGAATGAAGATACAGCTTGCACTTACATCAGAGGCTTTGAAGTGCCTTGACATTATTAATACTTAGGTTAATTCCTCTTAACAGAGAAGGAAGCCTTTTTTTTTTCCACCTTACAGATGAGAAAATAGAAGAGGGGAGAAAAAAAGGGTTGAGTAGGTTCAACGTCAGTCTGACTGACATATGTCAGTTACTTATGGCTAAACTTCTAAATATTTATTTGTATGTTAATTTGTCTTCCTGCTCACAGTTGTATATCAGAGTACAGCTTAGTTATGAAGTGCAATTAGTATCACCATACTTGACTAAATCTTTGAGGCAAAATAAAATAAGACATTTCCTGCCAGCAGCAAATCGAAAGAGAAAATGGCCAGGATGCCAAATTCTTGACTAATTTATAACCCGACCAATATCACAGAGTTCAGTGTTGTTATTTGATTAACGATTTCTATAGTTAATGGAGCTGTAGCACTGTAACGCAGGACAAAAACATGGTCCATTGACTTTCATGGAGTGACACCAATCATAGGTTAGTGCAAGTCTAGGGCCTTATCTTGTGCAATCTGACCAAGACTTTCAAGACTATCTGTTGATTTGTTATACTTCAGTATAAATTATGTCAAAAAAAAAAGGTTATATAAACCAGTATCTTACCTCCAACTGTAACTAGCCCCAGATATTCAGAGAATGAAACAAACCTCAGAAAAACTAGCTAAATGTTCCTAACTATTATTATATGTTAGAGTGGAATTTCCCTTCAGTCTCGGTTTTTATTACTACGTCTATGTCTCGGTTCATGTCCCATACATTTTTATCCAAGAGGACGTAACAGTTTGCATTCATACCATTCCTCACATAAATATTCCATGTCTTTTTTCTTTTGCACAAATTCAAAACAAACTCTGAATATTTGATTGAGGCACATAAATCCCAAATAATTTGGAGGCAACATACTATTTTAATTCGGAGTGGCTGACCTTCTCTCAATCCTTTTGTCTCACCAGGAATGACCTTTTAATTTGGAAATTTCTGTTGGCCTTTTCAATTTGGAAAGCCATTATACACAATCTGCTCTCTCTCGGCTTCACAGGTAAACACTGCCTATATAAACTGGACAAGAGAAGCCAGTATTTTTCACATTATGACAGGCTTAGACTTCCTAACCATGACTTACTTGGCATAGCAAATGGGTTAGCCGACAGAAAATGACAGTCCCAAAGCCATATCTCAGTATGATAACACTAGAAGTTTCCTCACTGTTATGTCCAAAAATCTGACAGTTTTTAGGCTATTGGTAAATGGAAACATCCTCTGATAAGGCTGATCAGCCTTGACTCATCTTTGAACTCTGTTGCCTGCCTGCATCTGTTATTTCTTGTTTTGTATGTTAGTGCTAAAGACTTGGGAGTAGGGACTGTCTAGGTACAGTACCCAGTACGATGGGTCTTTAGTTCAAGAGGCACATTCCCTGGCTCTGTAACAATTGGAATGCATAATTTAATTACACTGTTGGTTGTGATGATTTTTTTTTTTAAATAAAAAAAATAATCCCTAAAAATACCGAGTAACCAAACCAACCTGTATATGGTTGGATTATTTTAAAATTTTCCCCAATTTGGTGGCTTTACTTTTGAATTGTAGCTTGAGTCAAATGACTGCAGAACGCCACCATTCCAAACATCCAGAGATCCACACTCTCACAAACTGAACTCGGTCACAAACTGAGTTTTACCCCTAGTAGTTCCCTTTGCCTGTGCTGCACTGTTCTTGGACAATAGAACCACTTTATATATGCAGGATAACTGAGAGCATTAAGTAAAGCTGTATGAGGGAAACTTCCTGATTTTTCATTTACAATAAAACCTTTTCATTTTGTATTTTGATACTAAAGTTCGAGTATTTTGCAAACAGTTTCTATTGTGGAGCTTCCAAGATTACTATATTTGCTTTTTACAGGTAAGGAATAATTTGTGGTAGTTCTGTGTTGTGGGCTAGCATATATTGATATTTACCATTTAAAGATGATCTCATACAAATATGACCTAAATATAATCTATTTATCTATATTCATACACTAATTCAATAGTATATGAATCAGAACTTTCTGCAGCATTGCGATAAAAGAGTTTCAAAGTCCTATTATCAGAACTGTCACCCACTAAAGGAGGTGACTGGAACTTGAATCATTAAAACCAGAAAGACAACAAGCTCTTATATTTCTCTGTGTTAGCTAATTCATCTGTTCAAAACATATCAAGTGTAGTCTGAAAGTTAAAAAATAGTAAAGACAACTGTAAGTGAATGAATATAATCCAAAAATAAACTCGGTAAAAACTTGAGTGCTTTATTTGCCTGTCTTCAGTGTTTGGAGAAGAGTGAATACCCTGCATACTTTCTGTTCTACGGGATACGCCCATGACAGACATGTAAGTAAGATCAGGGCTGTAACTTCCTTGCATACACAGAGAAGAGAGATGTCTAAAAGAGTAGTTCAAAATTAGATCTTCTGTTAAAACTAAAACCTCAAGTATTCTTGTATAACCAAGACAATACTAATATTTTTTGTAAGCTATTATTAACATCATTTGCTTCAGAGAATTTCACTTTGAGTCATAAGATGCACAGAGCAGGTACAATGACCTGAAGCTTATATGTAATTCTTCAGGATATAGTCGTGTTGGATGAGTGTTCTTCAAGCTGGTGGTTTTGTGGGCTAAAATGAGTTCATTTACTAAAAGAGAAGGTATTTCTTGCATGCCAGCAATTCAGCTGGTCTGTTACTAGGTCTCTTTGTTGTCAAGCACCAACCAGGAAGGAACAGGGCTGACAGTGTGGTAAAGAAGCTGTTATACTGTATCTGATAACCAGTTTTGTTGTATTGATGAAAACCAATACTGTCTGGGGCCATTCATTAACTAGGCAGATGAGCTACTCTGGTTAACCAAATTAGCTATTGTATTCTTATGTATCCTGAAATAGATCCTTTTGTCTTTAATACATACTTGTCACTGTCTATTGACTCTTTTCTTAATATCCACATCTGAAGTTCTGTGTTTCCCTGTAGCTTGATACCTATTGTTGCTCTTCTTTCAATTGTATTTCTTCTGATGCTGTTATCTTTCAAAAACATAAAAATCTCATTCCTAAAAGGACCATAATCACTTATGTACTGAACTGAATTTAACATTCAAAATATAAGCCAGCACGATATCAGGTAGTGCAATCTGTAAAAATCTGAATGCTCTCAATTTATAAAACCAAAGAATCTCATAGGATCTGACCTTGTCTTAAGAGCAATGCATCAGTGATATTTAATATCTGGGTTACATTTTCAAGCATTTTGACGGCAAATATTTGAAAGTATGACTCATATTAGCATTGTTTCCATTTTCTTCAAAAAATGAATCTGATCTTATAAATGTTTGGATAGCTATGCAAACCCCAAATGCAACCCATCACTAAGAAAAAAGTTTAATACACCACTGAAATAAACAAGGCAGCTCAAACTTACATTTAAGCATATATTGAGATATACTGATAGAACCAGTTTTAAACAGCGTATATCCCAAAAAACAGCATTCACCTCTCATTTCAAGTGCATGTCACAGTTATAGTTCAGCCTGGCTGGACACCAGTTGCCCACCAAAGCCACTCTATCACTCCCCCTCCTCAACTAGACAGGGGAGAAAAAATATGATTAAAGGCTCATGGGTTGAGATAAGGACAAGGAGAGATCACTCACCAATCACCGTCATGGGCAAAACAGATTGAACTTGAAGAAATTAGTTTAATTTATTACCAATCAAATCAGAGCAGCATAATTAAAAATAAAACCCAATCTTCAAACACCCTTCCCCTACTCTTCTTCCTGGGCTCATCTTCATTCCTGCTTTTCTCTACCTCCTCCCTGCCAGCAGCACAGGGGGATGGGGAATGGGGGCTGTGATCAGTTCAAAACATTTTGTCTCTGCTGCTCCTTCCTCCTCAGGGGAAGGACTCCTCACACTCTTCCCCTGCTCCAGCATCGGGTCCCACCCACGAGAGACAGTTCTCCAGCATGAGTCGTTCCCATGGGGTGCAGTCCTTCAGGAACAGGCTGCCCCAGCATGAATACCCTGCAGGGTCACAAATCCTGCCAGCAAACCTGCTCCAGTGTGGGGTCCCCACAGGGTCACAGCCTCCTTCAGGCCTCAACCTGCTCCAGTGTGGGGTCCTCCACAGCTGCAGGTGGAGATCTGCTACAACCTGGGCCTCCATGGACTGCAGGGTGACAGCCTGCCTCACCATGGTCTTCTCTACAGGCTGCACAGGGAATCTCTGCTCTGGCGCCTGGATCACCTCCTCCCCCTCCTTCTTCACTGAACTTGGTGTCTGCAGAGTTCTCACTGCTCTCTCCAGCTGCCAAATGCCAAAACACAGGGTTTTTTTCTTCTTAAATATATTATCTCAGAGGCGCTACCACCGTCGCTGATGGGGTCAGCCTCGAGCAGTGGCAGGTCTGTCTTGGAGCTGGCTGGCATTGGCTCTATCAGACATAGGGGAATGATCTAACAGCTTCTTGCTGAAGCCACCCCTGTAGCGCCCCCATTCCCTGCTGCCAACATCTTGCCACTCAAACCCAATACAATCACTCTAGCTGCACAGAGAGACAATAATTTTCAGGCAATATTTTGCAGGTTCAACCAAAAAACCATGGACTTAGGTAACACTGAAATTGTAGCTGAATGAAGAACTCCATGTACAGATAGTCCAATTTCTATTTCTTGTATGAATGGTAGTCATCTGGAAGGGTATTCTTTTTATTATTTTAGTTATTTTTTTTTTCTTATAAGTTTCTGGATTTGTTTTTGAAGCAGCTGTGATGTGTGTGTTTTGCATATACTTTGATGATACATATATCAGGCAATTTAAAATACACAGCAAGCTAATCGTGACTTCTTTGACTTTTTAATGTCCATATGTACATGTGGATACTTAACGTACGTACTTCATAGTGGGAGAAAGCATATGTGCAAGAGTTGTGATCTGAGTACAGAAATCTCTCAAGGCTTTTATTTTTTTTCACGTGTTGATTTACCAGCATGTGTTTTCAAGTACAGGCTAATGAATAATGCAGCTTTGCACACATTCATGTGGAAGCCAGCGAAAAACTTGAAAAAAAACTTGCCTTCTTTGCACTCTGTAGTAGCTTTTGAAGCTAGTGGTTGCTGTGCAGGTACTGAACGAAATAAAAGAAGAAGAACAAGATAGAAAAAAAGAGAAGAGTGGGGAAAAATGCAATGGAGAAAAGATTTCATAGGGGAAACTCAGAAAATCGATGAAGTGTTAGTGAGACAGGGAAACAGAGGAAGGTAATTCCAGATGTCAAAAACAGGAAGACAGACGGTTCTTTCCAATGATGGCAACCAGATCATGTGAGAGAAAATGACGGAAGTCAGAAATCCATGGGGGAAGAGCATAGTACAGATTGTTACAAAAGTTTTCACAATCACTGTCCCTCACTGTCATTTCTTTCTACGTGGTAGCTGCATTACTGAGGAAAGCGCTCCCTGCAGGTGCAGTATCTGAAACATCCAGTTTGCACAGCAGTTATCTCCTATGTGTCTCCTTTTTCCTTATTAAGTAAGCAGTGAGGTGTTTCACATCTTAAAAGGTGCAAGGATGTTTTCTAGCCTTCCTGTGTGATCTTGAGACATTTCTTAAGCCTAGATCTAGGCAAAACCTTTCATAGGCTTTGGGAACTAATTACAGAACTAGAATTTTTAAAACACTGACTCAGAGATTGTCTAGCTGTGTAGTCATACAACTTATTCACATTCCGTAGTTGTTCCTCAGGTAAAGCATATGCACGCTAGTTCTTGCAGTGATTTACGACAGTGGAAGTGCTGGGGGTGCCAGAGAGGGATTTCGGGTTCTGAGGACTAGGTGATGTTTCCTCAGTGCCCATTAGAGTGTTGCCTGCTTACACGTTTCATTTGCTGTTGTGACTCCCAGAGTGAGATTTTAACCTTTGCTTACTTATGCAGTACTTACGCTGCTTAATATGCTATATTTAACAAATAGCTATGATTCTATGGTGGTAATTAAGCATCTAGGCATTTCTGTGGATCCGGATATTAGGCTTTCTGTGCCTCACTTCCATCCTGTAAAATGAAGGCTTTTTTTTTTACTCTAGAAATAAATCCACTGCTGAAGTAAAACAGATGTATTCCTGAGAGAATATTCGTTCCTTGAACCACTCAGATAATCATAAAAAAGGGTTTTCTGTTGGTTTTTGGATACTGTGAAATAATAAAACAGTCAAATAAGTCAGACTTTGCAGACAAATTATCTACAGAGTGTTACAGGATATCTTATTGTTAAATTATCACCAACACACTACATAACTGCTAGTCTAAAAGTTTCAGCTAGTAGAGTGTTTTTACCATTTCCTTTGGGATAAACTTCCACAGACAATAGGAGTGGTTAGAGATGCTCTGGAAAGTCAATAGGGAATACCAGTATTAACAGAGTAATCCTTCCAGTTAGGCTCTGAAACACTAATTGAAGAGGCATGACTGAATCGCTGCAGTACCCACTGTATCCATTCTCTGTTTAAGCAGACTTCAACTTCCAGGCCTTGAAACTGGCAGCCTTTACAAAAGTAAATGAGCTGAATAAGATCAAGGATGCACAGATATAAATTTTTAATAATCTTTGCACTCTGACTTTGTCTCTCTCTCTTTCAGCATTCAGGGCCTTACAGTATGATTTATTGTGGGAGACAAGACTGGATAAATGAATGCTAATGTCTGACAATGTTGTTCAGTTCGTTGTAAATGGAATTTGTGGCATTAAAACTGGTGACACTAAGCATGGGAAAAATTAATAGTGATGCTAATTACATTTCAATAAATTAACTTTATAGTCTTTCAAACAGTCTTTTACTAACGCAGATTAGCATCTGTCCCGTTACTTACTAGACGAGACCATTATAAATCAGAAAAGCAAAATCCCTCACAGTGAGAAGGCTGGGGAGATTTCTGCACAATTCTTTTCTCAAAGCATTTCACAATGCTACATGAAGCTACATCAGGTAGCCTTCTGGATCAGTAATGAGCAGGAGAGCTAGCAACGAATTAGCCATAGATTCAGACTGTCCACACATAATGAAAATTACCTGCTGTTTTTGAAACTCTGCTTAATGTACACCAGAAATTTGCTGCTGGAACAAAGAAGGAAAGATTTAAATATGTCAGTTTGTGATGTAAATTGTGCTTTGAAAACGACTCTGTAAAAAGAGAAATGTGGAAGGATAGCTTGTATGAAACGTTTGGGACATGTCTGGTGCAAGCATGGGACATAATTTTTTAGTTGGTTGTATGTATTTCACACCACCTTCAGTGAATATTGGTTAATAGGATGTATCTCAGGGCTGAAGACCTCTGTCTTTTATTTCACAATCTTTTGGGAAAGAAGAGTGGGAGAAATTCAGGCTGCAAATTCAAAACCTATGATTGATCACAACTTCTTATCTGGAGTTTATATGATTGGAGTGTGGCTTTGTTTAATTCATAAAACTCACTTATGCCTCACTTCTTCTGTTCAGAAGCTACACAAGGGCTGAAGCTTGCAAATCACATACACAATGGACTTTATGACACAAAAGACACTTAAGAGGTAGAAATTCAGTGAAGTCAGAAAAGCTGTAATTGCTACTAGTGACTCATGCTTCAGCCCTGTAATTCTTAACTGTGTGTAGCAGCATTACAGGACAGTCAATGTGTCTCCACAAACTTCTGGATAAAGCAAGCAAGAAGTTCACAAGTGAAGCTTCGTCCAGTGGGTGCATGTGTATGTTTACTCCATCGTGATTCCACATCCCTTGCTAATCAGCTGCAAGACACTAAGCTGCTTGATAGAAAGTAGTATTCTTACACTTGCCCTGTTATTTCAAAATATCTTTCAACATATGTATTCCTACTGGAATAAGTTATGAAGTATGGGAAATTAAAGAACTTTTTACTTCCCCTTTATTGCATTACATGTATTTGGAATTCAACATACACTTAACCATGTTTATGTCTGTTTATTTAAGTCCTTAGAAATATTTTTCCTCTCTCACTCATCAAAAACTGTCAGCTGCTTTACAAGATTCTCTCTCATACACATACTAATGGCCAGCTGTATCAGCAGGAAATGGGTACACAGATATTTAGGAAAATAGGGCAGATATTTTTATGGTCACTGAAATATCAACAGGATAAGAGGGGATGAGTATTTTCTAATCTGTCTAGAACACAGCCTTTCTAATTCTAAGACCACAGCCAAGTACAGATGTCTCTTCTATTTGCAGTATATAACCTATGAAACTGCATTCTATACTGTTAAACGGACTTGGTGAAGCTGGAAGTTGTGGTCAGAGAAGAGCATACTACAACTAAGTCTCTAATTGCATTCGAGGGGAGGCTGCAGGAGGAGCAATAAGCACAATATGCTCACCAACCTGACTGCTTTTCAGCTATGTATGCTCTCACAGACACTCTGCTTTTTTCTAAAATTTTATAATGACTCCTTCTTTAGAGTCTCAACATAGATAGAGTTTGATAAATGCAATAAGCAGTAAGGAATGAATTTAGAAGGGATAAAGTTACCCTGCTTGTCCTCCTGGAATATTCTCCCGAGTTTAATCTGTGGTAGGCTCAGGGATATTGTGGACTTGATGATCCTGATAAATTAAAAAGCAGCGTGATTTTGCTTCTGTTAATAACCATCCATCAGAGATTTTAAGTAAAAAACTTCTCATATTGGCTGGTGCAAGTGACAGAACAATACTATAATTGAATTAATTAACACTGGTTAATACAACTCTAGCATATAACCTGCATAAAAATACGATTCAATAAATTGTACTTCATTACTGTACTTCTAGAATTGTTTTTCTAAATTTTCAAGGTGATTTTCATTTCACAGATTTCTCTTTGTCTGTTATCTTCTTGCCCACAGCACAAATAGTGCATAATTATACAAAAACATACTGGAAATCAGATACTGTAAAAGACTACTTATACAAATATATATAATCATTTATTTCCCAAAAATTAATTTAAATAAGCAGTACAAATAAAAAGAATGGGATTATGTTTCTAAAAAAGAACATTCATGGATGTATACAATTACTGCTGTCTTTATCTATTTTGTCTTTACTTGATAAAATAACTTTCTTTACAACTAAAATTGAAGTAAGCTGGAGAAGTAGGATCCCAAAGTCTCCGACACAAGTGGACAGGCAGAAAAGGAAAATTCCTCACTTTACTAATTCAAATTGTTCATTTCTAGCCCTCTATTTCTTTTTCATTTAAATTCAGAACTTCCTTAGAGTAGTTCATTTTAATGTCTCATTTTTGATGACCTATTGATCTCTGGTGGGCAAAATCCCTTTTCATCTGTGAACCTTTTTCACCCATTTGATCAGAGTAATTATCAGCCTCACCAAGGTCAAGGGCCTGTTGCTAGATAAAATCAGCATTTATATAGAATCCCTGGGAGGTCAACCATCTTCATCTCTCAGCAAAGGGGAAAGAAGTCGCAGAGTTTATTTATAGACCTTTTCTCTTTTCTTTTGTTAAACACTAAATGGGCCAGATTCTTAAAAGGATTTGGTAATAAAAAGTAGAACAGATGTGAAACACACAGCATTGTAACAGCTTGCAGATCTACTATGCTGTTTCAGGTTATTATAAAGATAGGAACCCCTCACAGAAAAAGATTAGACCAGCCATTTGTGTTCAGTTCTGAGGTTTTGGTGGTTTTGACAGCTTTTAGTATCTGAGATCCTCTATTACTGTATAAGGCATGATTAGCTAATGGACCTGGAAAATATGTTCCTACTTTGGATTTAGCCTACTATTGACACTGGCATTTTAAGGTTCTTAAGTGTAAGATTAAGATTCTTAAGTGAAACGTGCTGTATAACCATAAGTTCTTAATTCCTTTTAACTCAGAAGCACTTCCGCATCATCTAGCGCATCTATTCACCTTTACTGCATACAGGCAAGAACGATTTACTCTGCATCTTCTTTGCTACATGACTATCTAGTCTTAACCTGAAGTATCTTCAATACCCTTGTATTAACAGAGACAAAGCTAAAACTGAAAAGTTGTGGAAAGCTGGCAGCAAAGTGGTGACGTGTTCTTGGGAAGGTTCTCCCTTTTCAAACTTCAAACTTCAAACCTACCTTCTTTTCTTGTAAAATTATCTTTGCCCTTATTAATATAGATATTGTTAAATTTTCACTGTTTAAAGAGTGTTTTCGCAAATGCAAGATTGCCTAAAGTTCTCTCTCCTTTTTTTCACTTTAAAGTCATGTTTACTATGTTGATTGGAAAAAAATTACCTTAAAGCGTGGTTTTTTAAGTGCAGACATAGCATTGAGGTGCATATAATTTATCTCAATGCAACTACGCTTTAGAATTTTTAGGTCACTTTTATGATACCTTGTATCAGGCAAGATAATATTTACAGTATGTTTTATCAGTCATGTCTTGACATGAGACACTAAAGCATTAACTGTCACTTGTTAAAAACATTTCAGCAACGGTCATTTATTATGTTAGAAAATGTTTGTTGGTTAGGCTAACACCGAGTCTTCTTAAGGTTTCAGATTAACCCATTATCCACATTAAACAACAAATTTGATAATGAATTTTGTATTTAAAGTGTGGTTGTACAGCTACTACTGTGAAGAATGAGTTTGTCTTATACTAGCTGGCAAGGGAAAACTTTCAGTCATGACAGATTCTGGAGCAGCGGAAGAACTGGCACCTGTAATGCAAAATATCAAACCAAAAATGTTTTTGAAGCACCCATTGGTGACTTCTAAGATGTTATTATTTATTTATTTCTCAACTTCTCTGCCCAGTAAATTTCATTTACTACCTCTCAATTTTCACATCTCTCTAATAATATCTGCCTGCTATTGATAATTAATCCACATAATGACACTCCTGGAAATGATCACAGAATCACAGAATCACAGAATAGTAGGGGTTGGAAGGGACCTCTGTGGGTCATCTAGTCCAACCCCCCCGCCGAAGCAGGGGCACCTACAGCAGGCTGCACAG